>CESU01014138.1_pt1 | contig 11856 bp, 10 predicted proteins | sample 531141 | NCBI WGS metagenome assembly CESU01 (sample SAMEA2621401, study PRJEB7988) | marine metagenome | isolation source: saline water (ENVO:00002010), including
TCTTCAGCTGGAGCTTCTTCAACTTTCGCTGCCTCTTCTTCTGCCTTTGCTGCCTCTTCTTCAGCTGCCTTAGCAGCAGCTTCTTCAGCTAATCTTTTAGCAATTGCATCCTTTTTAGCTTCTTGTTTTGCATTTTTAGCAGCAAGTTTAACTTCAAGCTCTTCTGGGGAAAGTTTAGCTTCCTTTACAAGGCTACTAACTCTATCGCTCATCTGAGCCCCTTTTGAGATCCATAGGTCAACTTTTTCAAGATCAACTCTTAGTCTTTCTTCTTGGCCTTTTGCGGTTGGATTAAAAAATCCTAATCTTTCAATGAAAGCACCATCTCTTGGCTTTCTCTCATCTGCAACTGTTATATTGTAGTAAGGGTTTTTTTTCGCCCCACTTCTAGCTAATCTTATAATTACCATACTGTCTCAAATAAAAATTTATGTTAAAAAGGCGCTTATTTTAGTTTAACCTTGATAATTTTGATAGTATTAATATATAAGTTTTTACAAACTAACAATTAAATGAACCTTTTATATATAGCATTCAGCTCAACAACTGCGTATTTTCTAACGAAAATATTCTATAAAAGATCTAATTATATTTATATATCTTCTATTATCGCCTGTTTAATAGGCTTTATTGCCTATTTTATTTTTTACAGTCAGCAATCTAATGACTTTATGACTTCACTTCATTTTTACGTTACGAGCATGTCGATAGCATTTTTATTTATTAGTAGTTATGAGGTTTTTTTACTAGAGTGGCGTGTAAATAAGGTTAAAAGTGGTGAAGTTAATGACTTAATGCCGATTTCTATAGAGAAGAATTATAAAACTACTTTTAAATTAGCTGGTTTGGGTATAGCTTTTTTAAGTTTTGCTTTGTTAAGTGGTTTTTATATCACTGATATTGTTACAACAGAGATCCAGCTTAAGGCCTTATATACTTTAATTTCTTGGTTAATTTATTTTGCAATATTGATTGGAATGAAATTCTTCAATCTCAGAACTAAGTACGCTGTAAGAGGTTTGGTCTTTACCTTAATATTTATATTAATAGCCTATTTAGGCAATTCATTTATTTTTAGTACAATAGCTTAATGTTAGAAAACCCATCGTTATTATTTTTATTAATAGTATTAATATTTCTATTAGTGCTTTCTGGCTTTTTTTCAGGATCTGAGACTGGGATGATGGCCTCCAATAAAGTCAAGCTTAAAAATTTGTCAAAAAAAAATAATAAAGGTGCAGCAAGAGCATTAGATTTACTTAAAAGACCTGATCGACTCTTATCTGCAATATTAGTTGGGAATAATTTTGCAAATATATTAGCCTCAGCAATTGTAACTATTTTAATGTTAGATTATTTTAATGGCAGTGTTCTGGTTGGGTCTATATTGCTAACTGTCTTTGTATTAATCTTCTCAGAAATTACACCAAAAACTATAGCAGCGATCAAGCCTGAGGAGTTTGCAATTAAATCTTCTGGTTTACTGAAAGTATTTAGTTTAATTTTCAGCCCTATAATAGTCGTTATCAATGCAATCAGCTCGAGATTGCTTAAAGTTATTAAGCTGGATATTAACAAGTCTCATGCTAATGATAATCTTAATACCCAGGAATTAAGAATATTACTTGATGAATCTGGTGACTTAATTCCCTTTCAATTTAAGGAAATGTTATCTTCTATCTTAGGCATGGAAGAGCTTGTTGTTGAAGACATTATGATACCTACATCAGAAGTCATTGGGATCAATATCAACGACTCATTTAAGAATGCTAAAAGTATTATAGAATCTAGTTCTTACTCACTATTACCTGTTTATAAAGGTTCAATAGATGGAATAATGGGAGTTTTGCATTTAAAAGATTCTCACTCTTTCTTGAATCTTTTAGAGGAAAAAGAAGATTTTAAGGCTATTCTTTCTGAAACATATTTTGTTTCGCAATCAACAACTTTAATTAAACAATTAAGTGAATTCCAAAAATCTGATAGAAATATTGGCATGGTTGTAGATGAGTATGGAGAAATTGAGGGTTTAATTACGCTAGAGGATATTTTTGCTGAAATAGTAGGAAGGTTTGGAAATGAAAAAATTGAATTTGAGAAAGAGTTTATTAAAAGAAAAGATGGATCAATTATTACAGATGGAAATTGTAAAATTAGGGATCTAAATAAATACTCTAAATGGTTGATACCGGAAATAAATTCTAAAACCATTAATGGTTTACTTACAGAGTACTTAGATCAGATACCTCAAGCTAATCTTTGTGTTGAAATAAATGGGTATAGATTTGAAATTATGCAGATCGAAGATAACTCAATAGCCCAAGTTAAAATTATTAAAAAAACATAAAAAACGGGGCACATGGCCCCGTTTTAATAATTAGATAAACTAATTACATCATTCCGCCCATTCCGCCCATTCCACCCATATCAGGCATTGCTGGCGCTGCAGATGCATCTTGAGGTATATCTGTAACCATAGCTTCTGTCGTAATCATCATCCCTGCAACAGACCCGGCAGCTTGAAGAGCTGTTCGAGTTACTTTAGCAGGATCTAAAATACCCATTTCAATCATATCGCCATATTCACCAGTAGCAGCATTAAAGCCATATGAACCAGTGCCATTTTTAATATTTGCAATAATAACTGAAGCTTCTTCTCCAGCGTTAGAGACAATCTGTCTTAAAGGTGCTTCAAAAGCTTTCTTAGCAATATTAATACCAACATTCTGATCGTCATTTGCTCCTGAAAGCTTCTCAACAGCTTCCAGCGCTCTTACTAATGCAGAACCACCTCCGGGAACAACTCCCTCTTCAACTGCTGCTCTTGTTGAGTGTAATGCATCTTCAACTCTAGCTTTCTTTTCCTTCATTTCAACTTCAGATCCTGCTCCAACTTTAATAACAGCAACTCCGCCAGCAAGTTTAGCAACTCGCTCTTGTAGTTTTTCTTTGTCATAGTCTGAACTCGTCTCTTCTATCTGAGCTCTAACTTGATTTACTCTTGCTGCTATAGCACCCTGATCGCCAGAGCCATCAATAACTGTAGCATTATCTTTATTCATAGTAATTCTTTTTGCGGTTCCTAGATCTTCAATAGTTGCTCCTTCAAGAGAAAGACCGACTTCTTCGGATATAACTGTCCCACCAGTAAGAACTGCAATATCTTCTAGCATTGCTTTTCTTCTGTCTCCAAAGCCTGGAGCTTTACATGCTGCAGCTTTAACAATTCCTCTGAGGTTATTTACAACTAAAGTTGCTAATGCTTCACCTTCAATATCTTCAGCAATAATTAATAGAGGTCTTCCTGCTTTAGCAACAGATTCCAATAATGGGAGAAGGTCTCTAATATTTGAAATCTTTTTATCATGTAAAAGGATTAATGGATTTTCTAATTCGACTGTCATGCTATCTTGATTTGTAACAAAATATGGAGATAAATAACCTCTATCAAATTGCATACCCTCAACAACATCTAATTCATTGTCAATCCCGCTTCCCTCTTCAACAGTAATAACGCCCTCTTTTCCAACTTTTTGCATAGCTTCAGCAATTATTTCACCAACAGCTTCATCACCATTTGCAGATATAGTTCCAACTTGTGCGATAGCTTTATCATCAGCACATGGAACACTAAGATCCTTAACAAAAGCAACAGCAGCTAGAACAGCTTGATCAATTCCTCGTTTTAGATCCATCGGATTCATTCCTGCAGCAACAGCTTTGTTACCTTCATTTACGATAGATTGAGCTAATACAGTTGCAGTCGTAGTTCCATCGCCTGCTTCATCTGAGGTTTGAGATGCTACTTGCTTCAACATTTGCGCACCCATATTTTCAAATTTATTTTCTAATTCAATTTCTTTAGCTACCGAAACTCCATCTTTAGTAACTGTAGGTGCTCCAAATGATTTATCTAAAACAACATTTCTTCCCTTTGGTCCCAATGTTACCTTTACAGCATCTGCCAAGGTATTAACACCATTCAACATTTGACTTCTAGCTGAGTCACCGAATTTCACATCTTTTGCTGACATTTTTATATCTCCGTTTTTATATAATTAATTAAGATTCAATAACACCAAAAATATCGTTTTCACTTAAGATTAGATATTCTTTTCCATCAATTTTTACTTCACTGCCACCATATGGACCAAAGATAACCAAATCTCCAGCATTAACTCCAACAGAGACAACCTCCCCAGCATCATTTTTCTTTCCAGGACCAACAGCTATAACAACACCTTGCGATGGTTTTTCTGTAGCAGTGCCTGAGAGGATAATTCCACCTGCTGATGTTTTTTCTTCTTCTGTTCTTTCAACAAGAACTTTGTCATGTAAAGGCCTTAGTTTCATTAGTATTCTCCCTACTTTATGAATTATAAAATTACTTTAATTAAGTATTTAATAAAAAAATTTAATCTAAACGTTAGTTATGGACTAATTGCAATAAATCAATAGTCAGGATAGAACTTTTTAAGATATTTCCAAGACATATATCCAACTATTACGCCAATAATATCAGAAAGCAGGTCATATAATTCAAAAGTTCTGTATTCCAAGGTGTTCTGTATGAGCTCAATCAAAAAGCCATATAAAATTAATGCTGTAAATAAGAAAATTCTTCTTATTTTAAAGTCAGAGGCATACGCTAAAAAGCTTATTACAGTGAATGCAGCAAGGTGAAGTAATTTATCTTGAATCAGGAATTTTGCAACTGATGCGTCTATTGCAATAAAGCTCATGATTGATGTGAATAAAATTGTTAAAAAAAGAATAGCTCTTATGCCGTATATAATTTTATTCATATTTTTTTCTATACAGTGATATCAATAATATTGACGGTATTGTTAGCAGTGAAGTAAGAATAAAAAATGACATCCAGCCATAGCTATCTCCGAAAATCAGACCTAACTTAATTATTATAAGGCCGGAAAATCCTGCAAGAATTTTTCCGGGCAGCATCATAAATGAAGTAAATAATGCATATTGAACAGCTGTATATTGTTTCGATACTAAACTAGTTAAAAACGTTATGTTTACAGTGCCTACTATTCCTGCAGCCATACTATCTAGAGCTACAACTAAAGATAATGAAATAAGTGATTTTTCTGTTATTGCAATATAAGCAAAAAATAAATTTGTAATCATTACCAAGAATGCACCAAAAATCAGTGACTTATTAACTCCTACAGATTTAATTAATTTACCGCCTATAAAAAAGCCAAAAATTGATGCTGCTAATGCTACAGTTTTAACAACAAATCCTATTTCGTCTAGGGTGTAACCCATTTGAATATAAAAAGGATTTATTATTTGCCCAGTCATTATGTCAGTAAGCCTGTAAGTCCCAATTATTGATAAAAGTAGTACTGAGGCATAGAGGCCAAATCGATTAAAAAAATCATTTAACGGAATTAGGATAGAGGCTTTAAAATCTAATTTTTTAAGCGAGGTATTTTTATTTTCAGGAGTTAAAGATAATCCAATAATTCCTAAAATCATAAATAGAGACATTAATTGATAAACAAATGGCCAATTAGTTCTTGAGGCTAGTATAAGAGCTCCTGATGTAGCTACTAGGATTGCTATCCTATATCCAAATTGATAACTTGCAGCTAAATTACCCTGCTCATCTATTTCAGCAAGTTCTATTCTAAAAGCATCAATGGCAATATCTTGGATGGAGCCAAAAAAAGCAACAAAGAATGCAAATAGAGCAAATAAACCTAGATTAGTTAATGGATCTGTAATTGAAATTAACAATAAAAAAATTATTATCAGAATCTGCATCAAAATAATCCAGCTCTTTCTTGCCCCATATCTATTTAAAATTGGCACAGAAAAATTATCAACTAACGGGGACCAGAAAAATTTTAATGAGTAAGTTAATACGATCCAGGCAAAAAATCCTATTGTTGCTAAATCTAGATTTATTACAGCTAGCCATGTTCCAAGTGTTACAAAAACTAGCATATATGGTAACCCAGATGCAAAGCCTAGTAAGCAAATGCTTATTTGTTTTAAATTCATAAATTATCCAGCAACCTTTCCCATTCAAAAAAGGAACCAGGATCAGTTTTTCTTCCTGGTGCAATATCTGAATGTCCTACTAATCTATCTTTTGATAGATTTGAATAAGTTTTAATTAAAGAGCTAGTTACATTCATTAAGGAATTATACTGTTCATTCGTGAATTCATTATCATCAGTACCTTCAAGCTCTATTCCAATAGAATAATCATTACATCTCTCTCTCCCCAGGTAAGAAGAAATTCCAGCATGCCATGCCCTTTTATTGAAAGGAACAAACTGTAATATTTCACCAGTTCGCTTAATAACTATATGTGATGATACTTTTAAATCTTTTATAGATTTAAAATATTCATGCTTTGATGTATCTAACTGATTTAAAAAGAAATCTTTAATTTCATTTCCTCCATATATCCCAGGAGGCAAACTAATTGAGTGTATAACTATTAAAGATATATCTTGCTCTATAGGTCTAGCATCATGATTAGGAGATGGATGAAAAGCAACTCTCTCTAAAAGATTATCTTTTATATTTATCAAGGACATAACTTAATATCCCATAAGAATTTAATTTTGACAAATAAGCCTATTTAATTGGCTCTCTTCTTAATTCAGGGGGCATCTTAAAGATAATATTTTCTTCATCTTTACCAATTTCATTAATTACTCCACCAGTAAAATCTTGAAGCGCTTGTGCTATTTCTTGCACTCTATCCTCCGGAGCTGATGCTCCTGCTGTAATAGCAATTTTATTAACATTTTTAATTTTTTCTAGATCTAAATCACTAAATTCATCAATTAAGATCGCTTCACACCCGCATCTATCTGAAAGCTCTTTTAACCTATTTGAATTTGAGCTATTTTTTGATCCCACGACTATCATAAATTCATTCTCTAAAGCTAACTGCTTTACAGCATCTTGTCTATTTTGAGTTGCATAACAAATATCATCATTCTTTGGAGTAATCAGATCAGGAAATCTATTTTTTAATTGATTAATGATGGCTTTTGTATCATCAACGCTGAGCGTTGTTTGAGTCACAAGCGCCACATTATCGGGTTGATCTATTTCTAAAGACTTTGCATCCATCTCGTCTTGAACTAAATAAATTTTAGAAATATCTCCACCAGTGTGTCTGCCCATGGTTCCTTCAACTTCTGGATGACCTTCATGACCTATTAAAATAATATCTCTTTCAGCCTTGGCATGCTTTATAACTTCCATATGAACTTTGGTAACAAGCGGACAAGTTGCATCATGAAATTCAAGCCCTCTCAATTTTGTTTCTGTTTCTACTTTTTCTGAAACTCCATGAGCACTAAAAATTACAATTGAATCATCAGGAATTTCATCTATTTCTTCAACAAAAATAGCTCCCCTATTCTCTAGATCCTGAACAACAAAACGATTATGAACAACTTCATGCTTTACATATATCGGCCTTCCATAAACTTCCAAAGCTCTATTAACTATATCAATAGCTCTATCTACTCCGGCACAAAAACCTCTTGGATTTGCTAAGTTGATGATAACTTTATCCATTAGAGGTCTTTCTAAATTCAGAACTAATTAATAACAAAGCTCCAATAGTTATAAAAGCATCTGCAGGATTAAAAATAAAAAATGAAAAATTATTAATATAAAAATGCAAGAAATCAGTAACTGCTCCATCACCAGCTCTATCTACAATATTACCTAACGCACCTCCAATTATTAATACAAATGCAATTTGGCTAAGTTTTTTAGTTTCTATTAAAAGCTGCTTTACTAAAAATATTACAATTAAAAGACCCATAGCAAGTAATAAGTAGCTCGATAGACCTGCACCAAAGTCAAACATACTAAAAGCAATGCCGGTATTAAATGTTAGATAAAAATTAAGGAATGGTAAAAAATATACGTTTTCAAAAGGCGTAAGGTTTGCTAACGCAACATATTTTAAAGCGATATCTATTAAAAGCAGGAAAATTAGATAAATACAAATTGATGCTCTAGACAAATCTTCTAACCTCGCCCGATTCTTCAATATTCTCTTCGCATCTCGAGCAAAGTTCTGGATGTTTTACACTTTGAGAGACGGATGATGATTTATGCCAGCATCTTGAGCATTTTTTATTATCTGATGAAGAGACTTTAATAGACAAAGATTGTCCTTGTTCTATTTGGCAACTAGAGGATATAAATACAAAATGAAGCTCTTCTCCAAAACTTTCTAGAATCTTATATAAATCTTCTGGGCATATGATTTCAACATTAGTATCTAAGGAGCCTTTAACAAGCCCGTCATTTCTGGCAGATTCAATGGCCTGATTTACTAAATCTTTAATTTCAAAGACTTTATCCCAGTCTCTATTATTAATATTTTGATTCACAGGATTTATTTCATTAAAAAATTTAGAAAGGAATACTGATTTTTCTTGTGTTTTTAAAGATTCGTAAGTTTGCCATATTTCCTCAGCTGTAAAAGACAAAATTGGGCTTACTAATCTAACCAAAATATTTACTATGTAATACATACTTGTTTGGCATGATCTTCTAGCATGAGAGTCGCTAGATGTTGTATAAAGTCTATCTTTTACTATATCTAAGAAAATTCCCCCCAATTCATTTACACAAAAATTATGAATTTTTTGTACTGCATTGTGGTACTGATATTTTTTATAATGCTCTTGCACTTCGATTTGAAGTTGAATGGTTGAATTAAGCACCCATTTATCTAATTCTATTAAATCATCTACATCAACTGCATTTTTCTGAAAATCAAAATCATTAAGGTTTCCTAATAAAAATCTAAAAGTATTTCTTATTCTTCTGTATTGATCTGAAACTCTCTTTAATATTTCATCAGAAGCATTCATTTCACTTCTAAAGTCAGTTGCAGCAACCCACAATCTTAAAATATCTGCACCCAAAGAATTCCATACTTTTTGAGGTGAGACAACATTGCCAAGCGATTTTGATTGCTTGCGTCCTTTGTCATCTACAACAAAGCCATGAGTTAGAACTTCTTTATAAGGAGGTCTTCCATTTATAGCTATGCTAGTTAAAAGTGATGACTGGAACCAGCCTCTATGTTGATCAGAGCCTTCAAGGTATAAATCAGCAATCAAACCTTTTTCAAATCTTTTTTCTAAAACTGAAAAATGAGTGGCTCCAGAATCAAACCATACATCGAGAGTATCTGTTATTTTCATATAGCTATCTGCATCATCTATATGATCAGATAATTGAATAGAATCCCATACTGCAACCCCAGATTCTTCTATCAAATCAGCAAAGATTGCAAAGAGCTCTTCTTGGTTAGGGTGAATTTCTCCAGTTTCTTTATGAACTACCAGCGTAATTGGAACTCCCCAATTTCTCTGTCTAGAGATACACCAATCTGGTCTCCCCTCTAACATTGACTGGATTCTTTGAAGTCCCCATGACGGTTCCCAATTTACAGAATCTATAGAAGCTTTTGCATCATCTAATAAACCAGCTTTATCCATTGAAATAAACCATTGCGGAGTTGATGTAAAAATTAAAGGTGATTTATGCCTCCAGCAATGTGGATAAGAATGTTCATAATTCTCTACATGAATTAAGGTATTGCTTGATGTTAGAGTTTCTATAATAAAAGGATCGGCCTTAAACGCTGGGAGGCCAGCAATGTTTTCATACTCATCTTTAAAGAAACCTTCATTATTAAGAGCCTTAATGGCCTCAAGATTATTATCTTTGCATATAAAATAATCATCCAAACCATGAGCAGGAGCTGTATGCACACAACCTGTTCCAGCATCGGTAGTAACGTGGGCTCCCTGCAATAATACTGATTTTCTATCAATAAAAGGATGATCTAAAATAATATCTTCAAATAAATCACCCTTAACAGCAGATAAGTTTTTTAAATCAATACCCCATCTAGCTGAACATGAGTCAATCAAATCAGTAGCAATAATTAGATATTCATTATTTCGTTCAACAATTGAGTAATCTAATTTTGGGTTTATACACACAGCTACATTTGAAGGTAAGGTCCAAGGAGTTGTTGTCCATATAACAAAAGAGCATTTCTTATTTATATCTAAGTTAAATATAAAATTTATTTTTTCAAGTGAGCTCTTGGAGACTTCAAATGAGACATCAATGGATTTAGATACTTTATCTTGGTACTCAACTTCGGCTTCAGCTAAAGCTGAACCACAGTCTTGGCACCAATGAACTGGTTTTTCACCCCTCTGTAAATGATTATTTTTTATAATTGTCGCTAATGCTCTAAGAGTATCTGCTTCAAAAGATGCATCTGAACTTTTATAGGGATTTGACCAGTCAGCTAGAACACCTAGCCTAATAAAGTCATCTCTTTGTTTTTCAACTTGAGTTAAAGCATATTCTTTACAAGCGGCGATAAATTCTTGTTTATTTTTAACAAGATCGCTATTTTTGCCATGTTTTTTTTCAACATTAAGCTCAATGGGCAATCCATGACAATCCCATCCAGGTATAAAGGGAGCGTCCTTACCAAACATAGTTTGGATCTTAATGGTTATGTCTTTTAAGATCTTGTTAACGGAATGACCAATATGAATATCACCATTTGCATAGGGGGGGCCATCATGAAGGATGAACTTCTCCTTTCCAGATGAGTTTTTTCTAATTTGATTATAAAGATCAATAGAATTCCAAAAATCTAAAATCTCTGGTTCTTTTTTAGCTAAACCAGCTTTCATTGATAATTCAGTTTCTGGGAGATTTAAAGTATCTCTATAATTAATAGTCATAATTATTGCTATTGTAAAAGTTTTTTAGCCAAAGATATGTCTTTTTGTATCTGTTCTTTTAAAAAATCTAAACTTTCAAACTTTTTTTCATCTCTAATCTTAAATTTAAATTCAACATCTAATCTTTGGCCATAGATTTCTTGAGAAAAATCAAATAAATGAACCTCTAAAACATGTTTTTCTCCTCCAACAGTTGGCCTCACTCCCATATTTGATATTCCTTTATATTTTTTACCTTGAAAAATGCAGTTAACTGCATAAACTCCTGAAACAGATAATTTTTGCTTAGGTATCCATAGATTTGCAGTCGGTATATTGATTGTTCTTCCAAGCTGATTCCCATAAACCACTTTTCCAGAATAAATATAAGGTCTGCCTAATAAAATATTAGCTAGTTCAAAATTACTTTCCAATAGAGCTTTTCTTATTCTAGTGCTACTAACTCTTTCCTCTTCAAATAACACGGTCTCAGTATTTGAAACAATTACGTTTGTTTTATGGCCCCATTCTTTAAGTAATTTAAAATCGCCAACTCTTTGGGCGCCAAATCTAAAATCATCACCAACTATTAATGATTTTAAATTCATTTCTTCTAAAATATCTTTTATAAATGCCTCAGGCGTCATTGATTTAAGAGAAGAATTAAATTTTAAGAAGCAGGCATAATCAATTCCATAATTGTTTAGTAATCTAAATTTTTCTCTCCACGGGCATAGTCTTGGAGGTGATTTAATATCTGTTAATCCATTTGCAGAAAAATATTCTGCAGCATGCGGCTCAGTAAAGAAAACTAATGTTGATGTGCCCAACTTATGAGCTTCTTTTTTTAAATTATCTAAAATTGCTTGATGTCCAAGATGCAGCCCATCAAAATTACCAATGGTTGCTGACATTAAAGCATTAGGATGTCTCTTCTTAAATAAAGAGATATTATTTTGGCCTCTAATTAAATACATAAATCTTAAAATAGCTCTCTTAACTTGCTGCCTATAATAGCTCTTGTAATAAATAAATATAAAAGAATCGAAATTCCTACTTCTAAAGTTAGATTTAATAATCG
>CESU01022844.1_pt1 | contig 11826 bp, 9 predicted proteins | sample 531141 | NCBI WGS metagenome assembly CESU01 (sample SAMEA2621401, study PRJEB7988) | marine metagenome | isolation source: saline water (ENVO:00002010), including
CCACTATAGTACACTACGGTGTCCGGACTTTCCTCTCCTCGTTAAAAACGAACAGCGATAAGGCGATCTGCTTTGTTGCAAAAGTAAACAAATTGTTAATAACTCCTTTTAATTTAAAGGAGTTTAATTTAGTCATTACTAGATGAATTTTTAAATTTGTTTTAACTTGATTATATGGAACCATTTGTTGTATCCGCTTTAAAATACAGGCCTCAAACATTTAAAGATGTCGTTGGTCAAACTGCTATTACCAATACTTTAAAAAATGCTATTGATCAAAATCATTTAGCACAAGCGTTACTATTCACTGGTCCTAGAGGAGTTGGTAAAACTACATGTGCACGTATTTTAGCTAAAATGATTAACAGTAATACTTCAGAAGACATAAAAGAAGACTTTGCATTTAATATATTTGAATTGGATGCTGCTTCTAATAATTCTGTTGATGATATTCGTAGTCTTACTGATCAAGTACGGATTCCTCCTCAAGTAGGAAAATACAAAGTATATATTATTGATGAAGTTCACATGCTATCGGCATCAGCTTTTAACGCATTCCTGAAAACATTAGAAGAGCCACCTAAGCACTGTATTTTCATTCTTGCTACTACAGAGAAACATAAAATAATTCCTACAATTCTTTCAAGATGTCAGATTTTTGATTTTAAAAGAATCAACGTAATAGATACTAAAAATTACCTTAAAGTTATCGCTGAGGAGCAAGGAATCAATGCAGAAGATGACGCGCTACAAATCATTGCTCAAAAAGCTGATGGAGCTATGAGAGATGCTCTATCAATTTTCGATAGAGTTGTTAGCTTTTCGGGAAAAGATCTTACAAGGGAAGCAGTCACTGAAAACCTAAACGTTTTAGATCATGATGCTTTTTTTGAAGCTACTGATTTCATTTTAGATAGTAAAATTCCTGACTTATTACTTCACTTTAATAATATTTTATCAAGGGGGTTTAATGGACATCATTTTATAATTGGGCTAGCCTCTCACTTTAGAGACTTGTTAGTCAGTAAAACCCCTCAAACGATAGAACTACTTGAAGTTGGAGAGAGTACAAAAAGCTATTACAAAAAACAATCAGAATTAACTTCTCATGAATTTTTAATCAACGCTATTGAGCTAGCTAATTCATGTGATCTGAAATATAAATCCAGTATGAATCAACGCCTATTGGTAGAACTTTGCTTAATGCAGCTTGCATCTATCAATTTTGATGGAGAAAAAAAAAAGCCTAGTGGGTATATAATACCTGCTTCATATTTCAAATCTAAAAATATTTCTGATGTTAAAATAATCAGACCTAACTTGGCTTCTATAAAAACCTCATATCCAGTTGATGAAGAAAATGAAATAACAGAGCCAATCAAAGACGTCGTTCAAAAACCCACTCCCCCTATTCCGGTTATTCAAACGACTCAAAGACCTTCCTCAGGACTTTCGTTAAACAGTATAAGAAAGAAAAAGGAACATCAAATAAAACTAATGGAAGTCAATATAAAAGAAGAAGACTTGCCAAACGACCCTTTTAATGAAGAAGATCTCCTGAAATACTGGGATGTTTTTGTTACAAAATTAGAAACAGACGGTAAGTATAATCTTGCCGCAATACTTCAAATTGATACTCCACAACTAATTGATATCCAAACTATTCGATTGGAGTTTCCTAACAATACTAATAAAATTGAAGTTGAACGTCAACAATCTGAATTGCTTCAATATTTAAGAAAAGCATTGAATAATTTCTCAATCAGTCTAGACATTATAGTAAACGAAACGTTGGAAAAAAAATACGCTTATACGCCTGAAGATAAATATGAGAAATTAGTAGAGAAAAATAAGCATATTGAACTTTTACGGAAAATATTTGAATTGGATTTATAATTTATGCTAGGATTAAAATTATCTTCAGACCCAAGATGGGTTAATATCGCTGAAAAAAATTTAGAGGAAATTTTATCAGACCATGCTTTCTGTGAACAGAAAGCAGCGAGCACTGCTATTTCTCTTATTGTAAGTTTTCCTGAGTATACGGAGCTTGTTCAAGAAATGATAGCCTTAGTTGAAGAAGAAATGAGTCATTTTAAAATGGTTCATGATTTATTATTAGAGCGTGGGTTTAACTTAGGCCGAGACAGGAAAGATGCTTATGTCTCAAAACTAATACAGTTTTTCCCTAAGGGTGGCAGTCGGACAACACAATTAATTCACCGTTTGTTATTAGCAGCCATGATTGAAGCTAGAAGTTGTGAACGCTTCCGACTTTTATCAGAACATTTAGAGGATAAAAAATTAGCTAAGTTCTATAGAAAACTAATGGTTAGTGAAGCCAATCATTACACCTCATTTTTGGGTTTTGCCAGGCAATATGGCGATAAAGAGGTAGTTAATCAAAAATGGAATGATCTATTAGTATACGAAGCTGACATCATGAAGTCATTAAGTATTAGTGAAAGTATTCATGGTTAAACTTACTAAGGCATCATATTTTTAATGTAATGCTTTTACTAATTTTAAGGAGACAATCTTTCCATACCCCAACTACTGTTAGCAGATAATTTAAATCTAATTCTATCGTGAAGTCGGTTTTCGCGACCTTGCCAAAACTCTATTTCAACAGCCTTCACAATGTATCCACCCCAAAACTCTGGACGTTGTAACGGCTTATTATTATATTCATTTTCTAAAGACTCTAGTTTTGCATCCAAAATAGTTCTATTTTTAATAACGGTGCTTTGCTTGGAAGCCCAAGCACCAAGCTGACTTCCTTTGGGTCGAGAAAGAAAATAGGTGTCACTTTCTGAGGGGTCAATTTTGTCAGCAAACCCCTTGATGATAACCTGTCTTTCTGCTGATTCCCAATGAAAAGAAAGGCAGCATTGGGGGTTATTTGCTAATGCTATCGCCTTTTCACTTTCATAATTTGTAAAAAACACAAAACCAGCTGAACTAAACTTTTTTAAAAGCACCACACGACTTTTTGGAAACCCATCAATACCAATAGTAGCCAAAGTCATCGCGTTTGTTTCAGTTTCCTGAAAGTGTGAATCTACTTCGTTAAACCACAATTGAAATAAATCATACGGATCATTGTTAATAGAGTGTTCTAAAAGAGATCCTTTAATATAGGATTTGCGATAATTTCCTAAATCTTTTTCCATATTGATGTGCTAATTAAAATCAAATTTACATAAATATAAATAGTTTTAATAAACTTCAATTATTAAATTTATACTCTAATAACTTATTGTTTAAAATATTGTATTTACATGCTTACTAAGAGGTTTAATTTTATTACCTCTATGGTTGGCTGTTAAGAAAAATCTGAATCTATTTCCAGGATACAGTACTCTTTCACAAAAAAAATGATATTAACAAGCTAACAACTATAGATAAAATTGCTTTAGTTGTTGTGGGGGTTTGTGTTTTATTGACCACTTTAAAAATTGAAGAATTAACTAAGTTATGCATCATTAGTGCTCTGGTTATTTTTAGTACTATTCACGTGAAAGTTCAAATCAACAGCTTATAAACTAAATAAATTTAAAGTTTAAAATACGAAATATTGGGTTTAGATAATGATAAAAACAAATTAACTCCCATTAATGGAATAAACGTTTGTAATTTGTATTTTTGTTTTTAATAGTATTTGGAATAATGGCTAAAGCATCATTAAATAAGACCAAAAAAAAACGTATTTCTAAAATCAATTTAACTCTAACTAGTTCTCAGCGATTAGTAATGGGTAGTTTTTTGATAATCATTGGTATTTTATTATTTACTGCACTTCTATCCTACTTATTCACTGGCGATAATGATCAAAGTGTTTTAGGCGAATTTACAAATCGAGCAATACTAACAGAAAATTGGTTGAGCAAAATTGGAGCTTGGATTAGCGAATTACTAATTTATCAAGGGTTTGGGATTTCTTCCTTTATTTTTTCTGGACTTATATTACTGTCCGGAATATCTGTTCTAGCAAATTCTTCTAAAAAAAGACTTTGGCGTAATTGGTTTTGGGGTACTTTAATTATTATATGGGGATCTATTTTATTTGGATTTATTTTTCAAAGTGCTCCAGATTTAGGCGGTTCTATAGGATATGAGTTAAACTTATTTTTTCAAGACTATATCGGAAAAACTGGAACTGCTTTATTAATGGTATTTGGTTTTATTACTTACATAGCTATTCGCTTCAAGGTTACTCCGAAACAAATAGGGGATTTATTTATACGTACTAAAAATGAACCTAAATCTGAATTTTTAAATGATAAGTCTTCATTAGAAAATGTTGTTGATAACAGTTTTACTGAAGAAGCTAATTCTATAAAATCAACTTTTGAAATTCCTTTAGAAAATATAGAGCCCACTATTTCAAATCACTCAAGTATTGATTCTGAAACTATAGTTAAAACTTCCAAAACTATTAAAGAAATAGTAAATCCGATTGAAGATTCTGTTGAGATGGAGATTGAAATTAATAAGGAGGAAGTTTCAGAAACTGACAATCTTGCAGCTAAATTGGTTGAAGATTTTGGTGAGGTTGATCCAACTCTAGAACTATCAAAATTCCAATTCCCTCCGTTAGATATCCTTAAAAAATATGACACGGAAGGGATTACAATAAACCAAGAAGAACTCGAGGAAAATAAAAACAAAATCGTTGAAACACTCAATAATTATAAAATAGGAATTGCTAGTATTAAGGCTACTATAGGACCTACAGTTACTTTATACGAAATAATTCCAGAAGCAGGTATTCGAATTTCAAAAATAAAAAATTTGGAGGATGATATTGCGCTATCACTTTCCGCACTTGGAATTCGAATCATAGCTCCTATCCCTGGTAGAGGAACAATTGGTATTGAGGTTCCTAATAAAAATGCAACGATTGTTTCTATGCATTCTGTTATATCGTCTCAGAAGTTTCAGAAATCAGAAATGGAGTTGCCAATTGCCTTGGGAAAGACAATTAGTAATGAAACTTTTGTAGTTGATTTGGCAAAAATGCCACACTTGTTAATGGCTGGAGCTACCGGTCAAGGTAAATCCGTTGGCCTTAATGCAGTTTTAACTTCACTATTATATAAAAAACACCCTGCAGAAGTGAAATTTGTACTAGTTGATCCTAAAAAAGTAGAACTTACTCTATTTAATAAAATTGAACGTCATTATCTAGCAAAGCTACCAGATACTGAAGACGCTATAATTACCGATAATACCAAAGTAATAAATACTTTGAACTCTTTGTGTATCGAAATGGACGATCGATATGAAATGCTTAAAAATGCATTTTGCAGAAATATAAAAGAATACAATAAAAAATTCAAAGCACGTAAACTTAATCCTAATGATGGACATAAGTATTTACCTTATATTGTTTTGGTAGTCGATGAGTTTGCTGATTTAATTATGACTGCTGGTAAAGAAGTAGAAACTCCTATAGCTCGGCTTGCACAGCTAGCTAGAGCAATTGGTATTCACCTAATAATAGCAACGCAAAGACCTTCTGTAAATGTAATAACTGGAATTATTAAAGCGAATTTTCCAGCACGTATAGCATTTAGAGTGACATCAAAAATTGATTCTAGGACTATTTTAGACAGCTCTGGAGCTGACCAACTAATTGGTCGTGGTGACTTATTATACACCCAAGGAAACGATATGGTTCGAATTCAATGTGCTTTTGTAGATACACCTGAAGTTGAAAAGCTAACTGACTATATAGGATCACAAAAAGCCTATCCAAGCGCTTATATACTTCCTGAATATATTAGTGAAGACTCTGGCACAAGTATTGATAATAATATAAATGAAAGAGACCAGTTGTTTAGAGAAGCCGCTGAGTTAATTATAATAGCTCAACAAGGATCAGCATCTTTATTACAACGTAAATTAAAATTAGGTTATAATCGTGCTGGACGCCTAATAGATCAATTAGAGGCTGCGGGTATTGTAGGTTCATTTGAAGGCAGTAAAGCAAGGCAAGTATTAGTTACTGATTTAACAACTCTCAACCGTTTATTAGATCAAGAAATCTCTGATTAGTATGAAAATTTTTCTTTTAATTTTATCGATTATAATATCATTTTTAGGTCAAGCCCAAAGTTCTAATTCTGAAGCACAAATAATACTTGATGAAGTTAGTGATAAAGTTAATTCTTATGAAAGCATGATTCTAAAATTTAGATATGTGCTTGAAAATACAGAAGAAAATATTCGACAAGAAACTAGCGGAGACATAACTCTAGAAGGAGAGAAATACATTCTAAATATTTTAGGTATTACGAGACTATATAATGGAGAATCACTATTCACAATAAGTCCTGAAGATGAAGAAGTTACTATATCTTCAAATAACACTACAGAAGAAAACACTATAACCCCTAGTGAATTACTAAGTTTTTATGAAGATGGCTATACTTATGACATGGATATTGCTCAGAATATTAATGGCCGTAAAATTCAGTATATTAAATTAACTCCAATTGATTCTGATTCAGAAATTAAATATGTTTTACTTGGAATCGATTTAAATACAAAGCATATCTATAAATTGATTGAAATTGGAAGCAATGACACAAAAACTACTTTAACTATTAATTCATTCAAAACAAACCAAAATCTATCTAAAAAGTTATTTAAGTTTGACCCAACAAAATATAGTGACTATTATATCAACAACTTAGATTAGGATATAAATTGAAACTTCTAGACCGTTACATACTAACTACCTTTTTAAAAACATTTGTCAGTGTATTTACAATACTTATGATGATTTTTTTATTACAATCAGTGTGGGTTTATATTTCTGAGCTAGCAGGAAAAGAATTAGAAATTGAAATCATATTTAAGTTTCTCCTGTATGTATCCCCAAGGATTGTAGTTTTAGTTTTACCTCTTACAATCCTTTTGGCTTCAATAATGGTATTTGGAGGATTTTCTGAAAACTATGAATTTGCAGCAATGAAGTCTACTGGAATTTCGCTACAAAGAGCAATGAAAAGCCTTAGTATATTTATTGTTTTATTGGCTGTTCTTAGTTTTTTCTTTGCAAATAGTGTGATTCCTCTTGCTGAATTTAATTTTTTCAATTTGAGAAGAAATATTGCAAAGGTGAAGCCAGCCATGGCTATAGCCGAAGGTCAGTTTAACCAGTTAAATGATATAAACATAAAGGTTGCTGAAAAAAGTGGTGACAATGGACAATATCTTAATGATGTTATTATACATCAAAAAAAGAGGGGTGTTAATGGTAATTATACCGTCATTAAATCTAATACAGGAGAATTTATAAGCAACGACTCTTCGAACCTATTAAAGCTAGTTTTAACAGATGGAAATTATTATGATAATATCCAGCCTAAGGATTATTTAAAAAGAACAAAAAACAAGCCGCTAGTTAAAAGTACATTTAACAATTATATAATTAATATTGATCTTACTAAATTTAATGATGTAGACTTTGATAATCAAGATAAAGTGACTAAACATACAATGTTGAATGTAGTAGATTTAAATACTGCTCTAGATTCTCTTGGAAATTCAAAAAAACTATTATTAGCTAATTTTTCAAAATCGATGTTACAGCGTAGCTATCAACCAATACTGAACAAAAATTACAAAATAAGCGATAAAAGTACAACAATTAAAAACTTAAATTTATTAGAGTTATTTGAAGAACAAAAAGCAATTCAACTGATTAACCTGTCTTTAGTTTCTGTTAAATCAGCAAAAAAAGAATTAAAAATTAGATCAAAATCAATATTACTTTCTGAAGTAAATATTAACAAACATTTTGTTGCATTACATGATAAGTTTGCATTAGGTCTTTCCTGTATTATTTTGTTTTTTGTGGGAGCACCTTTAGGAGCACTGATTCGTAAAGGAGGAATTGGTCTCCCGCTAGTGATTGCTATATTAATTTTTCTAACATATCACTTTATAAGCATATTTGCAAAAAACAGTTCAGAAGATAGTACTATGAATCCTATTTTAGCATCATGGCTTTCATCATTAATTTTATTACCATTTAGTATTTATCTTACAAACAGAGCGACTAAGGACCGCGCATTAATTGACTTTGACAGCATTTTAATACCATTAAAGAATTTTATCATATCATCAAGAGATAGGGAACTTTCTGGAGATTTTACAATATCAAAAGAAAAAATTAGTGATTTAAATGATTTTGATAATACTCAATTAAAAGTAGTTATTAAAGATTATAGAAAATTAGGGCACTTATTAAAATACAGGAATAAAGCTTTGGAAATTCTAAAACATAGAGGTATTAGTGAATTGGAGCTAAAAATGAGTGAAAATTTGACAGACAAAACTTACGAATCCGCTCTAAACCTTTACTTAGACTTTAAGGAGAATTCTAAATTAGCACTCGTTTTTAATATTTTAACAATTTCAACTGCTTTATTTGGTTTTATTCTTAATACTATAAGCCTAGATATCCTTGGGAGTATATTATTAGGAATGGGTGCTATTAGCCTTATATTTTATTTAATTGTTTTTGAAAAATTTATCTTAAGCCAATGTAATTTTTATAAAATTAAAAATATTAATTTTATAAAAAAATACTTTATTTTAATACTTTTAGGCATTCCGTTATTTTATCCCTACAGGTACTATTTCATTCTTAAAATGGAAGAAGAATTAAATTACTTATAATATATTTACAAAAAATATAAATAATGTCCATTTACGATAAAAATATACAATCAACTACAAAATTAAACAGTATTGAAGATGCGATTAATGACATCCGTTTAGGAAAAGTTGTTATTGTTGTAGATGATGAGAATAGAGAAAATGAAGGTGACTTCATTGCAGCAGCCGAAAAAGTAACACCTGAAATGATCAACTTTATGGCTCTACATGGGCGAGGGCTAATCTGTGCGCCACTTACCGAAAAACGATGTGATGAGTTGAACTTGAACATGATGGTAGCTAACAACACAGTATTACATAACACTCAATTTACGGTTTCAGTAGATTTGATTGGACAAGGTTGTACTACTGGGATATCTACATCTGATCGTTCAAAAACAATCAAATCCTTGGTTGAATCAGGAACGAAATCCTATGACTTGGGAAGACCTGGTCACATCTTTCCCTTAAAAGCTAAAAATGGGGGTGTACTAAGACGTACAGGACACACTGAAGCAGCAGTAGATTTAGCACGTTTAGCTGGATTAAAGCCAGCTGGAATTTTAGTAGAAATACTAAATGATAATGGCTCTATGGCGAGATTGCCTGAATTAAGAAAAGTAGCAGAAAAATTTGATCTAAAAATTATTTCCATAGAAGATCTTGTTGCACACAGAATGGAACATGACTCTTTGATACAAATGAAACAAGATTATCAAATTGAAACACGTTTTGGAGATTTTCGATTAAGAGCCTACCAACAAACTACTAATGACGCTGTACATATCGCACTAACAAAAGGGACCTGGAGTCCGGATGAAACTGTACCTACAAGAATAAACTCTACATTAGTGAATAATGACATTCTGGGAACGCTAACAAATAATCCGGATTTTCAGTTGGATAAAATATTTAAGCAAATTAAGAAACATGGAAAAGGCGCAATCCTTTTTATTAACCAAAGCACACAGCCTGCAAACCTTCTAAAACGTCTAGAGATAGTGAGAACTACCCAAAAAAAAGGATCTGTAGTTAAAGCACCAAATATTAAAATGGACACTAAAGATTTCGGAATTGGCGCACAAATCCTTCACGATTTAAACATTCGTAAACTAGGACTTATTTCAAATAGTAAACAAACAAAACGTGTTGGTATTATTGGATATGGCCTAGAAATTATTGAATACATTAAATACTAATGAGTATTGCTTCTAATGAGCGTAGCCATCGTTTTGGCTCTTTGTACTACTTCATTTTCTGTCCATGATAACTTTATTAAACAAGATATATTACGACTTATAAAGCTATCTGACTTGTCAAAACTTTTTCGTTTTAAATAGGACAAACCGTCTTTCAATTCTTTACTTAGTGGAAGCAATGATTTTTGATTAATTAAGTGCTCCCATTTTCGGATATAATGCCAATTATTGTCATAGTAATGGAAACAAACATCAATACCATTATTTTTGAAAGCGGTACTCACTTTGCGTGCAATTTCTAAATCGTCTAAGAAAAAACTTAAAAATGAATAACTTTCTTCACCTCCTTCAGGGACTGTTCGAAATGTCACACCAGATAATTTAGCTAACTCATTTCTAATAATCATGTAATGTTTTTTTTGGATTTCAATAAAATTATCTAAACGTCTAAATTGAGCTAACCCAACAGCAGCATTTAACTCTGAAATACGGAAATTATATCCTAGAAATGGATGTAGTTCTGCACCCCTATCCTTTCCATTATGGTCATGTCCGTGATCACTAAAGTGGTCAGCATTTGTATAATAATCATAATTATTAGTTATCATAACTCCACCTTCCCCACAGGTAACCGTTTTTACAAAATCAAAAGAAAAACAGCCCATGTCACCTATTGTACCTAAGGCCTTACCTTTGTACTTACCTCCTATTGCTTGACAAGCATCTTCAATTAGAATTAAGTTATTTATAGCACAAATTGACTTTAAAGCTTCTAAGTTAGCCATGCTACCACACATGTGAACAGGCATAATAGCTTTAGTCTTAGTTGTTATAGCAGCTTGAACTGCATCAATATCTAATGTTAGTGTATCATCAATATCAACAATCACAGGGATTGCTCCTAACATGATTATGGCCTCAAAACTAGCTACAAATGTAAAACAAGGCATAATCACTTCATCACCAGCTCCTATTCCTGCTGAGGCAAGAGCAAGGCTCACAGCTGCAGTACCGCTTGATAGTAATTGTGCATATTGAACCTTAAATTGAAATTGAATTTCTTTTTCCAGTTCCTTGGCTTTCCAGTGCCCTTGACGCATTTGATCAAACCCGTAACGCATTAAAACGCCACTGTCTAATACATCTTGAACTTCTTTTTTCTCTGCATCTCCAAATAATTCAAATCCTGGCATAAATTTTATTTAATTTCTATAATAGAATCTTTAAGATCTTTTCTTACTTTTTTCATGTTTGCAAAAACATCCTCACCTGCACGGTATCCAATTGGTAACACAAGAACAGAACGTAATCCTAGCTCCTTAAGATTAAAATAATTATCATAAGCAACGGGGTCGAAACCTTCCATAGGGCAGGAGTCAATTTTTTGAATAGCACAAACGGTAAGCATGTTTCCTAAAGCTAAATATGCCTGTTTAGCTCCCCAATTGAATATATCATCAGATGATTTCCTTTCAAAACCAGAAATAAGGCTCTCACGAAATGAACTTAAAGTAGCTTCTGGGGTGTTACGTATTGATTTAATATTTTCAAAATAAGTTCTTATGTAGGCTTCATTAACATTAGTATCTACACAAAAAATAAAGAGATGTGATGCTTGACCTATTTGTTGCTGATTACTTGAGATAGGAACTAACTCTTTTAGAGTAGATTTATTACTTACTATAATTAACTTAACAGGTTGCAAACCATACGAACTCGCTGTTAGGTTGAAGCTTTCCTTTAAAACTTGTAATGTGTCATTAGAAATAATCTTATTAATATCAAACTTTTTAGTAGCATAACGCCATTTAAGTGCTTTAATAATCTCCATTTAATTTTTTTTCAAAAATATAAAATAATGCATAGTTTTCAATTTAAATTATAAACAAATATAATATGTTAAAGACTAAAAATTAAATAATGATTATCCTTAATTAATATCGCTGAATTTTTT
>CESU01107518.1_pt1 | contig 11761 bp, 11 predicted proteins | sample 531141 | NCBI WGS metagenome assembly CESU01 (sample SAMEA2621401, study PRJEB7988) | marine metagenome | isolation source: saline water (ENVO:00002010), including
TAGGCTAAAATGGTTTTATTTTGTATTTCTTAAAATCAAAAGCGAATGCAACGGATAATTTTAATTGGTGCTTTAGCCATCATAAGCTTCAGCCTTAACGGGCAGTTAGTTATAAATGAAGTCATGGCCAGAAACGATAGTTTTTTAGCTGATGAGTTTGGTGAATATGATGATTGGATAGAAATTCACAACTCTTCTAATCAGGCCATAAATATAGCTGGTGGATACTTTACAGATGACTTATCTAATACTACTTTACATCTAATTGAGTTTGGTGATGCAGACTTAACAACTATCCCTGCCAATGGATATAGAGTGTTTTGGGCAGACGGTACTCCAGAACAAGGAGCTAACCATTTGGGCTTTTCGCTCAGTGCAGGAGGAGAGTCTATTGCTCTGGTTTTGTCAGACGGCGAGTTTATAGCTGATGCGGTGCAATTTGGAGATCAAGAAAATGATATCTCTTACGGTAGAGAAACAGACGGATCTATTCAGTTTCAGTTTTTTTCAGTTCCTACTCCCAATGCGACTAATCAGGTTATTACTCCCGAGTTACAAGAAATTCATATCAACGAAATACAACCTTTAAATTCAACTACTATAGCAGATGAAAGCGGAGTGTATGAGCCTTGGCTAGAGTTATACAATCCCAATTCGTATCAAGTGAATTTGGCGGGATATATCATAGATTTTAATGATGGAGAAGCTCAGTTTATTATAGAGAACACAAACCCTAATGCCTCAGTTATAGAGAGTGATAATCATAAGCTTTTTTGGTGTGATAATCAAAGTTTGGAGGGTCTACTACATACTAATTTTGAGCTGTCTGCTTCTGGATCTATTAAACTTTACTTTATAGATGGAGTAACTCTAATCGATGAGTTAATATATTCAACTATTCCTTTGGACGAAAGTTATGGAAGTGATGTAGATGGTTCTAGTAATTATATCGCTTTTGACATTCCTACTCCGGATGTCACTAATCAGTTGGAGGTAATATTTCCCGAAGAGTTATATTTAAATGAAATAATGGCTGTGAATGCTCTAGATACAACAGATAACCTCGGCGAGTATGAAGATTGGATTGAGATTTATAATCCGAATAATTTTCCTGTTGATTTATCTGGGTATCATTTAACGGATAACCTTGGTGGCGGTTCATGGGAGGTTCCGTCTACTTATCCAGATTCAGTTACTGTTCCTGCGCAAGGGTTTCTTCTTTTTTGGGCAGATAACGATGAAGAGCAAGGTGTAAGGCATACTGATTTTAAACTTGGATCCTCAGGAGAAACATTGGTGCTGCTCTCTAGAGATAATTTCACTGTAGCGGACTCAGAGACATTCCCAGTCCAATCTGAGGATGTAAGCTGGGGAAGAGAAGAGGATGGAGAGGTTAATTGGATTTACTTTGTTCCAGAAGCTACTACACCCGAGTATTCAAATCACGGAGCCCTATCCGTTTCTGATATGAAGAGACTTATACCATCATTTTATCCTAATCCTGCTGCGGAGAAAGTATATTTCAGTGAAGAAGTCGATAGTCTTGAGTTATTTACATTAGCCGGAGAATTGATATCTAAGTCACTTAATTGTAGTGAGTTGAGCTTGATGTGTTTGCCTGCGGGGTTATACTTTTTACGAGTGAATAGTTGTTCTACAGCTCTTCTAGAAAAACTATAGAGAGATAACATTAAAGTCACCCAGAGCCACCCCAGAAGGTTTTGTCTTAATTTTAGTCTCGATAGCGGATATTCTATTATAAAAAAACTACTTTTGCGCTCCCTTAAAAATTAAGGAAACTTATAGCGGAAATAAGTTATTTAACTCTTCTAGATCGCCGTAGTCTAGGATACAATTTTAAAAGCCCAAATGGCTAAAGAAAACAAAAGCGTAGAAAAACAGGACGAAAACCCTGTAAAATCTGCGCAAGAGACTCCTCAAGCAGCAGAATCCGCTGCAGAAAACAAAGTAAAAGTTGAAGAAGTAACAGAAGTGGTTAAAGAAACTGAAGTTGCTGAAGCTTTAGTTGCTGAAGCTGCTGTTGAAGAAGCTGTAGTGACTGAAGACGCACCTACTGAAAAGCCGAAAATGGAAGCCGATGACTCAGCTACTAAGATGGTTGGTGAAGGTGACACTGCTGTATTCGAATTCAATAGCCCTGCTGAATCATTTGATTGGGATGCTACTGATAATTCTGTAGCAGCATATTCTAAGGATGATTATTCTGCATTAGAAAACACTTATGCAGGAACTATATCAGAACTTATTGAAAAATCTGTAATTACTGGTGTTATTGTAGACATAGGTAAAAAAGAAATAGTAGTAAATATTGGTTCAAAATCAGAAGGAGTAGTTCAGGCATCTGAGTTCAGGTATAATTCTGAATTAAAAATAGGTGATGAAGTGCCTATTTTCGTGGAACAACAAGAAGATAGAAACGGTCAATTAGTTGTTTCTCACAAAACAGCAAGACTTCATAGTGCTTGGGATAGAATTAACGGAGCATTAGAAAATGGCGATATTTTAAAAGGATTAGTCAAAAGTAGAACTAAAGGTGGGCTGATAGTAGATGTATTTGGGCTTGAAGCATTCTTACCGGGTTCTCAGATTGATGTTAAGCCCATTAGAGATTATGACGTTTACGTAGGTAAGCAGATGGAATTCAAAGTGGTTAAAATCAACCACGAGTTCAAAAACGTAGTAGTTTCTCATAAAGCACTAATAGAGGCAGAATTAGAAGAACAAAAGAAACAAATTATAGGAGGTCTAGAGAAAGGTCAAGTATTAGAAGGTCAAGTGAAGAACATCACATCTTATGGAGTATTTATCGATTTAGGTGGTATAGATGGTCTTGTTCACATTACTGATTTAAGCTGGGGTAGAATTAATCACCCAGAGGAGATCGTAGAATTGGACCAGAAATTAAATGTTGTAATCTTAGACTTCGATGATGATAAGAAAAGAATTGCATTAGGTCTGAAGCAATTATCTGCGCATCCCTGGGAGGCGTTAGACGAAAACATGAACGTTGGAGACAAGGTTAATGGAAAAGTAGTTGTTCTAGCGGATTATGGAGCGTTTATAGAAATAGCTGCAGGAGTAGAAGGTTTAGTTCACGTTAGTGAAATGAGCTGGAGTCAACATTTAAGAAGTGCTCAAGACTTCCTGAAGGTCGGAGACGCAGTGGAGACTGTAATCTTAACTCTTGATAGAGAAGAAAGAAAAATGTCATTGGGTATTAAACAATTGGTTCCAGACCCATGGGCTGATATTGAGTCTAAGTATCCTGTAGAGAGTAAGCATACTGCCAAAGTGAAAAACTTTACTAATTTCGGAGTATTTGTGGAGCTAGAAGAAGGAATAGATGGATTGATTCATATTTCAGACTTATCATGGTCTAAAAAAATCAAACATCCTTCTGAATTCTGTGTTGTAGACCAGGAATTAGAGGTAGTAGTACTTGAGTTAGATAAAGAAAACAGAAGGCTTAGTTTAGGTCACAAACAATTAGAAGAAAACCCTTGGGATGTATTCGAAACTGTTTTCTCTAATGGATCTGCGCATCAAGGGACTATAGTTAGAAAAGAAGGAAGTCAATTTATAGTTGCTTTACCATACGGTGTAGAAGGGTATGTAACAGCTAAGCAATTGAAGAAAGAAGATGGTTCTCAAGCAGACCTTGATGAAACTCTTGATTTTATTGTAACTGATTTCAATAAGAACGCTAAAAGAATAGCAGTGTCTCATGTGAGAACTTATTCAGCAGAGGAAGAAGCTCCAGTTAGAGATGACAAAAGAAGCAAAACCAATGCAGGAGGAGGAAACAAAAAGACAAATGCTGCATTAGCTCGAGTAAATGATAAAATAGAAAAATCGACTCTAGGTGATTTAGGTGTTCTTGCTAGTCTGAAAGCTGAAATGGAAAGTGGAAATACAGGTTCAAAAAAGCTACCTGCTGCTAAGAAAGCTCCTGCGAAAGAGGCTGCTCCTGCGAAAGAAGCTGCTCCTGTGAAAAAGGCCCCTGTGAAAAAGGCTGCTGTGAAAAAAGCTGCTGTGAAAAAAGCTGCTGCTAAATCAGGTGCTGATGACTTGAAGAAAATCGAAGGAATAGGACCTAAGATAGCTTCTACGCTAGCTGAAGCAGGAATCGATACCTTTAATAAGTTGTCTGACAGTGCTGCTGAGAAAATCTCTGAGATTATTTCAGGAGTAAGAGGAAACCACGTAACTGAAACATGGCCTGCTCAAGCTAAAATGGCTGCAGAAGGTAAATGGGATGAGTTAAAGAAGTGGCAAGATGAACTCGACGGTGGTAAGGCATAAAGCTTAAGTCACAAAATATATTTAAAATCCCGCTATTTATAGCGGGATTTTTTTTGAGAAAAAATTAGAGGCTTGAAGTTTCCTTTAGCTTCTTTAATCTGCTTTATATTTGCACCACTGATGAAGCCAAAAACACTTTTAGATAAAAAATTATTTGAATTAATCATAAACAGACTTTGTTATGAGCTCATAGAGAATCATGATGATTTCATAAACACTGTTATAATAGGAATACAGCCCAGAGGTGTCGTGCTAGCAGAGCTTATTTATCGGCGGTTGAAAAAAATAGCTCCCAAAATTGCGTTGCAATATGGGGCCTTGGACATTACCTTTTTTAGAGATGACTTTAGAAGGAGAGAAGATCCAGTACTGGCGAATACGACTAAAATAGATTTTTTAATAGAAGGAAAAAGAGTGATTCTAGTGGATGATGTACTTTTCACGGGAAGAACCATCAGATCTGCGTTTGATGCACTTCTAGCTTTCGGTAGACCTGATGCTATTGAATTATTAGTTCTTATAGAACGAAGGTTCTCTCTTCAGGTACCAGTAAACCCTAAATATGTAGGTAAATCAGTAGATTCTATAGCTAGCCAAAGGGTTCTAGTAAAGTGGAAGATAGATGGAGAACCAGATAAAGTAATTTTACACACGTCAACGGATGAATAACTCACTTAGTGTAAGACATCTGCTCGGAATTAAGCAGCTTACGCCAGAAGATATACAGCTGATTTTTCATCATGCCGAAAAATTCAAGAAGGTAATTAATCAGCCTATTAAGAAAGTACCTTCTTTAAGAGATATAACTATAGCTAACCTTTTCTTTGAAAATTCGACTCGTACCAAACTGAGTTTTGAGTTGGCTGAGAAAAGATTGAGTGCTGATATAGTCAATTTCAGCTCATCTGGCTCATCGGTAAAAAAAGGAGAAACATTGATAGATACAGTCAATAATATCCTTAGCATGAAAATAGATATGGTGGTCATGCGTCACTCTAGTCCTGGTGCTCCTCATTTTCTTAAAGAAAATACGAATACTGTTATTGTAAATGCTGGAGATGGGACTCATGAGCACCCTACTCAAGGCTTATTAGATTCTTTTTCTATCAGAGAGAAAATTGGAGATTTAAAAGGTAAGAAAGTAGCTATTGTGGGAGATATTAAGCATTCCAGAGTTGCGTTGTCTAACATATTCTGCCTACAAAAGCAAGGGGCCGAAGTTATGGTTTGTGGTCCGGCTACTCTGATACCTCGGAATATAAAAGAATTAGGTGTACAGGTGGAATATGATTTGGTAAAAGCTGTAGAATGGGCAGATGCCGTCAATATGCTAAGAATTCAGATTGAACGTCAAGCAAGTTCTGATAAAGAAGTACCAAACTTCCCTAGTTTAAGGGAGTACAGTAACCTCTACCAGTTGAACAATGAGGTCCTTATAAAGGCGAAGAACAACCCGTTAATACTTCATCCTGGCCCTATTAACAGAGGAGTAGAAATCACGACGGAGTTGGCCGATGGTGAGCAGTCCCTAGTGTTGCAGCAAGTAGAAAATGGAGTGGCTATAAGAATGGCTGTAATTTACTTGTTAGCAAGTCACATAAAACGATAGACTCTAAACAGAAAAAAGCGTATTTTTGAAGCAAACATTCCTATTAAATGAAATTTGAGGTAGAACACAAAGATAAGGTGACTTTAGTGAAGTCAAAAGTGGAGAAATTAGATGCTCTTCACGCACCTGAGTTGAAAGGAGAATTTGTTCTTCAGAGTAAGAGTGGAAATAAGAATATCATTTTAGATTTATCTGAAACGAGATATTGTGACTCTAGTGGATTGAGTGCTGTTCTTGTAGCTAATAGACTGTGTAAAGACGCAGAAGGAGTTTTTGTGCTTTGTGGACTTCAGAATGCCGTCTCTAAATTAATCAGCATATCTCAGCTAGATTCTGTTTTGAAAATAGTTCCTACAGCAAGTGAAGCTGTAGATTTAATTTATATGGAAGAATTAGAAAAGAATCTTTAAAAATGAAAAAAACATTACTTTTTATAAATGCAATAGCATTTACGTTAGTCTCATTTGGACAATGCACAGATGATTATGATTGGGGAGATACCGATTATGGTGTTAGTCCTGATCCTGAGTTAGGAGAAACCTTCTCTAATGCCATCTTAAATGAGCCTTATTCCGAAGTCGTTTATATTTTAGTTCCTGATAATGCAAGTGCAGTTATTGACGATGTAAACTATCCAATTGATTCGGTTTTATTAACTAGTATTACCATAGTGCAAGGAATGAATTCATTCACTCCTGAGGAATTTGGTTTGAGTCTGTCATGTAATAATGGTGGAACAAGTATTAATCCCTGCACGTTTATTGGTGGACAGTCGGGATGCGGAGTTCTATCGGGTGTACCATTAATCGCTGGGGATTTTAACATTACGCTTGATGCTAATGTTCATGTTACTGCATCTTTAGGAGGGTTCGATGCTCCTTTAGAATTCCCGTTTAACTATGAGGGTTATACTATCACAGTAGAAACAGAGATCAATATCGAAGAGATCAGAAAACCTTTAGAAGCGGTTAGAATTAGTCCTAATCCTATTTCAATAAAAGGATTAATTCAATTAGATGCTGCACAAGGTGGAGTTGCATATTTTAAAATTTTCAATTTGTTAGGTGAGGAAAAGAAAAATGAAACAATCACTCTTGTTAAGGGCTTCAATAAAATAGCTATTGATGCATCTAATTTAGAGAGTGGCGTTTATCTTTATAACATTGATTTTAATGGCTTCAAAGTGACAAAGAGATTTATAGTAAATAAGTAAATAATTTTTTTAAAAAAGCCGCTCGTTTTACGAGCGGCTTTTTTGTGCATGAAATTTGAGGTAAATATATTGGGCTGTTCAGCGGCTACATGTACTCTGAAAAGGAACACGACTTCTCAATTACTCAATATTCATGATAAACTTTTCTTGATAGATTGCGGAGAAGGTACACAGATTCAGCTAAGAAAATTTAAGTTTAAATTTCAACGCATTTCTAATATTTTTATTAGTCATTTACACGGGGATCATTATTTAGGTCTTTTTGGGTTGATGAGTTCAATGCATTTGTTAGGGAGAACCAAAATTCTTCATATTTATGGTCCGCCAGAACTAAAAGGGTTAATCGATTTAAATATAAAAGTAAGCCAGTCTTATTTAAGATATAAGTACGAATTTCATCCTACTCAAGCAGAAAATTCTGAATTGATTTACGAGGACAGTACAATTTTAATTCACTCATTGCCCCTGAATCATAGAATACCGACTACAGGATTTGTGTTTGTCGAGAAGTTAAAGAAAAATAGAATTATCAAGACTAAAATTGACGAGTACAAGTTGGGTGTAGAAGAAATGCTTCATTTGAAAAATGGTAATGATGTTTTTAGAGAAGGTGAAAAAACTATTTATTCGAAGAATTGCACTCTTGCGCCATTTCCCCCGAGAAAATTCGTCTTTATGAGTGATACGGCGCCATTAACTGAGGGTCTCGAGTTAATTGAAAATGCTGACCTGTTATATCACGAGAGCACATTTTTAAATGATCAAATAGACCGGGCCAAGCATACTTTTCATTCTACAGCAGAACAAGCGGCTTTAGTGGCTAAAAATGGAAATGTGAATAGGTTATGTTTAGGACACTTTTCAAATAGATATAAAGAACTATCCTCGTTTTTGGACGAGGCAAGGCCTCACTTTAAAAATTGTATTTTGGCTTCAGATGGCTTAAATATCCGTATTTAATAACTTATGTGTTTTCGTTCGTGTTTTTTGCAGAACACATTTATCTTTGTTATTTAGAATCATTATAAGTAATGAAGTTAGTAATAGCAGATAGTAGTGAATTAATATTAGAGGGGTTAATCCGAACTTTCTCTACTCCTGAAGTAGATATTTCTTTGATAGTTAATGATTCAAAGACTTTGCTTGAATCAGAGGAGTTAAAGACGTGCGATGTATTACTTATAGACTTTGTCTCATCAGGATTTACTATAGATACTGTAAATCAATCTAGGGCTGTTATGAAAAATGAGAACATATTAGCTATAACTCATGAGCAGAGCGGGTTAACTATCGTTTCTGCAATCAAAGCAGGAGTTAAGTCTTATGTAAAAAAATCATGTAGCATAAAGGAGATAACTGATGCCGTGCGATCCACTGCTAGTGGAGAGGCTTTTTTTTGTGGTCAGATTTTAGAGGCTATACAGTTAGAGAGTATTGATTTAGAGGAAATTGATACTGACAAGTTCACTTGCGATCCTATTAAACTTTCTAATAGGGAATTGGAAGTTGTTAGGTATATTTCTGAAGGATATACCAATTCTCAGATAGCTAACAAGCTTTTCTTATCAAGCCATACTATAAATACTCATAGAAAAAATATTATGGCTAAATTAGGTGTTAAGAATACTGCTGCTATAGTGATGTATGCTGTAAAGTCTAAAATAATTAGCCCTAATAGGTTTTTATTTAACCCAGCTTAGAATGGATTGTGTATATGATACACAATTCCATGACACTTTCGGGTCTTAAGCCGACTAATAATTCTTACTTTTGCACCGCTGTTAAAAGCAACATAAATTGATTCTAGATTTATGTAAACGGAGGATAAACATGATCTATGCAAGATAATTTGGCATCTCAAATAAATATTAGAAGAGTAGAAAAATCTAACATTGAGTCCTTGGATTTTGATGATATTCAATTCGGTAAAGTTTTTACTGACCATATGTTAATTATGGATTACAAGGACGGCAAATGGGGAATACCTGATATTAAACCTTTTGAGCCACTGGTGATGCATCCTGCCACTTCTGTACTGCATTATGGACAATCTATCTTCGAAGGTTTAAAGGCTTATAAAAATGACGAGGGTGATGTTTTTGTATTTAGACCTGAACAAAATGCTAAAAGGTTAAATGTAAGCGCTGCAAGAATGTGCATGCCAGCAGTTCCTGAAAATTTATTCGTTGAATCCATTAAACAATTAGTAAGTATTGATTCAGCATGGATACCTAAAAAAAGAGGTAGTTCACTTTATATAAGACCCCTTCTTTTTGCTACTGATGAATATATAGGTGTTAAACCATCTAGTAGCTATAGACTCATGATTTTTATGGCTCCGGTTGATAAATATTATTCAGGTGCTGTAAAGGTTAAGATAGAAGAATATTTTTCTAGATCTGTAAGAGGCGGAACAGGATTTGCCAAAGCTGCTGGTAATTATGCAGCATCTTTATATCCTGCTAAGCTAGCTCAAGAAGAAGGCTTTGATCAACTCGTTTGGACTGACGCTATAGAGCATAAGTATATTGAAGAAAGCGGAACCATGAACATTATGTTTAGATCTGGTAATAAAATATTTTCTCCTAAAGTAAGTGATAGTATTCTTTCAGGTATTACTAGAGACTCTATTCTTAAGCTAGCAGATAAATGGGGTTACGAAGTTGAAGAGAAAAAGATAGAGGTTCAGGAAATAGTAAATCATCTGGAAAATGGTACTTTGGATGAAGTATTGGGTGCTGGAACTGCCGCAACTATAGCTAGAATAGAAAGCATTGGCTTCAGGGGTAAGATCTACGAGCTTCCGAATGTTAACGATTGGGAATTCTCAAACCGTGCATCTGATTTTTTAGAATCATTAAAAAGAGGAGAGCAGGAAGATTCCTTCGGTTGGGTTCATAAAGTTTTATAGAGCACCGTATCTTAATGTTTGTGGAATCTTGATTATATTTTCCTCAAAATAAATATGAAGATAATCTAAGCTATTTTTGTGCCTTTCGGGAGATTTTTTTTATGAGCGTATTATTAAGACTTAAACATAAATTCAGTAGCTGGTTTCCAGCTAAAATAGCTGATGTTAATCGGACGAAGAGGGGCTTCGGTCTTAATGAAAACCCTTCAGTTCTCATAATATACCAAGATTCAGGTAAAGCTAATTTTAAGAAGAAAAAGAAATTCATTCAACATCTTAAAGGAGAGTATGGCGTTAGAGGTGTTTTAAGTTTAGCTTACTCAGATGTTCAAGAAAATGAATTGCCGGACTATTTTGCTCATTTTAAAGAGCTTGACTATTTTACCAGAACAGATCTGTCTTGGAGGCTAAAACCAGTAAAGACTGCAGCAGAATTAAATTTAAGAAAATTTGATATTCTAATAGATTTAAGCCACGAAAAATGTATTCCTTTGGGTTTGCTAATAGGATTATCTAATAGCAGCTGTAAGGTTGGTAAATCAGGTAGTCCGTATGAAGGTCTTATGGATATAATTATAGATTTACCTTCATCTACTGGAGAAGATGAATTTTTAAAGCATGTGGAATATTACTTATCCAAACTAAGTTTTAAATAAATGAAGGTAAAAGGGCTAGGAGTTGCTATGATTACTCCTTTTAAAAATGATTTGTCCATTGATTTTGATTCTCTGGTAAATCTAACGGAAAGCTTGGTGCTAGGTGGGGTGGATTTTCTTGTGATAATGGGAACCACGGGAGAAGCCGCTACATTAACAGTTGAGGAAAAGCAAAAGGTATTAAATCATGTAGTTGAAACTAATGCAGGTCGGGTTCCTATAGTTTATGGAATCGGAGGAAATAATACTGCTGCAGTTTGTGAGGAGTTAAGAAACTTTAATACTCAAGGAGTGAGTTCAATTCTGTCCGCTAGTCCAGGATACAATAAGCCTACTCAGGAAGGTATCTTTCAGCACTTTAAGTCATTGGGCGAATCGACTCCTTTGCCTATTGTTTTATACAATGTCCCTGGAAGAACCGCCTCTAATATGGAAGCCAAGACTGTTATAAGAATAGCATCAGAGGTTCCGAATATAGTAGCGATAAAAGAGGCTAGTGGAGACCTTAGTCAAATTGAGGAAATTATAAGAAATGCTCCTGAAGGTTTTGATGTCTTTAGTGGTGATGATGGGTTAACCATACCGGTAATGAAATCTGGAGGAATTGGCGTAATTTCAGTAATTGGAAATGCTTGTCCAGATTTGCTTTCAAGTTTGGTGCGTTTATGTGAATCTAGAGAGTATGAATCGGCTAGAGAGGTCTTTAACGTTATGGAAGAGATTATTCCTATGCTTTTCGAACAAGGTAACCCAGCCGGGATAAAAGCTCTTATGGAGCTAGATGAAATGTGTACTGATAAGGTAAGGTTACCCTTAGTTTCGGCTAATCAGTTATTGAAAAGTAGATTTAAAGCTAGTCTGAATGCTTTTCCTTCAGCATAACTAACTCTTATTTACATCTTTTCTGGCATATCGATTCCCAGAAGTTTCATTCCGCTGTGTATTACTCGAGCTGTTAGGCCTGAGAAATTGAGTCTTAAGCCAACTAGATCAAGGTTCTCCTCTTTTAAAATATTTGTGCTTTGATAAAAGGAGTTATAATCTTTAAC
>CESU01010040.1_pt1 | contig 11705 bp, 10 predicted proteins | sample 531141 | NCBI WGS metagenome assembly CESU01 (sample SAMEA2621401, study PRJEB7988) | marine metagenome | isolation source: saline water (ENVO:00002010), including
ACCATCTCTGAGACCACTAAACCTGCACCCATTTTTCGGCATAGTTGCCGAAAGGGTAGATCAGTCACGCCAGCCATTGGCGCCAGCACGGTTTTGTTTTTGATCTCATAGGGGCCGATATTGAACAAGATAGTGGTTGTCATTTAGCTAAATAGCCGGACATGATAACTGTTGAGCGGTTGATTAAAAAGTGATCAACTGAAAAATATGCAGTTATTAATAGATTTGCGTTGATCGACAGTTTTAGAGCGGTAAAAAGTAGCGACTTAGGGGGGACCTAATTTTTGCGCACTAAGCTGCGCCCACTCCGATTCAATAGCCGGTGAGAAGAATTTAAATTGTTCTGAATAGGGTGCTGAGACAGCGTCAATCTGGTTGTCTAAAATCCCAGCAAGGCATAATAAACCCTTTGGTTTGGTCATGACACACAGTTTAGGAGCGAGAGAAATTAGTGGCGCGGCTAAAATATTGGCGATCATGACGTCTACTTGAAGATTGGCAGGAACATCATCGGGTAAATAAGTTATCAAACGATCAGAGGCAATGTTGTTGCGCTGCGCATTATCGCGACTGGCCAGTAGTGCCTGGGGGTCATTATCAACTGCAATAACTTGCTTGGCGCCAAGCAAAAGTGCGGCAATTCCTAAAATACCGGAACCACAGCCGTAATCAATAACGGTCTTGCCGGATAAATCTTGCTGATCTAACCATCTTAAGCACAGGTGAGTGGTTGGATGACTGCCAGTGCCAAATGCTAACCCCGGGTCTAGGCTTAAATTAACGCCATTAGGGTCCGGCGGTGCTATCCAGCTTGGGCATATCCAAAGACGCTCACCACACTTTAGCGGCTGGAAATGTTGCTTCCATTCCTGTGACCAGTCTTTGTCTTCAAGTTGCTCCCAGCGTTGTTTTGTTGAACCAGGCAAATAGGCGGCCAATTGCTCATCGATGATTTTGGTATCTGCCTCTGAGGAGAAGAGCGCAGTCATTACACAGTCATCCCACAATGGTGTTTCACCCACTGCAGGTTCTAAAATAGGTTGGTCTGCGGCATCTTCGAGAGTCACTGATAGCGCGCCTACATCCATTGCGGCGGACTCAACGACGCCGCTAAGCTGACTCGAACACGGAATAATAAGCTGAATCCACTGCATGATTAAGGTCGACTTTTCGGGGCGATGCTGCCTGTTGGGCAGAGGCTATAAACCAAGTTTTTTCTCAAGATAATGGATATTGACACCGCCTTTTTGAAAGGCTGGGTCTCTAACCAAATCTTCGTGTAAAGGAATATTGGTTTTGATGCCTTCAATAACCATTTCATCAAGTGCAATACGCATTCTTGAAAGCGCAGTATCTCTGTCTTCACCATAGGTGATGACTTTGCCAATCAAAGAATCGTAATTAGGGGGAACGCGATATCCATTATAAATATGTGAATCAACCCGAATGCCATTACCACCCGGTGCATGATAGGCTTCAATCGTTCCGGGTTGGGGCATAAAGTTCACCGGATCCTCAGCGTTAATCCTGCACTCAAAGGCGTGCCCGCGGAAAATAATATCTTCTTGTTTGAAGCTAAGTTCACGCCCGCTGGCTATAAGCAGTTGCTCCTTAACAATATCCACGCCGGTAATCATTTCCGAAACAGGATGTTCTACCTGCACGCGAGTATTCATTTCGATAAAGTAGAAGTGGCCGTCTTCATAGAGAAATTCAAAGGTACCAGCACCACGATAGTTGATTTGAATGCATGCGTTGACGCAGCTATCGAAAACCGCTTGTCGAGCATCTTCAGGAATTCCCGGCGCCGGCGCTTCTTCCAGGACTTTTTGATGACGACGCTGCAGAGAGCAATCTCGATCACCTAAATGAATGGCATGGCCTTGGCCGTCGGCAAGAATCTGTACTTCAACATGGCGAGGATTCTGTAGGAATTTCTCCATGTACACAGTGCCATCGCCAAAGGCAGCGGCGGCTTCGGTTTTAGTAATACTTATTGCGTTAATCAGAGCGCTTTCTTCTTCAACAACCCGCATGCCACGACCACCACCACCGGCGGCCGCTTTAATAATAACCGGGTAACCGATTCTATTGGCTGTTTGACGCAGTATAGCTGGGTCGTCACTTAATGGGCCGTCAGAGCCAGGAACGGTAGGAACGCCAGCCGCTTTCATGGCCTTAATCGCAGCTACTTTGTCGCCCATAATGCGAATTGTGTCGGCGGTGGGGCCTATAAATACAAAGCCACTCTTCTCGACCTGCTCTGCAAAATCAGCATTTTCAGCCAAAAAACCATAACCGGGATGTACACCCTCTGCGCCGGTAATTTCCATGGCGCTAATAATCGCGGGCACATTCAAATAACTCTGTATCGCCGTATTGGGGCCGATGCAAATGGCCTCATCAGCTAACTTGACGTGCTTAAGTGCAGCGTCAACTTTTGAGTGGACAGCAACCGTTTTAATATCGAGTTCTTTACAAGCCCTGAGTATTCTTAAGGCAATTTCGCCGCGATTGGCGATAAGCACTTTTTCCAACATAATTCAGGTTCCGAGTGCAGTTAAATAATTGTGAAAAGAGGTTGATCAAATTCGATGGGTTCACCGTCTTCAACTAAGATCGCACCAATTACACCCGCTTTGTCGGCTTCGATTTGATTCATCATTTTCATTGCCTCGATGATGCATAGAACATCGCCTGGCGAGACAGCTTGGCCAACACTCACAAAGACTGGCGACCCAGGAGCTGGCGACGCATAAAAGCTTCCTACCATGGGTGAGTTAATAGTATGACCTGCTAAAGGCTCATTGCTGATAGCTACTGCGGCAGGGGCTGCCAGTGGTGCAGCCGCCATTGGAGCGGCCATCATTGGTTGTGCTGCGTAGGCAGCGGCCGGAACACCGCGGCTGATACGGACAGAATCCTCACCTTCGGTTATTTCTAGCTCATTAATATTTGACTCTTCTAACAGCTCAATGAGCTTCTTAACTTTACGGATGTCCATACTAGTCTCTCAATCTGTGTTTATTGATCTAATGTGTTTAGTGCCGCTTGCAATGCGAGCTCATAGCTTTTAATTCCGAAGCCACAAATTACACCCAATGCGATGTCTGAAAAATACGAATGATGCCTAAATTCTTCCCGAGCATGCACATTTGAAAGATGCACTTCGATAAATGGAATAGCTACACCCAGCAATGCATCGCGCAGAGCAACACTTGTGTGTGTAAAGGCACCAGGGTTAATGATAATAAAATTGACGCCATCTTTAGCAGCATCATGAATGCTTTGGATCAGTTCGTGTTCAGCATTACTTTGCTGAGCATCTAACTGATGGCCAGCGCTCTGTGCCTGCTCAATGAGTCGGTTATTGACGGTTTGTAGGGTTTCTCCGCCGTATATTTCCGGTTCACGAGTACCCAGCAAGTTAAGGTTGGGACCGTGAAGTAGTAATAATTTAGCCATGAGACGCTCCGTTCCAAAAGCAACAAAGCATGAGTCTGCACTAAAAACAATAAACTGTCTATGGAAAATAGATAAAACTGATTTTCGACGAAATTAGAGGAATTTACTGATTATTTTCTGCACTTTTAAGGATTATGTTGTTTTAAGCGATACAGTTAAAGCGACGTTTACAGCATTTAGCCGCAGAATGTAGACTAAATAACGCTTTTTTAACTAAAATCTCCTAATTTCCGGAAATTTCGTCGAAATAACCCATAAAATCCCAAAAACTAAGATTTTGCCTTATTTAGCGCATTAATGACGGTACTCTCGAGTAGAATTTGCGGTAAAACCTCTGGCGATCCCTGACCGGCGGGATAGACCAAATACAAAGGCACGCCACTGCGCTGAAATTGGTTGAGTAGTTTGGTGATTTCTGGATCATTATTGGTCCAATCACCTTTTAGGTAGGTAATTCCATTGTCTTCCAGTAGTTTATAAAAGCTATCAGTGAAGGCCACGCGCTCATTAGCAAGGCAGGTAATACACCAATCAGCCGTCAAATTAACAAAAATCGGTTTGCCCGCTTGGTTTAGCTCCGCAAGACGCTGAGCCGAATAACTTTCCCAAAGAGGGGGTTCACTGTCTTTGGAAATAGTAAAAACGGGTATTGTCAGTGCGGCGATTAAGCAAGCGGCAGCGAAAACATTGGCCAGTGTAAAGTCAGTAGCTTTTTTACCGCTTGATTGACGTAATTTGGTCAACCACATGGCCATGGCGACAAGAATAATACCTAGCACAACAACTGCTACCACGTTGACACTCGTTTGGCGGCCTACTACCCAAAGCAGCCAAGCTGCAGTCATGTAGAGAGGAAATGCTAAAAATTGCTTAAACGAATCCATCCAAACACCAGGCTTTGGTAGCTTGGAGGTCAACCCTGGAATCCAAGTAAGTATGATAAACGGCAATGCCATGCCGAGTCCTAAAAACGCGAAGACCAAAAGAGCAATGTAGGTGGGTTGAGAAATTGCAAATCCCAGCGCTGGGCCCATGAAAGGCGCAGTGCAGGGACTAGCGACAGTTGTTGCCAATACGCCAGTCATGAATGAAGAAGACAAGCCATCGCTTTGATTTGAGGATTGGCCAATCGACATTAAACTAGTACCAATCTCTAGATACCCTGAAAGGGCCATACCCATCACAAAAAATAAGTAAATTAGAATCACTACAAAGAGAGGTGATTGCAACTGAAAACCCCAACCTATGGCCTCTCCCGCTGCACGTAAACTGAGCATTATTGCGGCGATGGCAACGAACGTTGATGTTACACCTAAGGTGTAAGCTAGCCCATGTGCTTGCTTTTGTCGCTGTGTTTGGTGCGTAGTGGTAAAGCTAAGTACTTTGATGGATAGTACTGGGAATACGCAGGGCATAAGGTTGAGAATCATACCGCCTACTAACGCGAAACCGAGAACCCAAAGTAATGACAGCGATTGGTTTTGCTGAGCAAAATTATTGCTTTGCATGGCTGCCTTGGCAGCTGCAGTAGGTGCGTCGCTGATAAGTACATTATTACTAGTGACATCAATCGTTAACCACTGCTTGTAAGGCGGATAACAAAGGCCCGCATCAGCGCAGCCTTGAGATTCGATTTGAATTTCCATCGTTTCTTGACCAGCGGTAAAAGGGACCTTTACCGTTGTTTGGTCGTAGTACACTTCTAGCTCTTGTTCGAAAAACTCATCATATTTGCGTTTGCCCATTTCAAATATGGGTGACTGTAATTGAGTCGTTGGATCTACAGCATTAAATTTAAAGCGATCACGATAAAGATAGTAATCGGCTTCAATGGACCAATTAAATAGAATCTGATCATCTTCAATGGCAACGGCAACTTGGTATACCTGCTCTACAGGTAAAAAACTATTACTCGAAGCAAAAAGGTTAGAGGTGGATTGTGGTTGCTCTGAATCGCCAATGAGATTGCTTTGTGCATGGGTCGTGAAACTAGCTAACACTAGCGACACAAAAAGCGGAAGAAAGAGCAATTTTTTCATCGGTGATTCCCTGAAAATATTAAAAACTGTCACAACTGTGATGCATGTTTACGGATTGGCAGGCCAATTGTATCCCTATTTGTACTGGGGCGATATTTTATGTCATCGGTTGACTCCGAACTGCTAATTGGGGAGCCAAATTTCTCAGCTATGTCACATATTTTAAACTTATTGCCATGCTATAGTTGTCTAAAGGAATTCACGTATTCAGTTCAGGAGATAATTTTTTGAGAAAATATATAATTTTCACCATAGTGCTAGTTATGGGCTGCCCTTTGTGGAGTGATGAATTAGCACTACAGGTCAACGAAGGCGCACTAATATTGGGCAAGGGCTATCTGCGGACTATGCCGCCGGGACAAAAAGTAACCGCAGGTTTTCTTACAGCGACCAATAACAGTAATGTCGATTGTCGCATTGTATCCGCAGAGTCACCTCTGACAGAAAGAATTGAGTTTCATGCGCATCTGCATGCTGATGGGATGATGCAGATGCGGCCGATGAAAACTGTTGTGGTAGCGTCTGGCAAAACAGTCCGCTTTGAGCCCGGTGCGTTACATCTGATGTTTTTCAATATCAACACTCGGCTTGTGGACGGCCAAACAGTGCCTCTTCAACTTAACACGGACAATTGTGGCAGCCACTCGCTGATCTTAGATATAAGGAGCGTACTGCGACCAATGATGGAGCATTCCTGATGGGTGTTTTCACCAAAATTAAGACGGGGTGGCAGCGTATGTTTAACAATGCTGGTGAGACGCTGTCAGAGGAGTATATTGGGAAAAATGCCCCGAAACGTCTACGTTACGGACTGTATTCTAGTGCCATAGTGCTGGTGCTGTTAGTTGTATTAGGTATTTATTGGAGTAATGAGCCAGCGCCATTTAGTGTGTATCAACCTTCAAATTCAGGGCAGCCAGTGGTGGCGGGCGTTACTACCACGAACACGCTTATTGGTGTGGTCAATATATTGTTGGACAAACCTGGCGGTTACCTAAGCAATGATCTTATGCCGCCGGCAATTTGGCTAGATAATGTGCCGAACTGGGAGTATGGCGTGCTTATTCAGGTCAGAGATCTCAGTAAGGCCATGCGAGAGTCGTTCAGTCGCTCTCAATCTCAATCAACTGAGGATTATGATTTATCGTTGGCAGAGCCACGATTTAATGTCGATCATGTTCGTTGGGCCGCACCTTGGCCTGAGATTGAGTATGCTGAGGGTCGCAATCATCTCACGGGTTATGTCATGAGACTGGCCGATCGAGAAGTATTTGATGCTCAATTTTATGCCCGCGCTGATAATTTACGCTATTGGCTGGGTACGGTTGAAAAACGTCTTGGTAGCTTGTCGCAACGACTCTCTGCGAGTGTTGGCCAGCGACGAATTAATACCGACCTTGCCGGTGCTGCTGGCGCTAGTCAATCTACCGATTCACCTCAGGAAATTATCGTCAAAACGAGCTGGTTAAAAATTGATGATGTGTTTTATGAGGCACGAGGAACATCTTGGGCATTAGTACATTTTTTGAAAGCAATTGAAATTGATTTTCAAGATGTTCTTGAGAAGAAAAATGCGCGAGCGAGTGTTCAGCAAATCATTCGAGAGTTAGAGATGACACAGCATTCCATCTATTCGCCGATCATCGTCAACGGCAGAGGGTTTGGATTATTGGCTAACCACTCCTTGGTAATGGCGTCTTATATCAGTCGGGCCAATGCAGCTATTATTGATTTGCGTGAACTACTCTCAAAAGGCTAGCGCGACTATTTTGCCGGATAATGCGTAACGATGCCTTGTTGGGTCGCTAAAAAAAGCACATCAGCAGGCTTGAGCGCAAACAAACCATTGGTGACCACGCCGGTTATGTGATTGATTTTTTCTTCGAGTTCACGGGCAGATCCGATTGGATGCAGATGATGAACATCAAGTATAAGATTACCGTTATCTGTTACGACATTCTCACGCCACACCGGATCGCCGCCAAGTTTCACCAGTTCTCGTGCGACGTGGCTTCTTGACATTGGAATAACTTCTATGGGGAGAGGGAATTCCCCGAGATGACTTACCCACTTACTTTCATCGGCAATACAAACGAATTCGTTGGCTACTGCGGTAACAATTTTCTCTCGAGTCAGGGCTGCGCCGCCCCCTTTAATAAGTTCCAAGCGAGTATTAGCCTCATCGGCACCGTCGACATAAATAGTGACTTCTGAGACTGCATTCAATTCGTAAACTGTAATACCATGGCTTCGCAGTCGTTCTGCCGAACCTTCAGAGCTGGCGACAGTGGCTAGGAAAAGGTGCTTATGTTTTGCAATTAGATCAATAAAACAGTTTGCGGTTGATCCGGTACCAATACCTACAATGCTGTCTGCGTCAATTTTCCTTAAAACGTAATCTACAGCGGCTTGAGCGACGGCCTGCTTCAATTGATTTTGATCCATGAATTACCTCTACTTACTCAATGAATTTGGATACCCTCTACTATACGATGATTCGCACAGAAAATCAGATTGATCGGTTTGGTACAGCTAGCAATTTTCCGAGAATTGGAACAAGAAACTGGCGTAAATAATGATATCAAACTACCATTACCAACTAACCCATATCTGGATGACTCATGCCGCAGAAGTACGTAAAAAAAATCCTTGATGCCCGCATCTATGATTTAGCTCTTGAAACGCCGGTTGATAAAGCGCCGTTATTATCGCAGCGGCTGAAAAACCAGGTGCTACTTAAGCGAGAAGACTTACAACCGGTCTTTTCATTTAAGGTTCGCGGGGCTTATAACAAGCTGCGCCATCTGTCCAAAGAACAACTGGCGGCGGGAGTGATTGCGGCTTCAGCGGGTAATCATGCGCAGGGATTAGCGTTGGCGGCGCAAAAGATGGGTGTCAGTGCAACTATTGTAATGCCCAAAACAACACCGAACATTAAAGTTGACGCAGTCCGTGGCTGGGGTGCTAACGTAGTTTTGTTTGGTGATAATTATGATAGTGCTGCTGGTCATGCCAAGCAGTTATTAGAAGAGCGGGGGCTTACCTACATTCACCCGTTTGATGATCCGGATATTATTGCAGGACAAGGTACTGTTGGGATGGAAATACTGCGCCAGCTGCCGGGTGATTTAGATGCAATCTTTATTGCTGTGGGCGGTGGAGGACTTTGCGCGGGCGTTGCCGCTTATGTTAAGTATGTGCGCCCTAGCGTTAAAATTATCGCGGTTGAATCTGATGATGCGGCGTGTCTAGAGGCCGCGATGAAGGCTGGGAAACCAGTAAAACTTAAAGAGGTTGGAATCTTTGCTGATGGAACGGCGGTTGGCCAAATTGGCAACGAGACTTTTCGAATCCTCAAAGACTTAGTCGATGAAGTAATCACCGTCAGTACCGACGAGATCTGCGCAGCTATTAAAGATGTGTATAACGATACGCGAGCAATTTGTGAACCATCCGGTGCGATGGGTGCGGCCGGATTGAAAAAATATGTTGAGCAGCATGGGGTTGTGGGTCAAACCTTACTGGCGATTCAGTGTGGAGCTAATATTGATTTTGATAGACTACGCTATATTTCAGAGCGCACCGAAGTTGGCGAGAAGCGTGAGGCGATTTTGGCAGTAACGCTAGATGAAAGGCCCGGTAGTTTTAAGCATTTTTGTAAAGCTTTGGGCAAGCGTACTATCTCAGAGTTTAATTATCGCTTTAGCAGTACAGATCAAGCTCAAATTTTTGTGGGTGTTAAAGTGACTTCAGATGATGATCGTTTTCAGTTAGTGAGCGAACTCAGTGGGAGCGGTTACCCGGTTGAGGACATGACCGATAGTGAGCTTGCTAAATCACATATTCGACACATGGTGGGAGGGCGTTCACCTCAGGTTGGAGAGGAGCAGGTTTTTCGATTTGAATTTCCGGAGCGCCCGAGCGCACTACTTAACTTTTTAACTGAACTGGGCGATGATTTAAATATATCAATGTTCCACTACCGTAACCACGGTTCGGCATTTGGTAAGGTCTTGGTCGGTTTTCAGGCGTCTCAGACCGAGGGACTAAAGGTTAAGCAGTTTTTAGATGAGCTGGGTTATCGATGCGAAGATGAAACCGACAACCAAGCTTATCGTTTTTTTCTAGGTAGTTAAGGCGCTGAGCGTTTAAATAACTGATGTTAGTCTTAGAGTAGATCAGAAATTTTGCGTATTTGAATCGCCTCAAAACCTGATCCCGCCAGAGCGTCGGAAATAACGACTACCGGATCGTCGGCAGAGAAGTCATTTCTGGTGAGCATAATAGCAGCGGCGGCAGCCAGCGTTTTTTCGGGATCCGAGCTAAATTCGATTTGATAGCTTAAAACATTGCGGTTGAGCATTAACTGGCGTCTGGTCAAATCATTATCAGTAAAGGCGCAAATAATAGATTGCTGTGGGTGGCAGTTGGTCACTCGATTAGCCATACGACCACGTCGAGTTGGCACCATAATCGCTTTTGCCGAAATGGATTCAGCTAAAGTAACCGCTGCCTTTGCTATCTGTTGTTTATCTTCGTTCACTTCTAAATTGTCGGTGAACAAAAGGCCTCTACTACTCTCAGTTGAGCGCGCAATACGGTCTAAAATCTCGACGCATTTAATTGGATAATTACCCACGGTGGTTTCACCGGAGAGCATAATAGCATCGGCTTCTTCATAAACAGCGTTGGCAACGTCAGTGACTTCCGCTCGTGTTGGAATTGGGTTTTCAATCATAGATTCGAGCATGTGCGTGGCGACAATGACCCGTTTTCCCATTTCTGCGCATGTTCGAATAATACGCCGTTGGATTCTGGGTAATACTTCGAGGGGGATCTCAACACCAAGGTCTCCTCGAGCCACCATTATTCCGTCAGCAGCATCGATAATTGCTACCATATTAGTAATAGCTTCTTGATCTTCAAGTTTTGCTACAATCTTAATTTTATCCGCTCTATCGCCCAGAAGTTCACGCAGTTGATGGATATCTGAGGCCTCTCGTACAAAAGATAGCGCGATAAAATCAACACCTTGGCTCATACCAAACTCAATATCACGGCGGTCTTTTTCGGTGATAGCAGGAAGGTTTACTCGAATACCCGGCAGATTGACGTGGCGCTTACTTTTTAGCAGGCCACCATCAATAACTTTCACCTGCATGATTCGTTCTTGTTTTTCCAACACTTGGAGATTTATCAGACCATTGTCTACGGTAATAATGTCACCGATATCTACATCATTAATCAGGTCATCATAATTAACATGGATAGATGATTCCTCAACATTTTCTGCGCCTCGAGCTACGACGGATATAGTATCGCCTTCATTGAGATGTAGGTCATTCGCCATATCGCCGGTACGAATTTCAGGCCCTTGAGTATCGAGTAAAATTGCGACCGGATGATCGAGTTTTTGGTTGAGCTTCTTTATCGACTGGATAATTTTTGAATGTGACTCATGGTCGCCATGAGACATATTTAATCGAGCAACATTCATTCCAGCTGCTGCAAGCTTTTCTAGCATCTCAATCGATTCAGTAACTGGGCCGATAGTACAAATTATCTTGGTTTTACGCATATTATTTCTTTCTCAGTCGCAATTAGATGTAAGGGTATGTCCCAGCTTTGACTCGATATCTGTGAAACTTCTTGGCCACTATGGGCAAGCCCTATCAAGGTTAATGCTGGTTTTTCAATTCCTTTCATGAAGGCCAGAGTGCGATCATAATAACCGCCACCCATACCCATTCGATTACCCGTTCTGTCAAATCCGACCAGAGGCATAAGGAGCAAGTCCATATTGGTTACGGGTTGAATTTCAGACTCAATGAATACAGGCTCTAAGATACCATAACGATTGGGCTGCAATTTTGTATTTGCGTTGAAAGAGGCAAAATATAAGCTGTTCTCTGACTTAGGGTCTATAACAGGCAAGAAACACTGCTTACTTAGTTGGTTCGCGGAGGATAGGATTAATGCAGGATCAATTTCACCATCATTGGCAAGATATAACCCGACACGCTTAGCTGTTTGGAAAAAGGCACTTTCTACTATTAAAGTCGCTAAAGATGCAGCGGCTTGCTGTTGCTGAACTAGCGTCAGTGACCGTCTTTTAAGGCGCAACTGCTGTCGTATCTCGTTGCTTTTCATTGATTTTTTCTCATCAATAATTAAACCCCAGAGTGCCGCTGCCAACGTGGC
>CESU01010860.1_pt1 | contig 11684 bp, 6 predicted proteins | sample 531141 | NCBI WGS metagenome assembly CESU01 (sample SAMEA2621401, study PRJEB7988) | marine metagenome | isolation source: saline water (ENVO:00002010), including
CTTTGCTTAACAAGTTTCTCTGCATATTTCCTAGGGTTTGATGCTGCCGAAGCAACCTGATTCATTAGCGCCTCTTGTTCAAAAGAAAACAAAATTAAATTATCAAGGATTTGTCTTAGAACCTCAGCGTCTTCACTCATTTGCATAACGCCTCCGCTACCCATTTGCTGAGATCTTTTTTCGGCCATCAAGCGCATTTTTTGAGATGCTTTCTTTTGGCTTTTTTGTGCCTTGAGAGGCGGCTTTTTGGACTTTTCAGAGCCATGAAGATCCCTTTCTTCCTTTAGGTTTTCGAAAGCTTCTTCTTGGTCTTTTGCTACAGATTGCTCAATCAACGAGTCGTCGGGTATTTGGAGCGGCTTAATTAATGTGTTATTTTCTTTTTTCAAATCGGAGAGTTCTTTGCGGATCTCATCAAAAGACCTGTTAAGGTTTTCTTGTGCTGATTTATTGTTTTCTTTTGTTGGCTTATCAGCAAGTTGCTCTTGTGATTCAGAAAGCGATTTTAGTTTTGAGTTAATTTGCTCTGATTTTTTTGTAAGATAATAGCGCTTTGTGAGCTCAAGAAGCTGCTCAAGACTTCGTTGTTTGTTTTTGTTTTGCTTTGCTATTTTGTCAAGCTTCTTGGCTAATTCTTCCTTATTGATCTTCTTGGCAATCTTTTCAATTTCTTCTAACAGTTTTTCGTTCTTTTTTAATTCTTCTTGTTGCGCCTTTAAGCGTTTTTGCAGTTGCTCCTTAAAAACATCTTTCTCTTCTTCTTTAAACTGCTTAAGGTTTCTTCTCATAGTTTGGTTAAGCTTTTCTAATAATTTGTCTTGGCTTTTTTGTCGCTCTATAAACTGTTTAAGCTTCAACTGGTCTGAATAATTAAGACGCGGTGATTCTTTTTGGCTGATAGAAATCTTCTTAAGCTTTTGGCCTTGTTCAGCCATTATCTTTAATGCCTTTTGAAGAGCGGTGGACACCTCGCCCTGCTGGTTAATTCTCAAAACTGCAAGTTCTGTGTTGCTTTTTTGATTATAATTAAATGTTCGGCTGCGTGTTGACTTATAACCATGAAGGCGGTCATTATCAAGTACCTCAAAATATATTGAATACGCCGTGTCTTGTAAAAGGTTGCGGCTGTTGGGAAAAACAAATGTGAATTCTTGAGGGCTAGTTTGGGTTAAAGACAGCTGAATAGCGGTGCGGTTATTAGGAGATTCTGTGGGGTAATAGTGGAGCTTTAAGGATCGAACTCCGTAGTCGTCAGAAACCTGTCCGTAAAAATAAAGTCTTTCTTGCAAAGTAGAGTCCCGCTTCATTTGAACCCGGATTAGTGGTGGTTTATCTTTTGCTACATTAATAAAATAGTCAAGACTTTCAAAGTTCTTAAGTTTCGAGTTACTGGTTATAATAGAATATTCAAGTGGTCTAAAAACTTGCTGAGCGTGTGTGAATTTCTGACTGGATTTGTCAAAAAAAGCGCTAAGGCCGCCGTATGCAAACACAACGGTGTCGGTTGATTTTGTCAGGACCTCCCACCTAATGTTTGACCCTTCAGGCACGCTTGCATTACCGTTGTTGTCTATTTTTCTTTGAGGTATCTTAGTATACGGAGGTGGATAAACATAAAGGTTTAGGCCAAGAACTGACGGGGTTGGGACGACCGTAAGCTGTAAGGGGCTTGAAACTAAGTCTCCAGAAACAAGCTTAAAGTTAATATTTTTTTTAGGCTGAATAAACTGATATTCAAACACCCCGGGGCTGACTGAATTTAACAAATAACTGTCGTTATTATAAACAATGGTTGCGGCCTCAGGAACTATTGACCCCTTTGTTGTTACCTCTAGGGTGAATGAGCTATTCTCAAGAGTGGATAGCGTCGGGTTGCTGACTATAAACTCAAACGGAGCGGGAGGACTATAGTTTTCTTGGTAATTGAAGACCCGCTTAAAGCTCTCTGTAAAAACATATTGCTTTCCAAGGCCATAAGAAATTACGAGAATTAGTAGCGGAATAAGAGCGTACTTAACGTGCTTAATGTTAGACGATAAATCAACTGCTTTTTTGAATGAAATTGCTTTTAACCCCTTAGATTTTTGTTCGACGCTTGCAATCAGCAGTTCGGTCTGGGCTGGGTGCTGTTTGAGCTGAAGAACGTTTAAGAGTTTGTCTTTTATTTCCGGGAAATGATCTCCAATGATTTTTGAAGCAAACTCAAAGTCAATCCCTTTTTGAATCCTCAACAACTTAAGTAATGGTCTTAAAATAAAAGCATAGAAAACAACAAACTCGAAGCTAATTATGAGCCAAAACAAAAAGGTTCTTTGGGGAGAATTTAGCCAAAGAAAATGCTCAACGATTAGGAGTAAAAGAGCAAAGAGTAGTCCAAAAAACAAAAACATCAGCACCCCCTTTAAAAGCGCGCTTATGTAAAATTGTCGAATAAAACTCCTTAAATTTTGTTCTATTTTGTGAAAACTATCCAATTATCATTAACTTTATAAAGAATAAAACTACAATAATAATACTTATTTGTGATTGGTTCATGGTGTTGTGCTTATAAACCTTTCGGCTTTGTTAATAGAAAAACGTCACCAATGAAGGACTTAAAATACCTGTCGGCACTTTCCATTCCGCTATCGGCTTTTGTTGCATTATACTTTAAGGGGGGGTGGCTGTTTTTGCCCCCCATATATGCCTTTATTTTTATACCGGTCATTGAGTCTCTTATGCCTGTAAGTTCTGAAAATTTTACTGAGGAGAGAAAAGAAAAACGAGCCGTAAGTAGTTTCTTCGACTGGATGCTTTATGCTAACATCCCTATAGTTTTCGGACTGTTGATTTGGAGTTTTTATATTGTTTCAAGCGTTAATCTAAGTTATTTTGAGCTTGCTGGTCTAGTAGTTTCGATTGGGATGGTTTTAACGACGAACGGAATTAATGTCGCTCACGAGCTGGGGCATCGCCAAAATTCAAAAGAACGATTCTTGTCTAAGGCGCTTCTTTTGCCTTGCCTATATATGCATTTTTACATAGAACACAACCATGGCCATCACCTGAATGCAGCGACAAAAGAAGACCCCGCTACCGCACGCTTCAACCAAACACTTTATTCCTTTTGGATTACCTCAACGGTTAGACAATATTTTAGCGCCTGGAAGTTGCAGATGCGATTATTAAACAACAGCAATCGCTCTTTTTTTAGCCTTTATAACGACGTGTTGTGGTATGTTATTATTCAATTTTCATATTTGCTTTGCGTCTTCCTGTTTTTTGGGGTGTTAGGGCTGGGATTGGCAATAACTGCCGGCATAGTGTCATTTTTGTTTTTGGAAACCGTCAACTACATAGAACATTATGGGTTGCTTAGACTAAAGAACTCGTCTGGCAGGTACGAGCGTGTTCAGAAGATTCACTCCTGGAACTCTAATCACGTGGTTGGGCGAATAATACTATACGAGCTTACTAGGCACAGTGACCACCACTATAGGTCTTCAAAAAAATATCAAGTTTTAGAATCTCACGAGGAAAGCCCTATTCTTCCTTTTGGCTATCCCACCTCAATGGTTCTGGCAATGATACCTCCTTTGTGGTTTAGGGTTATGAACAAGAGGGTTCCTGCTAATATGATTTAAATTGAAGCTTAGGCGGTTTTTCTTTGGGCAATGTAGTTAGCAGTTATATCTTTGTCTTTTTAAACAAACAAAATGAACAATCCTATACGTGTAAGATTTGCGCCAAGCCCCACAGGGCCATTGCATATTGGCGGCGTGCGAACCGCTCTTTTTAATTATTTATTTGCAAAAAAAAGTGGCGGCACTTTTGTCTTGCGTATTGAGGACACGGATCAAAAACGCTTTGTAAAAGGTGCTGAGAATTATATTATAGATTCGCTAAGGTGGTGTAACATTCCTTTTGATGAGGGCCCTGGAAAAGAGGGTGAGTTTGGCCCCTACAGGCAAAGCCAGCGAAAAGATATTTACAAAAAATATGTGGACATACTTCTGGAAAATAACAAGGCTTATTATGCTTTTGACTCCGTTGAGTCTTTAGATAAGGAGCGTAGAAGCCATGAAGAAAAAGGAAAGGCTTTTATATACAACTGGCATAATAGAACGAAAGGGCGTTTAATAAATTCCTTGGTTTTGCCTAAAAAAGAAGTGGAAAATAAAATCGCGAATGGAGACGATTATGTAGTACGTTTCTTAGCTCCGGAAGGGGAGGCCCTTGAGCTTTCGGATTTAATTCGAGGTAAAATTAGAATTGACACAAACACTCTTGATGACAAGGTGCTCTTTAAGTCGGACGGAATGCCTACTTATCATTTAGCAAATGTAGTAGACGATTATTTAATGAATATCACACACGTGATTCGTGGGGAAGAATGGCTACCGTCATTAGCGCTTCACTTCTTGCTTTATAGGGCTTTTGGCTGGGGAGTGCCTGAGTTCGCTCACCTGCCTTTAATTTTAAAGCCTATTGGAAAAGGAAAGTTAAGCAAGCGTGATGGCGACAAATTAGGTTTCCCCGTGTTTCCTCTAAGTTGGAAAGACCGAGCATCTGGCTTGATTTCCAAAGGATATAAGGAAGAAGGCTACTTCTCGGAAGCGGTTATAAATTTTTTAGCTTTGTTAGGTTGGAACCCAGGAACAGAGCAGGAGGTTTTTAGTCTAAAAGGCTTAGTCGATGTATTTGATATAAAAAAGGTTAATAAAGCGGGGGCTCGATTTGACCCAGACAAAACAAGGTGGTTTAACCACCAGTACATGCAAGAAACAGGTGACGACAAATTAGCGCAAATTTTTATGGTTGCAAACCCTCAAATTAGCCCTATGGACCCTAGTTTTGTTGAGCTTGTTATAAATAAAGTTAAAGATCGTGCCTCATTCCCTTCGGATTTGTGGAGGCTGAGCCACTACTTTTTTATGGCGCCAAAACATTACAATGAAGGTGCTATAAAAAAAGTATGGAAAGACCAATCAAAGGAATTAATGACTCAACTAATCAGTGTCATTAACTCTTCTGACGACTCTTCTGTTGACGGGCTTAAAGGCACGGTAAAAGACTGGATTGCCAAAAACGAAATTAGCTTTGGAAAAGTAATGATGCCGCTTAGGCTTGCCCTAGTGGGGTCCCTTGAGGGGGTAGATGTTTTTGATATAATATTTTTAATTGGAAAATCTGAGACAATAAAACGAATCCACTCACTGATTGATCGTGACTAATTAATCTAATTGTAATGTGGTAAATTTCATTACTTTTACCGCCGCACATAACGCATCCTGAAATAAGACTAAATGAAGCATATTAGAAACTTTTGCATAATCGCGCATATTGACCACGGCAAGAGCACTTTGGCAGACAGATTGTTAGACTTTACCGGTGCGGTTACAGATAGGGAAAAACAAAGCCAACTGCTTGACAGCATGGACTTGGAGCGTGAGAGGGGTATTACCATAAAATCACACGCGATTCAGATGGAATATACCCATGAAGGGCAAGAGTATGTTTTAAACCTAATTGATACGCCTGGACACGTCGACTTTAGTTACGAGGTCTCGCGGTCAATTGCGGCCTGTGAAGGGGCGCTTTTAGTCGTTGATGCCGCACAGAGCATACAGGCACAGACAATTTCTAACCTATACTTGGCGCTTGAGAATGATCTTGAAATAATTCCGGTCTTAAACAAAGTGGATTTGCCAAGCGCAAACCCCGAGGAAGTAACGGACGATATTGTTGATCTTCTTGGGTGTAAAGCGTCTGACGTTATCCCTGCAAGCGCCAAAACCGGTGTTGGTATCAAAGAAATCCTTAACGCAATAATTAAGCTTGTTCCGCCGCCGGGGGGGGCTCCAGAAGCGCCGCTTCAAGCACTTGTTTTTGATTCGGTTTACAATTCGTTTAGAGGGGTTGAAACATATTTCAAGGTAAAAAATGGTAGTATTAAAAAAAACCAGATGGTTAGGTTTATTGCAACGGGGAAAACTTATGGGGCTGATGAAGTAGGAACGCTTAACCTTACTCAAACCCCAAAAAAAGAAATTAAAACCGGTGATGTTGGGTACCTAATTACCGGAATAAAGGACGCTCGGGATGTAAAGGTTGGAGATACAATTACGGACGCCAATTATCCCTCCACTGAGGCCGTTGACGGTTTTGAAGACGTGAAGCCAATGGTGTATGCTGGTATATACCCTGTAGATACAGAGGAATATGAAGAACTTAGGGCGTCTATGGAAAAGCTACAGCTTAACGATGCTTCTTTGGTGTTTCAAGCCGAAAGTTCTGCCGCTTTAGGTTTTGGTTTCCGCTGTGGATTCCTAGGAATGCTGCACCTAGAAATTATTCAAGAACGCCTTGAGAGAGAGTTTAATATGACGGTCATTACAACAGTGCCAAACGTATCTTACCATGCCTTTACTAGAAAAAACCCCGAGGAGGTTGTGCCTCTAAACAACCCTTCTGATCTACCAGACCCCTCAGGCCTGGAGCGAATTGAGGAGCCGTTTATTAAAGCCTCAATAATAACAAAAGCAGATTTTGTCGGGAACGTAATGTCGCTGTGTATTGAAAAGCGTGGTCAAATTACAAGTCAAACGTACCTAACAACAGAAAGAGTTGAGCTAACATTTGATATGCCATTGGCTGAAATTGTATTTGACTTTTATGATCGGTTAAAAACTGTTTCTAAGGGTTATGCCTCGTTCGATTACTCGCCTATCGGAATGCGAATCTCAAAATTAGTGCGAGTTGACATCTTGCTAAATGGTCAGACTGTAGATGCCCTTTCGGCGTTAATTCATATCGACAATTCAGTAACGATTGGGAGAAAGATGTGTTCCAAGCTGAGAGAGCTAATTCCCAGACAGCAGTTTGACATTCCCATTCAGGCAGCTATTGGCGCTAAAATAATTTCTAGAGAAACCGTTAAGGCTGTTCGTAAGGATGTAACAGCTAAATGTTACGGTGGGGACATCTCAAGAAAGAGAAAGCTACTTGAAAACCAGAAAAAAGGTAAAAAAAGAATGCGACAGGTTGGTAGTGTCGAAATCCCTCAAGAAGCGTTTATGGCTGTTTTAAAGCTTAACGATTAATTTATAGTGTTGTTTTTGTATTTTTAAAGAAATTCTTATATTTCAACTTAATCTTTAAACCGCCCATCGCTTGAGCGCAGTCGCCTTTAAAACTATCGGTATTGGAGTTACTTTTTCTCCAAACCTGGAAGCCAACATCAATGAAGCTGCTAGATTAGCTTTGTTTTTTGGCGGTAAACTCGTATTAATTCATGTTGGAGAGTCTTCAGAACTAAAACTAAATAAGTTTTTAGCTTTTTTAACACCTTTTAAAAAACTTGGGCTGGATTGTGAGGTTTCCTTTAAACCAGGAGATCCTGTTGAAGTTATTCTGTCAATAACTGAAGATAAAAAAATAGACCTGCTAATAATCGGTGCACTCAAAAAAGAAAATTTTGTAAAATATTACCTGGGCTCTATCGCTAGAAAAATAACCCGCAGGGCCGCTTGTTCGGTTCTACTGTTAACTAACCCCTCAAAAGAAAGGGTGAGCTGCAGCCATATTGTGGTGAATGGATTAAAAGACCCTAAAACCCGAGAAACGGTGGCGACCGCTTTTTTAGTAGGCCACAAATTGGGGGTAAACAAAATAACTGTAGTAGAAGAAATTAGCGACGATGAGGTGAGTGTGAAAATTGATGATGACAAGTCGCTTAGAAGGTCGACAATTGTTAAGGAGCGGCTACGCTTAAGGGAAGAGGTGCGGGTCAAATCGATAATAAAGACAATTCCTGAGGAGTTTACAAAAAATATTAGAATTAAATCTCAGCCTATTTTTGGCAAGCGTGGCTATTCCATTGGCCACTACGCTCAAGTGGCGCGCGCTGACTTATTGGTCATGAATGCCCCTAGAAAATTAACCTTTTGGGATCGCTTATTTCCTCATGACATTGAATATATTTTAACTGAATTACCAACCGATGTTTTAATAGTACAATGAGAACAAAAGAATCATCACTTGTTGGGTTTGCAAAAGCATTGCCTCAAAACATATTTTCTGGTTTTGTGGTCAGCCTTATCGCGCTACCTTTAGGTTTGGGGCTTGCCATGGCTAGCGAGGCGCCACCAATTGCAGGGGTTATCACCGCAATAGTTGGGGGGGTGGTCGTTTCCCTTCTTGGAGGTAGCTTTGTGACTATTTCTGGGCCAGGTAATGGGCTGGTTGGCGTGGTGTTGGTCGCTATCACAACACTTGGGCTAACGGCCACCTATGCCGCGATTATTTGCTCTGGAGCGCTATTAATAATTCTCGGGTTTTTAAGGCTTGGGAAACTGGCTGACTATTTTCCTTCTTCGGCAATTCAAGGAATGCTGGCGGCTATAGGTCTTATTATTTTAGGAAAACAGTTCCATATAATGCTTGGGAACAAGATTGTTAAAGACAATGGTATTGATTATTTACTAGAAATACCAAACACAATAATAACAGTGTTTAGTCAAAAGGATGCGGGGTTGATTTGGGCTGCGCTTGCAGGCGTTCTTAGTTTGACAATTATGGTGTTTTATTCTAAGGTTAGAAATAAATATTTACAACTCATTCCGGCTCCTATGTGGATTGTGATTATTTCGGTCGGATTCAGCTATTATTATGAACTGATTGTTAGATCTCCAAGCCCGATATCGTTAGACTACATGATTCCTGCGATTCCCAACATTAAAACTATCCTGGCTGAAATTCCTTCTCCGGACTTTACAATGGTAGGAACTCTTTCTTTCTGGTCAAGCGTCATAGCGCTGACGCTCATTGCGAGCGTTGAGTCGTTATTAAGCATAAAAGCTGTTGATAAATTAGATGTACACAAAAGGCGCTCAAACGTAAATAAAGACATAAAGGCGCTTGGCCTAGCAACCGTGGCAAGTGGGTTTTTGGGAGGGCTTAACGTAGTGACCGTAATTGCTCGAAGCTCTGTAAATGTGAATAACGGAGGAAGCAACAGGTCTTCAAACCTATTCCACGCTATGTTTTTGGTGGTTTTTATTTTGCTTTTTAGCTCAGAGCTTACAAGAATCCCGCTGTCTGCGCTAATGGCCATTCTAGTTTATACTGGCTATAAGCTGGCGTCCCCTGTTATTGTTAGAAAGATTTTCACTGTAGGGAAAGAACAGCTAATCATTTTCTTTGCCACCTTGCTGGTGACGCTCAAGGTTGGTTTAATTTCTGGAATTGTTGCCGGTCTAATTGCGACGTTCATAATTCATGTTGTTGTTACAAAAAGTCTTGGGCTTTTTGTGAAAAACGTCTTAAAGCCCAATGTGCTTATGTACAAAGAAGAGGGTGGGGGTTATTTTGTTAGTGTAAAGCACTTCTGTAGCTTTTTAAACTTTAATACCTTGAAGGCTAATTTAGAGGCGATCCCAGAAAATTGTGATGTGATTATTGATTTTTCCTTGTGCGGGTTTGTCGACCATTCCGTCATGGAAAACGTGGACGATTACCAGGATTTGTTTCATAAAAAAGGGGGGAACATCGAGGTTATAGGTCTTGATGTTTTGGGGGCTAAATCCAAACACCCTTTTGCTTTGAGGCGTTTGTTGCCTCTTCAAAATATTCTGCCAGACAACAAGACAAAGCGTCAAAAGAGCTTAAGCGTTGTTGCGGACAGTTTTAACCTTTCTTACAATCCTATAAAAAAATCTAACGCTGGATTTGTGGAGGGTTTTATCTATTTCAAAACAAAAAAAATAGAGCACATCTTTAATGAGTTAAAAGAAAAAAACAACCAATACCGGTCCTTTGATATCACCTTTTCCGAAGGTGAGTTTATTGCAAAAGAAGTAGTTAGAGCAACAATGCTTTACGTTAAGGCTCCAAAAAAAATACCTGCATTTACTCTAGACAAAGAAGGTTTGATGGAGAAGCTTTATGCCCTCGCAGGTTATGAAGATATTGACTTTGATGGTCATGCAGATTTTTCAAATAGATTTTACTTAAGAGGAGAAAAACCTGAAGAAATAAGGGCTTTTTTTACGGATAAATTGATCCGGTTTTTTGAGAGCAACCCCTACTATCATATTGAATCAAATAAACTAGGGATCTTGGTCTACAGCAAAGAGCGGATAGCTAGTATTAAAGAAATTAAAAGTTTGTTGGATTTTGGTGTTCGACTTAACAATGTCATTAATAACTCTTAGGATGCGGCTGTACCCAATAAATGTTGGTAATTTTAAATTAGATGGTGGTGCGATGTTTGGGGTTGTTCCAAAAGCTTTGTGGAATAAAACAAACCCTGCTGACGACAAAAACATGATTGACATTGCCTCTAGGTGTTTGTTGATAGAGGACGGAAGTCGATTGATTCTTATCGATACCGGCATGGGAACAAAACAAAGCGATAAATTTTTCAACTATTATTATCGCTGGGGAAACCTATCTATGGACAAAGCGCTATCCTCAGCGGGGTTTTGCAGAGAAGATATAACGGACGTATTTCTAACTCACCTACATTTTGACCACTGCGGCGGTTGTGTTAATTGGAACAGCGATCGGTCTGGGTATGAACTAGCTTTTAAAAACGCAAACGTTTGGAGCAATAAGGACCATTGGGACTGGGCTACCAGCCCAAATAAACGAGAGAAAGCTTCCTTTTTAAATGAAAACATTTTACCTATTCAGGAGTCTGGAAATTTAAGATTTATACAGCCTTCAGGCGTTGATATCTTAAAAAACTCAGAATTAGGCTTTGATGTGTTTTTTGCAAATGGTCATACCGAAAAACAAATGATCCCTATGATTTCCTATAAGGGAAAAACAATTTGTTTTATGGCAGATCTACTGCCCACTGCTGGTCATGTTCCTATCCCTTTTGTCATGGGTTATGATACAAGGCCGCTGCTGACACTAAAGGAAAAAGAGGATTTTTTAACACTTGCTGCAAATCATAATTATTATCTATTTTTGGAGCACGACGCTCATAACGAAATAATCACTGTCAAACACACCGAAAAAGGGGTAAGACTAAACACTAAACACAGCTTTAACACAATCTTTTAAATCAAAAAAATGACACTCAAACTTTCCATGGTATTAAAAAACACAGCTTATTTATTTAGCATATTATTATTCTCCGGATGCGGAACAGCCTCTAAAATCATCTCAACTCCAATAGAAAACATTGACTCATCGCCTTTAAAAGCGTCTAAGCTTACTGAGGGCCAAAGGAAGGTGTGGAGCCACCTAGACATTGCTGCAGACACCATTCCTGGGGTTAGCTTAGATAGAGCGTATAAAGAGTTGGTTAAAGGAAAAAGCAAGACCGTGATTGTTGCGGTTATTGATTCAGGCATTGATGTTGAGCATGAAGATCTTGCCGGTAAGATATGGGTTAATAGCGGAGAAATACCAAACAACGGAAAAGACGACGACAACAACGGATATATTGACGACGTTAATGGGTGGAACTTTCTGGGCGAATCCGATAATGAACAATTGGAGTATGTGAGGCTTATAGCGAGTAATGACACTGCAAATCCTAGGTTTGAAGAGGCAAAAGAGCTGCTCAGCAAAGAGCGGAAAGGCCTTATTCGATCAAGAAACAGTTATAATGGCATTAAGGCGCAGCTAAGCTTATCAGATGCTGCTATATCAAAACAATTAGACAAAAAAACTTATACCAAAAAAGAGGT
>CESU01000038.1_pt1 | contig 11679 bp, 11 predicted proteins | sample 531141 | NCBI WGS metagenome assembly CESU01 (sample SAMEA2621401, study PRJEB7988) | marine metagenome | isolation source: saline water (ENVO:00002010), including
TCCCGGTATCGCCGCTGCTATCTTTGTGCCGCTTTCCGAGGCCGGCGTAAATGTGGATATGATCGTCCAGAACATCTCTGAAGATGGCCGGACCGATATGACGTTTTCACTGCCAACGGATCAGGTGCTGCGGGCTGAAAAAGCCATGCATGCGGCCAAAGAGGCAGGCGATATTAATTTTCATGATCTGGTAACAGATGATGGGGTTGCCAAGATTTCTGTTGTTGGGATCGGTATGCGCAGCCAGTCTGGGGTTGCTGCGAAAATGTTCAAAGTACTCTGCTCAGAGGGCGTTAACATAAAAGTAATTTCAACCTCAGAGATAAAAATATCTGTTCTGATCGATCGAAAGTATGTAGAGCTAGCGGTACAAGCACTACACGATGCTTTCGAACTGGAAAAATTGGGATGATCCGCTAAGCTGTGTTTTGGGTTGCGGTGCACTCTGCCAAAACCAACAGGATAGGCGCGAAAGCTACAAGATGGTGAAGAGTACCGAATCAGAAAGTCGGCGATTATTGGGCCGTTTGCGCGACGCAATGGCCGAGGATAGTGCGGGTCAGACCCGCCTTGATAAAATCACCAGTTTGACAGCAAGCTCTATGGAGACCGAAGTCTGTTCCATCTATCTTTTCCGCGATGAGGAAACACTGGAACTTTGTGCAACCGAGGGCCTTAACCCAGAAGCGGTGCATAAAACCCGTATGCGTCTGGGCGAAGGTTTGGTCGGACGTGTGGCCCGCAGCAATCGGGTGGTGAATACCGCCAACGCCCCGACCGAGCGTGGCTTTCGCTTTATGCCTGAAACCGGAGAAGAGGTGTTTTCCTCGTTTCTAGGGGTGCCGATCCAGCGCATTGGTGAAATGCTTGGCGTATTGGTGATCCAATCCAAGGATGCCCGTGAATTCAGTGCTGATGCAATTTATGCGTTGGAAGTGGTGGCGATGGTTTTGGCTGAGATGACTGAATTGGGGGCCTTTGTAGGCGAGGGGGCGGCGCTGTCGGCGCGGCACCAAAATCCAGCGCTTTTTCGTGGAACAACTGGTCAGGAAGGTGTGGCGGAAGGATATGTCTGGCTGCATGAGCCGCGAGTTGTGGTCAGCAATCCGATTGCCGATGACCCCCATCGCGAACTCGAGCGGTTGACGGAGGCGGTTAAAACCCTGCGACTGAATGTGGATCAATTACTGGCCGGCGCGGTTACAGGCGATAAAGACCAGATGGATGTGCTGGCGGCTTATAGGATGTTTGCGCATTCGAAAAGCTGGATGCAGCGTATGCAAGAAGATATTGCGCGGGGTCTGTCTGCCGAGGCCTCGGTTGAAAAAGAACAATCCAATGCCCGCACCCGTCTGTCCAATATCCCGGACGCCTATCTGCGTGAACGCCTGCATGATCTTGATGACCTGTCCAACCAGCTTTTGCGGATTCTCACTGGCCAAGGTAGCGATACCGGCAGTACCATGCCCGAAAACCCTGTCCTGATTGCCCGCAATATAGGACCTGGCGAATTATTGGAATACGGTCGCACCCTCAAAGCGCTGATCCTGGAAGAGGGCTCCGTCGGGTCCCATGCAGCCATTGTAGCCCGTGCGCTGGCGATTCCTTTGGTTATACACGCCGAGCGCATTACCACAGAAGCACTGACCGGTGATCATATTATTGTCGATGGTGATCAGGGCACCGTACATTTGCGCCCCGATGAAACTGTGGTAACTGCATTTCGCGATAAGATTGCGATGCAGGTCAAAGCGCAGGAACGTTATAATTCGATCCGCGATTTGCCGACCACGACGCTATGCGGTAAAACGCTACAATTAAATATGAATGCAGGCTTGATGGCAGATCTGCCATCTTTGCAAAGTTCTGGTGCCGAAGGGGTCGGATTGTTTCGCACAGAATTGCAATTTCTAATTCGCAATAAAATGCCGAAACGCCAAGAGCTTTCGACACTTTATGGTGGCATTCTTAACGCAGCACAGGGCAAGCGTGTTGTGTTTCGCACGCTGGATATCGGTTCGGACAAAGTCTTGCAATATATGAAGCCAAACGATGAACCCAACCCCGCTTTGGGCTGGCGTGCGATACGCGTGGGGCTTGATAAACCTGGTGTTTTGCGCATGCAACTGCAGGCACTACTGCGGGCTGCAAATGGCCGGAGCCTGAGCGTTATGTTTCCTTTTGTCGCGCAAAAAGACGAGTTTACTTCCGCAAAAGCTGAAGTTGACAAAGCCGTTGAGCGCGAAATTCGTCTGGGCCACCCGCTCCCCGAGCGGTTGGAAATTGGCGCCATGTTAGAGACCCCGTCGCTGGCTTACGCCCCCGATCATTTTTTTGCAGAGGTTGATTTCCTATCGATTGGCGGCAATGATCTCAAACAGTTTTTTTTCGCGGCAGATCGCGAAAACGAACGGGTGCGCCGACGTTATGACACATTAAACGTCAGCTTCCTGACGTTCTTGGAAAATATTGTCAAACGGTGCGAAGCGACAAACACCCCCCTATCTTTTTGTGGCGAGGATGCGGGCCGCCCCGTTGAGGCTGTTTGTCTGGCGGCCATTGGATTGCGAAATCTGTCGATGCGTGCGGCCTCGATCGGCCCGGTCAAACATCTCTTGTTGCGCACTGACTTAACTGCGGTGAAAGCGGTTATTGATGCTGGACGCGCGCGGGGTGACCAATCGGTGCGAACTGCCGTTCTGGCCCATCTCAACAGTTAACTTGGCTTAATCTAGGCCTTGCAAGCGATCCCAACCCATAGCCTTAAAACGGGCGACATCGGTGCATTTTTAAGTATTGGTAGCGCAAGGAATGGGAACGCCACTTTTAATTGCACCAGAAAAGGTGAGCTTGCCACCTTGGTCTTGGGTAACTCGTTAATTGATAAATGGGGCACTTATAAACTGTAAGTAATAAAATATATGGGGTTTTTTGAGACTGCGTGATCTGATTATATTTATGTTAAGGTAATATCTTTAGGTACTGCGATATGAAGCGTCTGCATGTATTTATAAGCTCAAATACGTCTTGGTGAGTGTACGTTATTAAAATAGAATATCTGAAGGCCGACTGCGCCAAAAAGAACAATTGCAATTATTCCTGCTCGAATTGGCGGCAAGAGCGTTCAGCGCAAAAAAATTCCGTGCTTTAACGGTCGGCCAATGTTGGCGTGGTCGGTACGGGTGGCGCAGGCCTCAGGACAGTTTGTTGAAACTATGGTCAGCACAGAAGATCTAAAAATTGCAGAAATTGCACAAGCATGCGGCGCAAAAGTGCCGTTTTTGTGCTCAGTGAAAAATGTGGATCACTATGCGACAACGGTGCATGTGCTTTATGCGGTTCTGGCGCAATATAGCAAAGTCGGCCGCTATTTTAATTTAGCTTTTTGCCTCTATCCAACCGCAGCCCTCGTACGGCCCAAAGATTTGTCAAACGGTCGCGCTGCCTTGGAGGCTGGTGACTTTGACGCGTTTATGCCGGTGGCTGAGTTTGATAATGTCATCTGGCGATCGCTGCGCAGAAACAAGGATGGCAGGATCAGTATGAATTTTTCCTGACAATGTTAACAAATGCGCACAAGACCTTGAGAAGGCCTATTAGGATGCCGGAAAATGGTATTGGTTCGCAGTGCCTATACTTAATCGAAATAGTAGCTTGATGACTTTAAACATCGGATCTGGTCTTTTGCCAAAATCCCGGGTGCAGGATATCGATACTGAAGAAGACTGGGCGATTGCTGCGCGAAAAAAGATCGATGTGATTTTGGCGAAATATAAGGCTGATTTCAGCTGTTTAATCGCCGTTCGCGCCAGATCACTAAAAGCCCGCCCGCGATAATCAGCACGGCACCGGGAAATAGATCGTCAAACGGGGTTTCATCGAAAAACAGCCAGCCGAAGAACGCCGCCATAGGAATACCAAAATAGCTGAAGGGCGCGAGGTTGCTTTGTTCCGTCATCCGGAAGGAAATGACGAGAAACAATACGGCGGTGCCGCCAAAAGCGCCCATAGTGATAATCCAAAATACATCGGTGCCGCTGTCTATGGATGAAAATCCACCCAAAAATAGGGTTAGCAAGACTGAACCGGCCACCGCGATGAGTGTTGAGTAGATATTGACCAAGGCGCTGGACACGTCGTCGTCCATCAGGCGCGCGGTCACGCCGCTTAACGCATAAAGAGCCGCTGCGCCAAAAGGCAATAGAGCGTCCCATGTAAAGGCATCGCCGCCGAGCCCCATTACCATGACGACTCCGATAAAGCCGACCAAAACAGCTGCCCAGCGGATTAAGCCTACCTTTTCTCCCAAGAAGATAATTGCAAAAATTGTCATGAAAAGCGCATTTGAATACGAGATGGTTGACGCCGTGGCAAAGGCGATCCTGCCCAGAGACATATAGAACATAAGCTGCGCAAGCGTCACGATGGCCCCGCGCAAACAGGCCAGCGGCCACTGGCGGATCACAAAATTGCGATACGTTTGATGGCGCATGTCCGAATACCATAAAGCAATGGCACTGGGGATGATGCCAAAAACATTTCGGTATGCGGATAATTCTACCGCGCTATATTTCGGTGAAAGAAATTTGATGATCAGACCCATTAAGTCGAAAAATACTAAAGCGATCAGACTGAAGATCACCGCACGAACCACAGGGCTCGCTGCCGTCAAGATCTTTGATCTGCTTTGGTTTTGTCCATCTCTGTGTGGTCAAGCCCGATCATTATGTCGCCTCTCTGTGTAGGGCACTTGTCTTTACGACAGTGTAAAGACCGGCTCAGCAATACCCTTCTGGTCCAATCCATTGTTGTGTCGTATAGCGGTCGCCATGCGCCCAGCCCACAGGCAGCGTTGTCTCGATGGCCTCCATGATTTCAGAGGGCATTACAAAATCGCTGGCCGCAGCGCACTGTGCAAGATGCTCGGCGCTTCTGGTGCCCGGTATTGGGATCAAATGCGGGCCGCGGTTTAGGCACCAAGCGATAGCTAGGGTGACAGGATGGGTCCCTAATTCTTTGGCAAGGGTTTTAAAGACTTGGACCCTGGCCACATTATATCCAAAGTTAGGTTCGGTGAAACGCGGGGTGCCTTTGCGGAAATCACCGTCCTTAAATGTTGCTGGGTCAGGGGTGTTTAAAGCAAAAATACCGCGTCCTAACGGTGAAAACGGCACAAAGGCAACGTCCAGTTCGGCGCAGGTTTGAAGCATCCCCAGATCCGGATAGCGCGCCCAAAGCGAATATTCGCTTTGCACCGCGTCCACGGGCCCGACCGCACAAGCGCGCCGCAACGAGGCGGGCGATATTTCTGAAAAACCGATGCCGCCAATTTTACCTTCGGCTTTGAACTCCAGCAGTGTCTCCATCACTTGCTCAATTTCGATTTCGGGCGTGCGTCGGTGAATATAGTAAAGCGCCACGTGCTCGACCCGCAGACGGGTCAGAGAAAGTTCCAGTTCCGCGCGCAGATGAGCGCGGGTGTTGTTAAATCCGCGCTTGCCAGTCTCGGGGTTGTCCCAGACTGCTCCCTTGGTTGCAATGACGAACTTTGTATCATCGCCTTTCAGAAAGGATCCGATGACGTTCTCGGAAACGCCCATACCATAAATATTCGCGGTATCGAGAAAGTTAACCCCCATATCGAGGGCCGCAGCCAGCGTTCTATGGGCCTCGGCTTCAGAGGTGGCGCCATAAAAGCCGGCAAAGCTCATGCAACCCAAGCCGACCTCAGACACCTCTGTGCCGTTTTGTAATAACTTGCGACGTTTCATCTGACACCTTTCAGATATTATTCTGTTACGCTCGCCCGCAGTGAGACTTATTTCACTTGATATTGTCCAGCAGATTAACTGCCCAAGCCTTATTGGCTGTTATTCTGGCTTTGGTATTTGGGTGGAATAATGTGGCACCTGATAGCCACTTTGCACCGCAGGGCGCTCAGCGATCCGAGTATACCATTCACAAACTTGCGGATAAGCTTTGAGATCAATCTGCTGCCATTGAAAGCGCGATACCCACGGCCAGATAGCCATATCGGCAATAGTATAGGCACCACGACCCGTCCCTACCAGATAATCGCGCCCTGAAAGGCGCGTATCGAGCACGGTATAAAGGCGCGCAGCCTCTTTGCCGTAACGCTGTTCCGCATATTCGGATTTTCCCAGATTATAATGCAGAAAATGGTGGGCTTGTCCCAGCATTGGCCCGAAGCCACCCATTTGCCACATGAGCCATTCCATCATTCGCCAGTGTTCTGTTCCGGTGCAGTGAAAACGGTTATATTTATCCGACAGATAGAGCATGATTGCAGCAGACTCCATAAGCTGTACGCCAGTTTCATGATCAACGATGGCGGGGATGCGGTTATTGGGTGCAATTTGTAAAAATTCTGCGCTGAATTGATCCCCTTTGGAAATGTCGATGGTATGTACCCGATACTCTATGCCCAACTCCTCGAGCAATATTGAAACTTTGCGCCCGTTCGGGGTTGTCCACGTGTAAAGGTCAATCATTATGTTTCCTTTGAAAGGCACGGGTCTGTGGCGTTTTCACTTAGATGCCGCTTTCAGTTCATCTTATATGTAATACGCTGTCAATCTTGGTGTTTTCATTTTAATATTGGTGTCTTATAGAAAGTACTTTGTAGCTTTAAAAATATGCTTTTTCGCAAGCTTGTGCGCTTGGATTTCATTTAATATATGGGTATCTTGCCTTAAATGTTCCATCCCGGAGGATCACATAGGCCCTCGTTGTTGTGCGCTTTTCATGGCAAGATCGGTGCTGGGGGAATATTGTGATGGCAGACACCAATATGTGTTCGACGTCATGACCAAGCGACAGCGGCACCAAAGATACCGGCGGCCATTCGGGCGAGTAATGAACCTGCGTGGGTCTTGGTAGAACACCCTGAAAGGATGTGACTTCATACGCAGAAAATTTTGCTTTTCGTGCTCGTACGTACCATTGAGCACAATTCTGCGAATGTCCGCTCTCCACCGTTAATTTCCTGCAAGCCGCGCCTAAAAACCTTTTTTTGGCACTCTGGTTTTCCATCAGGGCCGTGACTTTTTGTGCCAGCGATTTCCAGCTATCGCGCTCAGCCTTGGTCACATCGAGCATCTCACGTAAAAGTTCAACGTCGCGCTCTAGTGTACCATTTTTTAGGGGGGGTGGATTGTAAGGTTGGTGGGGTTACGTCACTCACTCCTGAAATGACTGGCCAGAGACGAACAAGCTCTGACACATCAATCATCCAGCCGCTGCCTGTTCGTTTTTTGCTGTTAATCGCCTTTTTCATAGCTGTAGTTATGGTTGGAATGTTCTTTCCAACCACCTTTGCGGCCTGTTATGGTAATATTTCAACACCCTTATACCCACCTCTTTCATTCCCCTACCATTGCGACTGTTCTGAAAAGGTAAAGCCGTTACTCTTTCAAAACAATACATCGCTATGAAGATTACGCTTTAGGTAGCTTTGAACAAAAGCCTGTAAATATATTTTTGATGTTTTTTGCATCCAGCTTGATGCCCTTCGGATTGTGAAGTATTTTAAAGTCATCAACCATTTTTCGGAGATCCCAGTTGTAATTTTCACAGGTAATTTTTTCCCAAGCCTTGGTGTATTGGATTAATTCCGCGGCTGGAAACACAAGCGCTATAGCCTCGATCGTTCCATCTCGCCTTGCCTGTCTGCCGACAGATGAAGCCGCCAACTCACGCTTAACTTTTGCCACGTCTTCCTTAATCTCGCATTTGATCTCGATGTTTGAAACAGCACGCCCAATTTTCTTAGGTACTGCTATTAGATTGAATGCATGTAAGGTTGATCTTTCGTGTTCGAAAACTAACATTTAAATACAATAGCTAAGAGCCCTTAAAATATGTCACACTTTGCACCTACCCGCGCAGCAGGCTTGTCTGCCATGCGCGCTTTCATCCCTGCCATGGGTCATCGCTATGCCACTCGGCGCAATTATGATCACGGACCTGGAAAGCACGCTTCAGTGTCTGCCTTGTCCCCTTATATTCGCCGCCGGCTAGTGACTGAACAAGAGGTTGTCGCAGCCGCACTCGCAGCACATGGACCGCAGGTTGCGAAGACATATGTAGAAGAGGTGATCTGGCGCGGGTACTTCAAAGGCTGGCTAGAGCGGCGTCCACAGGTCTGGGATAGTTATGTTCATGGATTAACTACTGACATTATGGCTTTGAAACGTGACCGTCGTATGCGGCGTGACGTTGATCTTGCTACCAGTGGGCAGACTGGCATCGATTGTTTTGATGCTTGGGTTCAAGAATTGGTCGATACTGGTTATCTGCACAACCATGCCCGCATGTGGTTTGCGTCAATTTGGATTTTTACGCTTGGCCTGCCATGGCGACTGGGAGCAGACTTTTTCTTTCGCTACCTGCTTGATGGGGACGCTGCTGCTAATACACTCGGGTGGCGGTGGGTAGCAGGGCTGCATACGCGTGGCAAACCTTATCCGGCACGCCCTCAAAATATTGAAATGTTTACGGGAGGACGTTTTGCCCCAAGACATCATGATCTAGCAGAGGTCACGCAAGGACTGGAAGCAACCGAACCTGATGGGTTGCCAACAATAATGCCGATACGGGACATATTTGCTCCGAGATCAGGAGTGCCAACCGCGCTTTTGATCACAGACGAAGACTGCCACTTGGAAGATTTTGATCTGTCGAATTTGAATATTTGTAGCGTAGCCACCCTAGCAGGTAGCCATCTAAGGTCACCGCTTACCGTTGCTGACGAAGTTCTTGCATTCGAGGCTGGTGCACTGGCTGATGCTGCAAAACGCCAGAATGTTACCCCGGTATGTCTCAAAGCCTCAGACCCCGAATGTTTAGCTAATTGGATGGCAGAAACTGGAGCCAAACAAATGCTTACACCGTTTGTGACACGCGGACCACTACGTGACTGGCTAGATCAGGCAGAATTGATCCTGACAGAACGTGGTTCAAGAATTTGCGAATATCGCCGTGATTGGGACAATGCGATCTGGCCCCATGCCACAGCTGGGTTTTTTAAAATCAGAAAAAACATTCCCAAGATTCTAGATCAGACGGTACTCGCATGACCAGAGTTGCTATTATTGGAGCAGGGATCTCGGGCCTAGCCTGCGCACGTCAACTGGTAAAAGCAGGGGTGTCAGTGGTCGTTTTTGACAAAGGGCGCGGTATTGGAGGACGGGTCGCAACCCGCCGGGCAGGTGATCTTCAGTTTGACCATGGGGCACCGTTTGTCAGGGCACAGCGCGACGATTTTTCTGCCCTTTTGACTAGTTTGACTGGTGGTGGATCTGCTGCGTCTTGGACTGATGATAAAGGCGTGACTTGGACTGTTGGCAGCCCGGCTATGTCAGCAATTCCTAAAGCAATGGGGGTCGGTTTAGACGTAAGGCTCGGCACGCAGATATTAAAAGTAACTGCAGACCAATTTGGCTGGCATCTGCATTATGGTGAAACACAATACGTTGCTACTCATATCGTCGTGACGGTACCAAAGCCGCAGATCGCGGGTCTTTTGGATTACGCGCATCCATTGGTTGCCCAATTAGGGGACGTAAAAATGGAACCAGGTTTAACATTGATGGCTGCGGTATCTGGTAGTGCGCCTTTAATCGCTAAAAATCTATCTGATGACCCGCTTGCCTTAATTACCTGTGATAGTAGCAAACCAAATAGACCATTAAATGAAAGTTCATCATGGGTCGCTCAGGCGGGGACGGAGTTTAGCGTAACGCATCTTGAAAAGAATTTGCCTGATATTGCTGCACTGATGTTGCCCTTGTTGTGTAAACGTTTGGATGTCACGCTTTCGCGTATTACCCACGCTGTAGCACATCGCTGGCGGTATTCGCGTGTGTCGAAAGCGCTTGGGCAACCTTTTGTGTCCACGCCTGACCGAACGCTCTATTTAGGTGGAGACTGGTGCGTTGGTCCAGACATAGAAGACGCATGGACTAGCGGAATTGCCATTGCACAAGATTTGCTGGAGAGGGAATTGTGATAAAGGATGAAAGGGTTGCGCGCCTGCTTAAATTGATGAATGCAGCGTTCTCCCCACCGGCAGGCATTCCACGAATTTTATTGGCTTTATCTTTTGGTTTTGTTTGCCACGGTGTTTTTGCAGCAGCTATTTTTGCAATGATTACCGCGATGTTCTTTGGCTTAAGTGAAAGTTTTGGAACAGTGCCGTGGCCGTGGGCCATTTTGGCAAATCTTATATTGATAGGGCAATTCCCTCTTGCTCATTCAATTTTGCTTTCCAAACGCGGTGGTAGATTGCTGAGGCGGTTAATCCCAGGTCCGCATGGTGATACCCTAGCCACGACAACCTATGCCATTATTGCTTCCGCTCAGCTATTAGCACTATTCGCTTTTTGGACACCATCAGGTATCGTGTGGTGGCGTGCTGAAGGTGCTGCATTTTGGACACTCACAACGGCTTATGCTGCGAGTTGGTTGTTACTGACTAAGTCCAGTTTTGATGCGGGAGCAGAGGTTCAGTCAGGCGCACTTGGGTGGCTGTCTTTGATGGCGCGTATTCGTCCAGTTTTCCCGCGGATGCCCACAAAAGGGATGTTTCGACTGATCCGTCAGCCCATCTATATTGCTTTTGCATTAACGCTTTGGACGGTGCCGGTCTGGACGCCCGATCAGTTGGTTTTGGCTGTATTTTATACCGCTTATTGTCTGTTTGCGCCACGTTTGAAAGAACGTCGGTTCGCTGTACGCTATGGAGATGAATTTGATGATTACTGTGCAGAGGTACCTTATGCCGTGCCGCGCTTTGAAAGACGAAAAGATGAGTGCTGAGTTCATGAGAATGATATTGATTTGATATAAAACAATGGCGTGGAGAGTGAGTTCATACACCCTAGTACCAAATTTAGTTGGTATATATCTGAGACACACGGTGCAATATCGACAATGTTGCAATTAGAATAAAAGATACAATATGAATTACTCTCAATGCAACATCGCCGAGCTGATAAGACTGTATAGGAACTATACAATAAAAGTGATGCCACAGATGGCGCTCAGTCCTGAGATACAATGGCCGGTGCAAAACGATCATTGCTTTCAACGCATTATTCTGGATGCTGTTTGCAACGGAACTTGGTATAATTACCTAGAGCGGCCTGCCTACAAAAACCTCACTTATGACCAGGCTTTTCGGGCGGTGCAATTGTGCGAAGATATTTTGGCTGGTCGCGCTGATTTGCATGATCTTAATAGGCAGTCACTGATCTGGCGTGGTAAAAAAACTAGATGATTAATCACACCGTAGCCTTAGTCAGCCTGTTATAAAATTTGTGGGGTTTCAATAGTCATATAATTAACCACCACAAGCGCCCGCAACTGCTTTCGCCAGCACCCACAAAATACTATAATTTTGTTGCCTTCATAAGCCTTTCGCGTAAGGGATTGCGATAGGCGGATACCTGGTGATAGCCCCGTCAGGTGCGCAGTTTTACATCAGCGAAATTTGATTAATGCATTGCTATTTTGGCTTGTCTAACTCGCCGACTTGCGCGGGCATACCGGATATGACCTGCCCCCCGAAACTTGCCTCAGTTTAATATAAAGACCTGTGCATAATTCCTGATTCCCTCACGCTGCCAAATTTTGTATCTTTTAGCAGATCACATTGGG
>CESU01098216.1_pt1 | contig 11617 bp, 15 predicted proteins | sample 531141 | NCBI WGS metagenome assembly CESU01 (sample SAMEA2621401, study PRJEB7988) | marine metagenome | isolation source: saline water (ENVO:00002010), including
CATGAAGGTAAATTTTCATACATGAATTTTACCTTTGTAACCATGTTACGTGCTGTCTCTTGTTTAGTTGCTATACAAAGTATATTTTTGTCTTTATGAAATAACATTAACCATAAAGAGTAACCACCACATAAAGTTGATATACCTAATTGTCTTGATTTATTAATTATAGAGTAATCGTTTTCTTTAAATAAATTTAATACTTTATCTTGAAATGGGTATAAGTTGAAGATAACTCTCCCTCTTTGAGGGTGTTGAATAAAACAGTATTTTTTCATAAAATGTGAAGGATCTTGAGCACATTTTATATATTCTTGTTTTATTATTTGTTTTAAATCACTCATTAAGGTAGAGTATAATTCATTAGGTGGATTGTTAATATAGTAGATACAGTACCTGCTATGTAACCTACCCAAGGTCTTCTATACCAAACATTTAAGTCACTCATCCTGATATTATATAGTAGGATTTGTTCATTTAATAGTCTAATTTCTTCTATTTTGTAATTTATAATAAGACTATCTTTTTTACTTAAAGATTGATAATTATCTATTTGAAATTCTAAATCATTAATTAATGAAGTTTTTAAAGAGTCTTGTTGTTTAAGAGTATCTAAAGCTTCAAAAAAATTATTTAATTCATCTTGGGGAATTTGAAGTGTATCTTGACTATAAGATACACCCCCCAATAATAATAATACTATTAATATAAAACTTTTCATTTATTCTTTCGGTATTTTTTTTCAAAGTCATTAATAGTATCTTTAGCAGATTTAATATCTTTGATTTTAGATTTTGTTTCTTTGATTTTGGTAGAAGTTTTTTGGATATTATCTTTTACTTCTTTTTTTTCTTCTTCAATTTTAGAAGTTTTTTCTTGGATTACTTTTACTTCTTCAATTTTACCCTCAATCTTATCTTCAAAATATACTTTGGTTTTTGATTTTTTCTTTCTAAAAATAAATAAAAGAATAGCTCCTATAAAACCCCCAACCCATAATATAGTTCTCCAAATCTTTTTCATTATAGTAATTTTTCTAATTCTGTCTTAATTTTACCTAATTCTTTTAATCTTTTTAGATGTTTTTCTTTTTCATCACCTTTAGCTTTTTTAAACTTATTTAAAACTGATTTTATTTCTTTTGCGTTTTGAGATAATTCTTCTTGATTTTTAACTAAAGGATCTTTATTACTTTTTTTAGCTCCCTTAGATGCTGCTTTATCTGCTTCATCATCATCTATATCTTCATTTAAATCATAAGATCCTAAATTATCTAGGAATCCTTGTTTTAACCCTTCAAAATAAGCTTTAAAATCTGGGTTGTTTTGGAATTTATCTCTTATTTCAGCAAATATAATTTCTCCAGCTTCATACCCCATTTCTTCAATATCAGCTAAACTTATATTTTCATATTCATTAACTAACTCTTTTGTTTTTTCTAGCTCATCATTAAATTCTCCTTGAGCCTTAGTTTTATTATTAATTTCTTCAGCTGATTCTTCTGATAATACTGAAATGATTTCTTCTTTAATGTATTCTTTTAAGTCTGATTGCTTCATTATAAGTTAGTTTTTGTTATACATATTGTGGGAATATTGTTTCTTTAATTGAAGTAATACGCTCCTCCATTGTACCTTCAATAGTATATAAATTTAAATTATTATTATATTCATTTATTAAATCTAAAATAGTTTCATCTATTAAATTTCTATAATCTAAATCAGTTTCTCTAACTCCATTATCTTCAATTTCTACACCTTTAGGTGAAACATAAAATATGTAATCATACTCATCTAATAACCATTGAGCTAACTTGCAAAAATCAAGCTTAACCCAATAAGGAATTGACTTTGAACATTTAGTAAAAGCCATAACATCAATAACAGTTCTATCTGTTATAATATTTTCTTGCATTAACTCACTAGTTCTTTCAGCCAAAAATACGGTTTGACCTTTAATAGTAGAGTCAATATTTAAAGGTATTCCCATTTCTTTAAGGTATTTAGAGCGTTCTGTTCTAAAAGTATAATCCTTAAATTCGGGTAATTTCTTTAACTCATTAACGAGTGTGGTTTTACCCACACTCATTGTTCCACAGAATCCTATTTTCATAATTTAAAATCTTGCGTTTAGTTGCATACTAGGGTTTTTAAACCAAGGTAAACCTGATCTTTCTTTAACAGATTCTTTAAAATCTTCTTCACTATACTCTATACCATATAAGAAGTATTGTCTTTTTACTCTCCCACCGGAATGATCTCTAACTGCTGCTCTTTCCCAGTTATGAATTTTGTAACTAGTTTCTCCTTCGAATCTAATTAAATCCATTTCTTTACCATCAACACTGATTGTTCGTGTTTCACAAAACATTTTTTTACTCTTAGCCATAACTTAAAATTTGGTTTTTATTTATTTAAATATACGAAAATTATTTTACTTCTCCAAGTATATCTTCAGAAACATAAATTGCTTGTGCTCCTGATACTGTTATACCTCTTGCTGATAAAGCATCTCCTACAAAGTGTACATTAGGGTATTTATTTAAACTTAGATTATCATAGTTAACTAAAGGCTCAGGAGATAAGTACTTTACTTCTGGTATGTAGATCCCCCAATCATCTTCTAATGTTGGGAATACTTTTTTCATATCATTAATAAAATCTTCTATATACTCATAGTATCCTTTGAATAATTCCCTAACTAAATTTAAATTATTTATCGGGTGTGATGATACATCACCCCCCTCAGAGGTTAATGAAGGTGTACGTGAAGGGCTATAATATAAACCTGTATTGTTAGCTTGTAATTTGTTTACTAACTCTCTACTCCAAGTAAATGGCTCTTCTATACCTTGAACTTCCATTAGTATTCCAAAATTAGTCATATCATTTCGATATGCTTCGTCTTTTTTGGCGTGTCCATTGTAAGTATGGTCACCATATGTTTCTTCTACTGCAACATAGGCTGCATTATTGTTAGTGCAAAATGAACGAAGAGAGACACCTTTATCCTCAAATTTTCTATAAAGTTTAAAATCATATGATACATCTATTAGTTTTTGAAAGTGTTTTTGTGGGGCTTCGAATCGAACTCCTATTTGTACTGGTTTTGCTTCTGTGGGTAAGTCATATTGTTCTGCTAATTTTTTACCAAAGTCAATTCCTGATTTACCTACACCAAAAATAAGTTTATCTCCTGTGGTCATATAATGTTCTTTTTCACCACCTCCTCTATTTTTAAATCCTTCAAGTAATATATAACCATGAGGATTATCAAAATCTATATTAGTTACTTTAGTTTTCCATTCAAAATTAACTCCTTTCTCAACTAAATAATCATACCAATTTTTACCTATTTCATGTAAATAATCTGTTCCAACATGCCAAACAGGAAATAATCTTAAACCAAAGTAAGGTTTAATAAAATCAGGCTCTTCAATTGGGTTTGAACATTGTACTTCTTCAGGTTTAGGATGGAAACGTTTAAAGTTATTTATAACTTGATCCATTAACTCCATTGCTTTTTCTTCACCACAATATTTGGATAATTGACCCCCAATTGAAGTATGATAAGTTAATTTACCATCACTCCAACCTCCTGCTCCTAGGAATCCTGTCATTACTTCTTCAGGTTTTCTTTCATATGGGGATTTTCCCATATCTATTATAGTTATCAAATTACCAGGATAACCATTATCTACTAATTTTGTAGCAGCATTTACACCTGCTACACCTGCTCCTACAATTACTATTTTATCTGTCATATTATTTGTTATAACTTATTATTGAATATACGAATAAAAAGTGACGTCTCCAAAGGAGACGCCACAGATATCTAATTTATTTTTGTATTTTCACTCGGCTATGAATCGAGTTGGATGTATTAATTATTAATATGGTCTAACAGCAGTCACGTTTGTAATAATTTCTCCAGATTTTTTATCTTTTACTTTATATGTTTCATCATAGGAACTATCAATATCTAAATAATCACCTACCTCCCATTCATCATATGGAGTATCATATTTTCTAGAATCTAAAGTATATTTAACTTCTTCATTATCCAATTGAATAAATCCTGGTTTTCCAAATCGTTGTTCACCTTCGTCATCACCATAGCCTTTTCTTCTTCTATTATAATATTCTTTTACTTTAATTTTTTTTTTACCTTCTTTAAGTTTAGTAGATGCCGATTTAAGAGCTTTATCAAATTTACTTTCATCCATATTACGAAGAACTCTTTGGTTTTGAGCATTATAATCTTTACCTTTTACAAATTCAATATCTTTTACATCAAATTCCTCTTCATCTTGACTTCTTGAGGAGTATCTATTGAATTTATCATAACGAGAAGGGTAATTAGGTTCATCATACTCATCATCCATTCTACGACCAGGTCCATGTCTACCTTCTTCTAAATTAGGGTCAAAATCAGGATCCATAAAATCAGGTTCAGTATTTTCTTCTTCCCACTGTTCTATTTTTTCACTTCTTAATTTATTAATTCCTTCGATGATGCTATCAATAAATTTGTTAATATCTTCTTTACTTTCAAATTCAGTATACATCATATCATCAGCAATCTGATCAATAAGATAACCTGCATTTTGGTCTACAATATAATCATCAGGATTTTCTTTTAAAGAAGCTTTTCTTTCATCCCCAAAAACTAGTTCGTTAAATTCTTCTTTGGACATTTTACCACTGAAATAATCTCTTTCAGCTTGTTCCATTTCAGCTTTTTTCTGTGCTCTCTTATCTATTTCTGATCCTGATCTTGGAGGCATTCCAGCAGCCATTTCTTCAGCTTCTCTATCTTCTTTTATTAGTTTGCCTTCTTTAAGGTATTTTTTGAAATTGAATTCGCCCATTTTTAATTTAGTTTAATTTTTGTTATAAATATATTATTTTTTTTCTTAGTTAACAGTTGCAACATGAACAATCACATGATGACTTACATTTACATTCTTTACAGTTACAATCTTTCATTTTTATTTATTTTTATTTTTAATTTTCCTGTGATGCAAGAATATTACCAACATCCTTAATAAAATCATCAATGAAAAAATCCATAAATCCAACATCCCATCCAAAATTATCAACTTCTATGTAATCATCTTTCATTTCAGATGTTAAGGCAAATTTCCAATAAAAGAATTTGTTTGCGATTTTTTTAGTTAACTTAATTATAGATAAATTCACTTTATAATCATAAACATTATTGTATCCACCATCATATATAATTTCAAATCTATTTTTATCAATACGTTTAACATTGAAGTCTTTGTCTTTATTTAGTGATAATAATAAATCAACAACATCTTCTTTGTTATCAGTAAATGGGATATTATATGAACTATCTTCATCTTTTCCTTCGTTTAAAAATTCTTTTAATAGCTTACCTTCAGCTAAATACTTTTTTAAATTAAAATCTCCCATTTTTATTTATTTTTATTTTTAATTTTCCTGTTCCTTTAATAACTCTATGCCATTCATGCTTTGCGATAAATATACAACCCTCTATTGGGGAAGGCAAGCAGTTGTCCAATTGTAGTTTCCAGTCTGTTTCGCCTATTACTTCAATTATTCTTTCCTCATTATCACGATGCCATAGTAAGTGAATAGGATCTATATCATCTCCAAATTCACGAATAGTAAAATTATCTTTAGATTCTATGTCAGTGTAAGGTTTCATTTTGTTTTACCCCATTTTTTACCTTTACCTTTATCTTTACATTTTGAAGGTGTAGGTCTACATGATGGATATTTTGCTCTTTTTTCTCCTTCTTTTCTACCACAGGCTTTATATTTCATTTTGCCTGTTTTTTTATCTTTTCTTCCAGTATTACAATCTACCCATCCTCCTTCTTTACCTTTAGGACCTGAGCGTTTAAACCATTTATGTAAAGATTCTTCAATATCCTTGTAGATTTGTTCTTTTTTTAAATCTTTAAGTTTTGAGTATCCTGAACCATAAGGAGCAGCTTTACCTGATTGAGGATTATTTGTTTCTTTTAAACCTTTCCAAATAGATCCTTTTCTACATCTAACTACAGCACCTGATTTGTAAGCTGAAGGTTTATCAAATTTACGATCAGCAATACGAAGACATCTGTCTCGCTTTTTTTTCTTCTCTGTAAGTATTTCTTTTACTATTTTCTTTATTCTATCCATTTTACCAAAATCCTGAGAATGATGATTTTAAACCTAATAATTTAGCATATCTTGGTAGTCTACAAGACCAATATCCTGCTTTTGTTCTATCTTTCTTTTGAGAGCATTTATGGCGAGCAGCAAAAGCTGTTCTTGCTTTTTTATCATTGATTTTAGCTCTTAAGCCTCCAGACCCAAATCTAACTGTTTTTACTTTTTTAGTTTTAGGATCTTTTACATAAACCTTATATGCTTTACCTCCTGATGAGTCACGCATTGGTTTTCCAATTGGTTTATTTGCATTTTTACCTTTTTTCTTTTTCTTTTTAGCTTCATTTAAAGACATATTATCTATTTCATCGCGAACCCATTCTTTTTCACCGGGTCCTAATTGATCATAATCCATACCAAATTCTGATTGGGCTATTTCATCATAATCCATTTCATTTAATTGAATAGGAAAATCTAATGGAACTTTTTTACCTTCAAACATACCAAAATGGCCTAAGTCAGTTTCAGTTAACATTTCTAAATCATCACCTACTACATCAATAATTCCCCTAGAGTATAAAGATCTTGCTTCAGCTATTAAATTAAAGTAAGATTCAGAACCCGCACGGTATAAATGGTCTGTTAGCGGCCTATCATTGTCTATATGGTATTTTAAACCCTCAGACAATATCTCCTTCGGAGCTACGTTTTCATTGAGTACTAACAAAGTACTTTTAGTTTTACAAGTATTACATCCGCAATTACACATATTATTTTAATTTATTATAAATATTATACAATTGATATTTGATTTCCCCCTGATGTTCTAAATCTGTGAGAATATTTTTTAGTATCTGTAATTTCTCCTCCTTGTACTGTATTTATATCAGTTTTTAATTGGAACCCTCCAGCTTTGGAACTATTTATAATTTCAGGATCACTATTATGGGATGTAGTTGAACCTGCAGGAAATATAGTTGGGTCACTTGAAGGTGAACCATCATTGTTTCCTTTTAATTTAAAAAAAGTAGGATTAACTCCTGATAGAGATAAGCCGTAGCTTACTAAATCTAAAATTGCATCCCTAGAATTATTTCTTTTACTATTATCTAGTAAAAAATTCATTAATTTAAAAGAACCATATGTTGCTATTAACTGTTTTAAATCTTCAGGTAATTTATTCCAACCATCTCCAGATAATTTAATATCTTCCCCTTGAACTTTATTTAAGAATTTATCTTGTTGGATTTGAGTATTTTCTTTTGCTGTTTCTATACTCCACCCAAGTTCATCTTTAGTTAAGTTATATTCTTGGTCTCTTAATTTACCATCATCCCCTTTAAAATTTGCAAAGTATGATTTTGCTCTTCCAGGTTGGGATGATGATTCTTTAAGTGAAATTGAAACTAAGTCATTATCTTTACCTCCCCAATTATTTACAAATAAGCCATTTAACCCTTCTAAAGTATCTGGGATTTGGGGTGGATTTTTAATTTTAATGTAAATATCCCCAGGATTCCATTTATCTGCGGGAATTTTACATATTTGTTGACCCATTGCTCTAATTTCATTAAAGACACCATCTCGGATAAATTCTTCCCCAGGGTAATCTTGATTAACTTTTGAAGCAATAGAATAAGGATTATTAAAATTTTTAAATTTATTTACTGGGAATTTTTCTAGGTCTGAATTATTCAGGATTTTAAGTAAAGATTTAATAGCTCCTAATGCTTTACCATCTATACCTTTAAATAAAGATGAGTTATCAATAGAATCATTTAAAATATCTACATTAGATGAGATAGTTTCTTGATTAAAGGGTTGTAAATTTTTTCCACTATTTAAAATATTATACATTAGAATTACTAATCCTTCTTTTTGATCAGTATCTGTATCGAATGGGCTTGAACCTAAACCTTTTATGTTTATTTTATATTTAACACCATCAATAGTAACATTAAATGCAGGGCCTATATCTTCATTACTAAAATTATTATCACTTATAATATATTTTTTAGGTAAGTTTTGAGTGATTTTTTTACCAATTTCCCTTCTTTCTTTTCTATCTCTATCACCTACTCCCTTAACATAAAAAGAATAATTTTTCCCTCCACCTGTTTTTACAGTAGTAACATTATCTAAACCTGATATTGATTGGATATCTTGTTTTAATTGTATAATATTATCTGGTAAGTTAGGGGAATCTTCTTCTGATACTTCATTTAAATCTATAGGAAATCCTATTTCACTTAATATAGACTCTAACAATAAAACATCCTGATCATTATTCATGTCAGGATATCCTTTAGGAAATTTATATGCTATTTTATTTAAATATTTTGTAATACTATCCATGTTAAGCTTCTGTTTCTGTTTCTTCACTACCCCCAATATCTTCAATATCTCCTCCTAAGTCATCATCTCCACCTTCCTCTTCTTCTTCAGTTGATTGGATACCGTATCTTAAGATTCGAGAAATTGCTTCAGCAGCATGTTGTTCTTCAGGTAAATTTAATAAGTAATATTTTTTACCTTCAACTTGAGCTATCCAACTTCTTTTATTGTAAATTAAATAGAAGTTTTGATCATTTTTTAAATTAATACGAAATGTAGTTGGTCTTGGAGCTACCCAATCTATAGATGCTAGGAAATTATCAAAGTCACTAGTTAGTAAGTCAACTAAAATTGCTTTTAATTCTGGGAATTTGGTTAACTCATCGTATTCAATAGCAGCTGTTTCTGCTTTTTGTTTACTTTTGTAAATTTGAGGAATTAGTATCCTAATTTTTTCTCGTAATTCAGCAGCTGTCATTATTTAGATTTTTTTAATGATTCCCCAAATTGTGATGATTGAGTTCCACCTTGAGGTTTAATTAAGTCATCAGCATAAGCTATAAGTTGTTCTACTTTCCCAAATGCAGGTGTTGCTTTAAGTTCTCCACTTTCAATGTCAATCAATTTATATAAAGCTCTTCCAGGTTTACCCTTATAAGTTGGGGATACTTTTTCTAATTCAAATCTATACTCATTATATCTAGATGGATGTTCTTTGGGCCATTCTTCTACATCTTCATTTAATGCTTTTTTTTTCAAATTTTTAACAATTTTTTCAGCTAATTGAGAGTATTTAGACTCACCAAAAGGTGATCTACCTTCTTTCTTTTTTCGTACTAAAGCATTCCAATTAGATAAATCATACTCATCCCAAGCTTCAACTTCTACATTATTAAATGTTTTTTCTTGACCCATAACAGGTTTTGAAGCTAAATAATGCATTTCATTTTGAGTTTCTTCAAAAAATCTATCTACTTCTTCTTGGGAAGGTATTTGAGATTTTTCTTCACTTATTGCTTGATCATAAGTTAAAGGTTTACCTCTTAATTTAGATATTTTAGCATCAATTTTATTTAATTCTCTACCATACCTGTCTGCAATTGGTCCTCCTTCTGGTTCAGATTCTTGCTCCATATCTCGCATTAATTGATTGCGTTTTCTTTCAAGTGATGATATTTGAGCATCATTATTTTTTCCTTTGTAGGCTTTTTGAACTGCTTTACCATACTCACTACCAAAATCTTTTTTCTTATCTTTAGCAGCTCTCATCTTCATTAAAATAGGATCATTATTGTCTATTTCACTTATTGCTCCTTCTTCACTAGCAACATCAACCATAGCATCAATTTCAGGCTCTTTTAATTCGAAGTCTAAATAATGTTTAGCTGAAGTTATCATACTTTCAGATTTAATTATTTTTGACTGCCACCAATGTGGTAGATCAACTTCTCCTTGACCTTCAAATTTATCCATCATTTGATATAACTCCATAGCATATTTTCCAATTCTATATAAATTGGCTTTTAACATATGAGGTTCATCATCTTGATGTCCTAAATCTAAGTCTTCTTTTACATTTTGATATTTAGGGATTTTGTAACTGTTAGTTTTATAATTACTATCTGCTAAATAATACTCTACATAGTTTGATGGTATTTTTTTTCCTTCTTTATTAGTTGTGAAATCAAAATCATCAAGAGTTTTTAATTGTGTTTGATTTCCATCTTTCTCAACACCTAATATAATAGAATTATATTTATCATCTTTTGTTCCATCTGCTTTATTTACAACACCTTTATCTGCTCTTTTACCTGTTGTAAATTGCTTCATGTCAGCTTTTGCCCTTCTTTTATTAACTAAACTAATAGGGGGTGGAGTAAGTGTTTTATCTTCTTTTATTGAAGAATGTTCTTGGGATGCTAATAAGATAGTATCTAAATCTTTATTACTCATTAGTATTTCTCCCCCACTCAATAAATCAAAACTAAATTCTTTATTTAAACCTACTTTTAATGGTGAACCTTCTAATTCAAATGTGTTAAGATAGTTATCATCAACATTAGAGGAAGTAAATGTTCCATCATTGGAAAATCTATTAAGTATGGATACTATTGAATCTAGAAACTTTTCAGGGTTTTGGTTATATTCCATTTCCATAGTTTCTCTTTCAGAATACGAATCATCAACTTCAATTTCATCAATAATAGATTTTTCTATAGCAGCACCTCTCTTTTTTTCATAGTCTGAGAGTTTACCATCTTTGTTTAGGTCTGCTTTTTTAGGATTTTGTAAAGCAGTTTTTATCATCTCTCTTAATTTTGACTTAGGGTCCATATTTTCTAGTTGTTTTTTAGCTAAATTAGTAGCACGTCCATACATAACTTTCTCAGCATCCTTACCATAACGTTTAGTAAGTTCACGTTTATTTTTTTTCATATCCATGATGATATCTTCACGTTTAGATACTTCAGCTTTTGTAAGTTTACGTTCGTTTAACTTCATTACTATTTACTTTCAGCTACTGATGCTTTTTTATAATCTGTAATTAGATTTTTAATAGCCATTGCTGCTTTACGAGCACGTTGTTGAGATGCTTTAGTTGTACCTACATGCTCTGCTGCTAAAGTATTGAAGTTTGCTTCAATAGCTTCAAATAATTCTTGTTTATTCATAGTTTTTATTTTATAATTCCTGCAATTTTTAACATTTTTTTCCTTTCGTATAAATCTTCCATACTCATATCTTCTTCTAGGTCTTGGGATTTAACCCAAAATTCATCCATCTTACCTAACATAGCAGAATCTGCTTTTCTTCTAAGATATATCCTATCACCCTCTTTTCTAGTAATTACATGGTCTTCACCTTTATATGTTACTACCTCTTCCTCAAAATCTCCTTCAATTTCTTCATCTAATGACTCTTCTCCTGAACCTACAACATGAGATCTAGTAAAGAAAGTAATTGAGTTTCCAATTTGATTGATTAACTTTTCATCACCTAATTCTTTAGCTGCTATTAAAGCTGATTCAAGACTGTCTTGTACTTTCTTTTCATCACCTGTTATTCCTGAGGCATCCGATGGTGGGGTTTCTTCAACTTCGATATCTTCAACTTCTTCAGTATCTTCAATATCTTCAATA
>CESU01012366.1_pt1 | contig 11601 bp, 12 predicted proteins | sample 531141 | NCBI WGS metagenome assembly CESU01 (sample SAMEA2621401, study PRJEB7988) | marine metagenome | isolation source: saline water (ENVO:00002010), including
AAAATGGAAAATTTAGGAATTTATGAAGTTTCACCTGAAGATTTTGCACTTTGTGAATTTGTTTGCACTTCAAAAATTAATATTCAGGAAATTGTAAGAAACGGACTAGATCTTATTTATAAAGAATGTATGTAATTTAATTTAAGCTAAAAGTGAAATTTTTAAGAAATATATTTGACAACGCTCACAAGACACTTAACTCTAGTGAAAAGACAAAAAAGTTTTTTCCTCTTGTAGATGCATTTGACACATTAATGTTTACTCCGAACCATGTTACTAAAAAGGGTTCTCATGTCAGAGACGCAATGGATTTAAAAAGAACGATGATGCTAGTAATTATAGCTCTAGTTCCTTGTTTGCTATTTGGTATTTACAATACTGGATATCAACATTATAGAGTTCTAGGAGTATTAGAAATTATTTCTTTTTGGGAAATTATCTTAAAAGGTGCACTAGTGGTGTTACCCCTTGTTGTAGTTTCCTATGGGGCAGGACTTTTTGTGGAATTTATTTTCGCTATTAAAAATGGTCATGCTGTACAAGAAGGTTTTTTAGTTTCAGGAATGCTTATTCCCTTGTGTATGCCTGCTGATGTTCCTCTTTGGATGGTAGCTGTTGCTACAATCTTTGCCGTGGTAATTGGTAAAGAAGTATTTGGAGGAACAGGTATGAATATTTTAAATGTTGCTCTTACCGCAAGAGCATTTTTATTCTTTGCTCACCCAACTAAAATGTCTGGAAATGAGGTTTGGGTAACTGGATTTTCAGAAATGAAGGCCGGTGGTTTAGTAGATTCTTCAAGTGGAGCTACCGCTCTTGGTGATTTAGCTTCTTTTATGCAAGATACCCCTGCATTAGAAAACACACAGGCCTTTCAAGCAAAGTATTCCTTCATCGATTGTTTTTTAGGATTAATTCCAGGGTCAGTTGGTGAAACTTCTGCCTTAATGTGTATAATAGGAGCTGCTTTATTACTTTGGACTGGAATTGCCAGTTGGAGAGTTATATCTTCTTTTTTTATTGGTGGTTTTGTAATGGCAACAATATTAAATTTAGTAGGTGGAAATGGATATTTTGAATTACCTGCTCTTCACCAATTGATGATAGGAGGATTTATGTTTGGTATGGTATTTATGGCAACAGACCCCGTTACAGCTGCCCATACCAATGCGGGAAAATTTGTTTACGGATTTCTAGGAGGGTTTTTAGGGATTTTAATAAGAATGGTAAATCCAGCTTATCCAGAGGGAATAATGTTGGCAATATTGATTGCAAATGTTTTTGCACCATTAATTGATCATGTAGTTATCCAATCAAATATCAATAAAAGATTAAAAAGACTTAAAACAGCATAAAATGGGTATTAATAAAGACAGTAACACATATACTATAGGTTTTGCAATTGTTCTTGTAATTATTGTTGGAGGAATGTTGGGAATGGTTGCCAACGGATTAAAACCAATACAAGATGAAAATCTTAAAAATGAAAAAAAGCAATATATCTTAAATTGTCTACCGGGTAATAAATTAATTACTAGAGAAGAAGCAGGAGATAAATTTTCGAAATTTGTAAAGCAAAGATTAATCTTGGATTATGATGGTGAGGTAATTGAAAATACCCAATTAAATTCTGATAATGAAGTTGACATCAAAAATATTAATGATGCTTTTTCAGTTGATTTACTAAAAGAGTATAAGAAATTTGTTCAGCCAATTACTAACAAATTTAAAGGAGAAGAGTTAGAAAGTAAATTAGCATCTGAATCCAATATTCATTATCCTTTATTCATTTGCCAGGTAAGTGGAGAAACTTATTATGTTGCTCCTGTGATGGGTAAAGGTTTGTGGGCTGCAGTTTGGGGTTACATAGCTTTAGATAAAGATGGAAATAAAATTGAAGGTGCAGTTTTTGACCATAAGTCAGAAACACCTGGTTTAGGGGCTGAAATAACTCAAGATGGATTTGAAGATCAATTTATTGGTAAATTAATATCTAAAGAAGAAAATTACCGACCACTTGAGGTCAATAAGCCAGGAAATCCATTAAATGAATACCAAGTAGATGGAATTAGTGGTGGTACATTTACCGGTTTAGGAGTTGAAGAAATGATGAGAAGGACACTAACTGTTTACCACAAATACATCAAAAATTTGAATAGATCTTAATTTTAAAATTATGGCAGAGACTACAGAAGTTTTAGAGGAAAAGAAAATGAAGGTTAAGGAAAGAGAACCACTATTTTCTAAGAAAAATAAAAAACTAATATCTGACCCTTTAGACGAGAATAACCCAGTTACTATCCAGGTTCTTGGTATATGTTCGGCTTTGGCAGTAACCGTACAAATGAAGGCAGCAGTAGTTATGTCTGTCTCTGTACTTTTTGTTTTAATATTAGCAAATGTTACTGTTTCATTAATTAGAAATCTAATTCCTAACAGAATAAGAATTATAGTACAATTAGTTGTGGTAGCAGCTCTTGTTATTGTAGTTGATCAAGTTTTAAAAGCATATTTATTTGATGTTTCTAAAGAACTGTCAGTTTTTATTGGCTTAATTATAACCAATTGTATTATTATGGGCAGGCTAGAAGCCTTCGCACTTGGGAATAAACCTTGGCCATCCGCATTAGATGCAGTTGGAAACTCTTTAGGTTACGCAATGGTTTTAGTGATTGTATCCTTTTTTAAAGAGCTATTTGGTTCAGGTAAATTATTTGGTGTTGAAATATTTGGAAATCTAGCAGAAAAAACCGGTCTTTATTCTATGGGTTATATGGATAATGGATTAATGCTTTTACCTCCTTCATCTTTAATACTTGTAGCAATTTATATATGGGTTCAGAAAATTAGAAATCCAAGTTTAATTGAATCTCATTAAAATAAAATCATGGATTTAGTAAATATATTTATTAGAAGTGCCTTTGTAGATAATATGATTTTCGCATTCTTTTTTGGAATGTGTTCCTACTTGGCCGTATCTAAAACTGTAAAAACTGCTGTAGGTTTGGGACTTGCAGTAATTTTTGTTCTTACCGTAACAATTCCTATCAATTTTCTAATAGAAAATTATGTTCTTAAAGAAGGAGCTTTAAGCTGGTTAGGTGACGAATTTAGCTCTGTAAGCCTTAACTATCTGACTTTTATAATGTTTATTGCAGTTATTGCTTCAACTGTTCAATTGGTAGAAATGATTGTAGAAAAAATTTCACCAGCACTTTACGGTGCTTTAGGGATTTTCTTGCCTTTGATTGCTGTTAATTGCGCAATTTTAGGGGGAGCACTTTTCATGCAAGAAAAACAATTCGCTACAATTTCTCAAGCTACTGTTTATGGTTTGGGTTCGGGAGTAGGTTGGTTTATTGCTGTAGTTCTTATTGCTGCAATACGTGAAAGAATAAGATACGCCAATATACCCGGTCCTTTAAGAGGAGTTGGTATGGCATTTTTAATAACTGGTTTAATGGGCCTTGCTTTTTTAGGCTTTATGGGATTTGAAATATAATTTATAAAAATGGAAATAATAACACCTATTTTAGTTTGTCTAGCTGTAGTTCTAACCTTGACTACTATTTTACTACTAGCAAAAACTTTCTTAGTTTCATCTGGAAAAGTAAAAATCACTATTAACGGTGACAAAATTATTGAAGTTGACGGAGGATCAACTCTTTTAACTACGTTAGGAAACGAGGGTATTTTCTTGCCTTCTGCTTGTGGTGGAGGTGGAACTTGTGTTCAATGTACCTGTCAGGTTCTAACTGGTGGAGGAAGTATTCTACCAACTGAAGAACCACATTTTTCCCGAAAACAAATTGCCGATAACTTTAGATTAGGATGTCAAGTAAAAGTTAAAGAAGACATGGAGATTGAAGTGGAAGATGATGTTTTAGGAGTTAAGGAATGGGAAGCAACTGTAGTTTCTAATTATAACGTTGCTACTTATATCAAAGAATTTATTGTGGAGATACCTCAAGATATGAACTATAAAGCTGGTGGATATATACAAATTAAAATACCGGAAGGAGAAACTAAATTTTCTGAAATGGATGTGAAAGCACACCCAAAAGATCATCCTGGTGAACCAGATAAGTTTGAAAAAGATTGGGAAAACGGAAAATTTGCATTAAGAAACTTAGTAATGAAAAATAAAGAAGAAGTAGTTAGAGCTTATTCTATGGCTTCTTTTCCTGCTGAAGGAAGAAATATCATGTTAAACGTACGTGTGGCTGCTCCACCCTGGGATAGAGCTAAAGACTCGTGGTCTGATGTTAATCCTGGAGTTGCTTCATCCTATATTTTCAACCAAAAGGCTGGAGACAAAGTTATAATTTCAGGTCCTTATGGTGAGTTTTTTATAAATGATTCTGAATCAGAAATGATGTATATTGGTGGGGGAGCTGGAATGGCTCCAATGAGATCTCACTTGTATGAATTGTTCAAAACTCTAAAGACTGGAAGAAAAGTTTCTTATTGGTATGGTGGAAGATCTAGAGCTGAACTTTTTTATATTCACTATTTTAGAGATTTAGAAAAAGAGTTCCCAAATTTTAAATTCTATATGGTTTTGTCTGATGCTTTACCAGAAGATAAATGGGTAGATAAAAAAGACATTAACGACCCTAAGGGAGATGGTTTTACTGGTTTTGTACACAATGCAGTTATTGAGCAGTATCTTTCTAATCATGATGCTCCAGAAGATATTGAATATTATTTCTGTGGACCACCAATGATGAATCAAGCAGTTCTAAAAATGTGTGATGATTGGGGAGTTCCACCAGAACAAGTAAGATTTGATGACTTTGGTGGGTAAATACCTTAGTACAATATTTCTATTTTTAATTCTTGTTATATTAGGTTGTGAAACTGGTGATGATAATAAAAAAGTCTTTCTTAAAGTTAAAGGTTACGCTCAGGGTACTACTTATAGTATAACTTACAGCGACAATTTAAAAAGAGACTTTTCATATTCAATAGACTCCATTCTAAATATTGTAGACAATCAACTCTCTACTTACGATACTAATAGCTTTATTAGCATTTTGAACAGATCTAAGGACACTTGCCTTAGTTTAGAAAATAAAAGTATGTTTGCTTACTGTTTTAAAATTTCAGAAGAAATAAACAATAAAACAAATGGTTTTTTCAACCCTGCTATATATCCATTGGTGAATTACTGGGGATTTTACTCTGATTCTAATCCTGAAATTGATACTTTATTTATTAAAGATTCATTACTTAGTTATGTTGACTTACCAACTAACTTTTCTATAAATCAGGATAGCTTAGGCTCTTATATATGTAAAAAAAGTAAGTATTCTAAATTAGATTTCAATGCTGTTGCTCAAGGTTATAGTGTAGATTTAGTTGGTGATTTTTTGAAAGCAATGGGAGTAGAAAATTTCCTAGTTGAAATCGGGGGAGAGCTATCTTCTTTTGGGAAAAATTATGAAAATAAATTATGGAGAGTTGGTATAGAAAAGCCAATTGATAGTTCTTATGTTGGAGAATTCGAATTTCAAAAAATAATAGAATTAGATAACCAAAGTTTAGCAACATCTGGTAACTATAGAAAGTTTAAAGTAATAAACGGAAGAAAATTTTCACATTCTATTGATCCTAAATCAGGTTTTCCTGCAAATAATAATCTTTTGAGTGTGACTGTTGTTTGCAAAAAAGCGGCTAATGCAGATGCTTTTGCAACATCCTTTATGGTTATGGGAAAAGAAAAAGCAATTGATTTTTTAGAAACTAATTCTAAGGATAGTATTTTTTGCTTTATGGTATATGATTCTGCAAAGTCACTTAAAGAATGGAGTAATTTTTAAACCTTATTTTCAGAGGATTTTGATATAAGCTTATCAACTCCAATCCAAATAAGTATCAAAGGCCAGTAAACTCTAATGAGTTCTACAATAGAAACTTTTATTAGATCAAGATTGTTTGCTAAAAACAAAAGACCTAGTATGATGAATAAAATTCCAATACTTTTACCTTTTTTCATATTTTTTTCTAATCAAGCAATGCTTTGTTCCACTGGCTTCTTACACTTCTCATCAGGTGTTGCGCCACAAAAACTACAAGACTCACCCTCTTTATTTAAAAGAGGATTATTACTTGCACAAGTACCGGAGAATTCACCATCTTTCTTTAAGATTATTTTAATCGCTATTCCAGCAAAACAGAGTGCTAAAAGACCAATAGAAAGAAGAATAGTTTTCATGTTGTGAAATTAATCAAATATTTCCTTAAAGCTGAAAGATTATTCCTATTTTGAATTTATAGATTAGATATTATGAACAAAACAGCTCCTTTTGATAGGCTTTTGAATATAATGGATGAATTAAGAGAAAATTGTCCATGGGATCAAAAACAAACTATGGAATCTCTAAGTCATTTGACAATTGAAGAAACTTACGAATTAGTTGATTCAATTCTTGACAAGGATATGAAAGAGATTAAAGGAGAGTTAGGCGATTTGCTTTTACATATAGTTTTCTATTCTAAAATTGCTTCAGAAACCAATGACTTTGATATAAACGATGTTATTAATTCAATATGCGATAAGTTAATTGAAAGACATCCTCATATATATGGGGATGAGATTGTTAAAGATGAACAAGATGTTAAAAGAAACTGGGAGAAAATAAAATTAAAAAGTGGTAAAAGGACCGTATTGCAAGGTGTTCCAAAATCTCTACCAGCTATGGTAAAAGCTACTAGGATTCAAGAAAAAGTTAAAGGAGTAGGATTTGATTGGGACAACAAAGAACAAGTTTTTGAAAAGGTCAAAGAAGAATTTACTGAACTACATAATGAAATTAAACTAACAGACAACCAAGAAAAAATAGAAAAAGAGTTTGGAGATGTACTTTTCTCCATGATAAATTATGCACGTTTTATTGGTGTTGACCCAGAAACAGCTTTAGAAAGAACAAATAAGAAGTTTATCGGAAGATTTAACTACTTAGAACAAGAGGTCAAAAACAATAATATGGATTTAATGAAAATGACTTTAGAGGAAATGGATTTGATTTGGAATGAGTCTAAAACAAAATTTCCATAGTAGTTTATCCAAACCCCTCTTATTTTAAAATATAATCGTTAAATTAATATATAGAATCATTTGATTTAACAAATACAATATGCGATTACTATTATCTACATTTCTTATTTTTTCCTTAAGTTTTTCATCTTTTTCCCAATTTTGGATAACTGGCGTTTCTAGTTCTCCGTCTCCAGCGAATGATTGTGACATTATAACTATTTCTATTAATGGCAATCTTTCTGCTAGTAATTGTAGTTATTTTTCCTCTTTCGTCATAACTGGCAATATTATTACTATCGAAATTAATGAAACTTGTGGTGGAATAGGTCTGCCAGTAATTACACCATATAATGAGTCAGTTGTTATTGGAACGATTCCTTCTAATAACTATGTTTTAGTAGTTAATCAATACTCAATAGGAATTCTTCAAGAAACAAATACAAGTTCATTAAACATTGGTACCTGTTGTGGATCCAATGCAAATATTAATCTCTCAAGTAGTTCCAATTGTCTTGGTGATCCAACTTCTTTTATTGATTTAGGTACTGTGGCAGATAGCTTAGTTTGGACTGATAATGGTTTAGTTTTTAGTCCTAATCCTTCAGCTTTGGGTTGGATTTATACTTTTATCTATTCTGGAGTTCATAATGTGATTTTAACAGCTTTTGATAGCATAGGTTGTTCGGATACTAATAATTTAGTAGTTATTGTAAATGATCTTCCAGAAATACTTATGAGTTCTGTAGCAGCAACTTGTGCAACATGTCAAAATGGAGAAGCTTTTGTAACTGTTGCTTCAGGACCAATGCCTTACCAACTTGTTTGGAGCATAGGAGGAACTTTTAATCCACTTATAGGACTTAATCCTGGAAACTATGTAGCAACTTTGACAGATGGTAATCTTTGTTCTGTTACAGATTCAGTCGTTGTAGGGAATTCAGTAAGTATGGATGAAAATATAGCTGAAAATTTTTCAATCTATCCAAATCCATCTTCTGGAAATATTTATTTAAATATTTTAAATAATAAATTGAATTACATAAATATTGAAGTTTATAATTTATCAGGAGAACTGATTAAAGAAAGTTTCCTTTATGGAATATCAAATAAAAATCATGATATTAATCTTGATTTAAGTAAAGGTATTTACTTTATAAAGGTTAATAGTTTCACAGAAAAAATAGTAATTAAATAAATTGATAAAAACATAAATTTAGTTCTTCTTTTATCAAAGAATTTAAAATAGTGATTAATCATTTCTCAAACAACAAGTATTAATTGAATATCGGTTTAATATATACATAGTTTTAAATCTTTTCCAAACTTAACTAGTGGTTCATACATAAGTAAAATACGTCTGCAACAAACTATAAAATATAGAATCTATTATTTTTAGAAAAGAAGTTGGGTTATAAAAAAAATATTTTTATGAAAAGTAGAATTAATAAAGTGCTATTCAGAAAACCTTTCTTTCGGATTATATTTTATTTCCATGAAATTAAAAAACGGCAAAATTTCTTCTTATAAAATCTAATTTAAGAATTGATAATTTTTCTGAATTTTATCATAAGAGATAATCCTCTATAAATCATCCACACGGTAAGGGCTATCCAAATTGTAATTAATTCTGGAATATATAAGTCAAGAAAATATATTGTAGGTATGAAAAAGAAAAATGTTCCTATTATTAGAGTATTTCTTAGATCTACAGCTCTACCAAGACCTTTGAAAATTCCATCAAAAGTAAATGCAATTGAATTAAATGGCTGGGCTATAATTACCATCCAGAAAATGCTCTTGAAAATAACATTAACATTTTCTTCTTGACTAAATACTTTCCCAATATAGGGATAGAGAGCAGCGTAAATCACCATTAATACAACAGCTATTTTGACATTTATTTTTAATAATTCTTTTCCTAAAAGTTGTAATTTTATTTTATTTTTCTCACCTATATATTTGCCAGCAAGAGCATTTCCAGCATTGGAATATCCATCAATAAAGAAAGCACTAAATATCCAAATATTATAAGCAATTGTATATGCAGCTAGCGAATTACTTCCATAGCTATTGGCATATCTGTTGGAGATTAGAAATACTAGGTTTAAAACCATTGTTCTAACAAACATATTATAGAAAATATGAAGCATTTCTTTAAAAAATGGACTTAGTTTAATATTTATTTTAAAATTAAACGGAGTTTTTCTTATGTAGAATATTCCACATAAAACTACCATTATTAATTGGGAGTAGACCGATGCCCAAGCTGCACCTTTGACCCCCATAGGTGAAATTAAATGGTCTATGCCTAACACTAGAACTATGTCTAGAACAATATTGCTAAACCCACCAATTAAGCTAATATACATTGCCCAAGAAGTGTTTTGAAAACCTCTGAAAACTCCAAAAAATAAAGCAATGATTAGACTCATTGGCAATCCATAACTTCTAATTATAAAATAGTCTTTAGAGTAATTAAAAGTATTTAGATTTATTTCACCATATACTAAATTTGCTAGGAAGTTATAGTTGGTAATTAGTACAATAGATAAAATTATTCCCGTAAAAAAAGTCAATAAAAGTGTTTGAGGAACTAAAGATTTAATAGCTTCTATTCTGTTTGCTCCAAATTGTCTACTTATAATAGCAGAAAGAGAAGTTCTCATTTGAGCAAATCCCCATACTAAAGTTGCAATTAATCCTGCAGCTAGACCAACACCACCTTGAGCAATAGTTGATTCTTCCCCAATTCTTCCTATAATAGCTGTATCTACCAGTCCAATAAGTGGTTCAGTGATATTGTAAAGAATTGCTGGAATAGCTAAAGAATTTATTTCTTTTTTATTAAGCATTTAAAGAAAATCAGAAAGTGGATGAGTAGATTTTAGCCGTATTCCTTTTTCTGTAGATTGTAGTTTACAACTCTCGTTTTTAGAGTCATGCTGTAAATAAAGTAAATAGTTATTTTTTAAGGCTAGTTTTAAGAAAATAGACTTTTCTTGAAGGGTTTTAAGTGGTCTAGTATCATAGCCCATGACATAAGGAAGTGGTATGTGTCCAACGCTTGGTAATAGGTCAGCCATAAACGCAATTTTTTGACCATTATAGTTGATTACAGGAATCATTTGACTTTCGGTGTGTCCATCTGCAAAAAAAACATCTATATTTTGAAATACACCTTTAGTTAACTGACTTTTTCTTTCAATGAATTTTAATTGTCCACTCTGTTCAATTGGAGATATATTATTGCTTAAAAATGAAGCTTTTTCTCTTACATTAGCTTTAATAGCCCAGTCCCAGTGATTCTTATTGCTCCAAAAAGTAGCATTTTTAAAAACAGGTTCTAAAACTTTTCTGTCGTTGTTTTTCCACTTTACAGCTCCACCACAGTGGTCAAAGTGTAGATGAGTTAAAATTACATCTGTTACCTCGTCTAAGGAATAACCAGAGTTGTTTAAAGAACTTTGTAAGCTGTCTTCACCATGAAGATGGTAGTGGCTAAAAAATTTATCTGTCTGCTTATTGCCGATTCCGGTATCAATCAATATTAATTTATTTCCGTCTTCTATAAGTAAGCTTCTCATAGCCCAAGTGCATAGATTGTTTTGGTCAGGTTCATTAGTTTTTATCCATAATTTTTTTGGAACAACACCAAACATTGCACCTCCATCTAATTTAAAGTATCCAGTATTTATGACAGAAAGTTTCATTTAATTACTATTAATTTCTTCATTTAAATATATACATTCCATCCCTTGTTTTACATCGTGAACTCTCAATATTTTAGCACCCTTTGTAAGTGCAAACATATTTAAAGCTGTAGTTCCGTTAATTGATTCTAATTTACTGACTTTTAAAGTTTTATAAATCATAGACTTCCTGCTTATGCCAGCTAGTATAGGTGCTTTTAAGACTTTCAAAAATTCCATATTTTTTAATAACTTATAATTATCTGAATTTGTTTTACCAAAACCAAAACCTGGATCTACAACAACATCATTTATCCCATAAGAATTTAACATGTTTAACTTCTTTGAAAGAAACTGAATTACCTCTTTTGTTACATCATTGTACTTAGGATTGTCTTGCATATTTTTTGGTTGTCCTTTCATATGCATTAGTACATAAGGTACATTGTATTTTTTGATAGTTTCAAACATTTCTTTATCCATATTCCAAGCAGACACATCATTGATCATTCCCGCACCAGCATCTATTGCTAAAGACGCAACTTTCCCTCTAAAAGTGTCAATAGAAATATTTATTCCTGTGAAGGTATTGGCTATTTTTTCTATGTAGGGAATAGTACGTTTTATTTCTTCATCAATTGTTACATTATTTCCATTAGGTTTTGTGGAATATCCTCCTATGTCAATAATTGTTGCACCTTGATTTAAATCGTTTTCTACTTTTTTAAGTACTTTATCTATAGAATTGTATTTTCCTCCATCAAAAAATGAATCTGGAGTTGTATTTAAAATACTCATCACTATGGGCCTACTCAAACTTATAAGATTTCCCTTAAAATTTATGGAATAATTATCAAGTAAATATGTATC
>CESU01026637.1_pt1 | contig 11580 bp, 6 predicted proteins | sample 531141 | NCBI WGS metagenome assembly CESU01 (sample SAMEA2621401, study PRJEB7988) | marine metagenome | isolation source: saline water (ENVO:00002010), including
ATTTGAGCGGCTGTAAGTTCCTCTACTCCGTATTTTTTTGATAATTCTTCATGAATTTTTGTATAGTATTCGTTGTCTTTCACCTTGATATTAGTTTCTCGGTGACAGTTTATGCACCAACCCATAGTTAGTGGAGAATATTGATATAAAATCTCCATCTCTTCAACAGGTCCATGACATTTTTGGCAATCTACTCCTGCTACAGTTACGTGCTGAGCATGATTGAAATAAACAAAGTCAGGAAGATTATGAATCCTAACCCACTTAACAGGCTCAGTATCCCCTGTATAACTTTGTGTGTTTTCATCCCAGCCCACTGCCTTATAAAGTTTTTTGATTTCATTTGTATAAAAATCTTTTGTATACCCTTTTTCAAGGTCTTCTTCTCCATTATAATCAGCAATATTTTCGTGACAATTCATACATACATTAAGAGATGGTATCCCAGAATGTTTAGATTTTTTTGCAGAGGAGTGACAGTACTGACATTCAATTTGGTTTGCGCCTGCATGAATTTTATGAGAGTAATGAATAGGTTGAATTGGCATGTAACCCTGATCAACCCCAACTTGAAGCATGTATCCGTAGGCAAAATATGCACTTGATAACAGTAAGATAAAGACAGAAACTAAAACTAAAAATTGATTTTGAATGAAAGCTTTCCATATAGGAACTCCTTTTTTATTTTCATCTTCGTTGACAACAATACCATTTTGAGGAATAAGACTTTTTAAAGTTTTATTAATTAACAACAGAAGAATCACCAATACTATCAAAACAAAAGATAGTAGAACTAAAATAATATCATTTGTGGTGCTTGATCCTGTATTTTCTCCAACAGGTGCTCCGCTTACTGGAGCAACTGGTTTAGGGGGAACATAATCAGTGTAAGCTAAAATATTATCAATATCATCGTTTGATAAATTTGGAAAAGCATTCATTGCCACTTTATTGTACTCCTCATAAATAGCTACTGCCTGCTCATCACCAGATTTAATCATAGCAGCGCTATTTTTTATCCAAGTGTAAAGCCATTCTTTATCATACTTTGCTGATACACCTTTTAATGCAGGACCTACTAATTTTCTATTTAGCTTGTGACAAGCTGCACATTGAGAATTGAACAAAGATTTACCTTTTTGAACATCAGGTTCTTGAGCTGAAAGATTAACAGAAAAGGTGACTGAGAAAAATAAATTAATACCAACAAGAGTCACTAAGCTTGTCTTAGAAAAGAGGCTAGAAAAGTGTTTTAAAAATGTACTATTTTCTATCACTAACAATTAAAAAAATTGTAACAAATTAGAGGGCAAAAATACAACACAAAAACCTTTTTAAAAACCCATGTTATACCTTATTTTTAATTTATAACGATTCTAAATAAAATTATAAAAAATCTAATAGATTTTATAAAAAATAGCATATATATTTGTTTAAATGAAATCTATAAAAACGCTCTGTTTATTAAGCATATTTTTTATTTCCTTAAACTCTTTTTCTCAGGAGGGTAAAATAAAACTTAATCAAGATCCTCGATTAACAGAGTTAATGAAATTAAAAAAAGAAGTCAATCAAGAGACTTTTACATCTGGCCAATTTACTATTCAAGTGTATAATGGAAAATATGAAAGTGGTGTAAAATTAATGGAAGAATTAAATTCAAATGATAAATTCCAAGATGTGCTTTTTAGCTTTGAAACTCCGTATTATAAAATTCGAATCGGAAAATATGTATCAAAAATTGAGGCAATTAAAGAACTTAAATTAATAAAAAAAACATTTCCTTCAGCCTTTATATTGAAGCCTAATTAATTATTTTATTTTCTTTTTTATTTCAACTTCTGAGTAAGCTTCAACAACATCCCCAATTATTATATCATTATAATTTTTAATTTGAATACCACAATCGTATCCTTTTGCAACTTCTTTTGCATCATCTTTAAATCTTTTTAAGGAAGCTAAAGTTCCTGACATAACAACGACACCATCTCTAATTAATCTAATACTAGAATTTCTAAATATTTTTCCGTCAGTTACCATGCACCCTGCAATTGTACCAACTTTAGATATTTTGAATGTTTCTCTAATTTCAGCATTACCAGAAACTTCTTCTTTAAAAACCGGAGAAAGCATTCCTTCCATTGCGTCTTTAAGGTCATTTATAGCATCATAAATAATTGAATAGTTTCTAATATCTATTTCTTCTTTATCTGCAATTTGTCTTGCATTCCCAGTAGGTCTAACATTAAATCCTATTATGATTGCATCAGAAGCTGAAGCTAATAAAACGTCAGACTCCGTAATTGCTCCAACTGCTTTGTGAATGATATTAACATGTATTTCTTCAGTGGAAAGCTTTTGAAAGGAATCCGTAAGGGCTTCAACAGAGCCATCGACATCACCTTTTAATATGATATTTAATTCTTTAAAATCTCCAAGTGCTATTCTCCTTCCAATCTCGTCAAGAGTAATATGTTTTTGGGTTCTTACTGACTGCTCCCTAACCAATTGAGTTCTTTTTACTGCAATTTGTTTAGCTTCTTTTTCATTTTCAAAAACATTGAACTTGTCTCCAGCTTGAGGGGCTCCATCCAAACCTAAAACAGAAACAGGTGTTGAAGGCCCAGCTTCTAAAATCGAATTACCTCTTTCATCTTGCATCGCTTTAATCTTTCCGGTGTGTTGTCCAGCTAACAAATAATCTCCAATTTTTAAGGTTCCTGTTTGAACTAAAATAGTAGACATATAGCCTTTTCCTTTGTCTAAGAAAGCCTCAACAACTGTCCCAACTGCGGATTTATTTGGATTAGCTTTTAACTCAAGGAATTCTGCTTCTAAGAGTACTTTTTCTAATAACTCTTCAACTCCAGTTCCTTTTAATGCTGACACATCTTGTGACTGAATTTTTCCACCCCATTCCTCAACTAGTAAATTCATTCCAGAAAGTTTTTCTTTGATTTTATCTGGATTAGAATTTGGTCTATCAATTTTATTAATTGCAAATATTATTGGAACTCCAGCTGCTTGAGCATGGCTAATTGCTTCTTTAGTTTGAGGCATAACATCATCATCTGCAGCTATTACTATTATAACTAAATCTGTAACCTGTGTCCCTCTAGCTCTCATGGCAGTAAAGGCTTCGTGTCCCGGTGTATCTAAAAAAGTGATTTTTTGTTTGTCTTTGAGAGCTACGCTGTAAGCCCCTATATGCTGAGTAATTCCACCTGATTCTCCAGCTATTACATTCTCCTCTCTGATGAAATCTAACAAAGAAGTCTTACCATGATCAACATGTCCCATTACCGTAACAATTGGGGCTCTAGGAAGTAAATCCTCAGGCAAATCAATAATCTCCTGTATAGATTCCTCAATGTCAGCAGTTACAAACTCTACTTCGTAATCAAATTCATCTGCAACTATAGTTAATGTCTCTGCATCTAATCTTTGATTCATGGTCACCATAATTCCAAGAGACATACATGTTGAAATGATATCAGTTGATGTAATTTCCATCATTGTAGCAATTTCACCAACAGTAATAAATTCAGTAACTTTTATTGTCTTTTTTTCTGACTCATTTAAAGCTAAATCTTCTTCAGATTTTAACTTATGGAAGTCTCTTTTCTCTTTTCTGTATTTAGCACCTTTTGATGTGCTTGATTTACCTTGAAGCCTCTCTAATGTTTCTCTAATTTTCTTTTGAACATCATCAGAGGAGGGTTCCACTGCAGGAGTCTTTGATCTATTTTGTCTGCTAAAATTTTTCTTACCAAAATCTTGATTAGTTTTTGGAACATCTTTAGTAATTCTAACTCTTTTTCTTTTGGATATGGTTGGAGATGGCTTTTGAACAGTCTTAGGTTTTTCAAATTTATTTAAATCTATTTTATCACCTACTGTTTTTAATCCACTTAACTTTTTGTATTGAGTTTTTAAATTGGCCCCAATCTTTTCATCTTTTTTTGTGTCTACTATTTCCTTTTTTTCTGGCTCACTACTTTCTTTTTTTAGAATTTCTTTCTTGTTTGGAGTTTCATCAATTTCTTTGTTAGGACTTTTTGGATTTAACTTTTCTAAATCTATTTTTCCTACCTGAACTGGCTTATTAAGCTTAGCCCTACCTTGAATAATTGCTTTTTTTGCAGCTAACTTTTCTTCTTGTTCTTTTTCTAATTTAATTCTAAGCTCTTCTTTTTCTTTTCTCTTTTCTTCACTTAAGTCGTGAGATTCTACTTTACTAGATTTGTCAGATTGAAATTCTTCTAATAGTAAATTATACTGTTCAGATGAAATTTTTGTTGTAGGTCTAGCTTCAATTTCGTGACCATTACTAGCCAAAAATTCAACAGCTCTGTCTAATGAGATATTAAATTCCCGTAAAACTTTATTTAACCTTGTTAATTTTACTTCACTCATAAAAATTTCTATTAATTAGTCAGAGAATTCAGCACTTAAGACTTTTCTTATTTCTAATATAGTTTCCTCCTCTAAATCTGTTCTTTTAATTAAATCTTCAACGTCTTGTTCCAATACACTCTTTGCGGTATCTAACCCTGCTTTCTTTAATTCTTCTAAAACCCATCCTTCAATTTCATCTGAAAACTCTGTTAATTCAACATCTTCTTCAGCACCTTCTCTGTAGACATCAATTTCATAACCAGTTAACTGGCCAGCTAATCTAATATTGAATCCTCCTCTACCAATTGCTTTTGAAACTTGTTCTGGGTCCATAAATACTTCGACAGTTTTCTTTTCTTCATCAATTTTTAATGATGAAATTTTAGCTGGACTTAAAGCTCTAGTGATCAATAATTGTGTGTTATTTGTAAAATTTATAACATCTATATTCTCATTACCTAGTTCTCTTACAATTCCATGAATTCGAGATCCTTTCATTCCTACACATGCTCCAACAGGATCAATTCTATCGTCGTAGGAATCTACTGCAACTTTCGCTTTCTCTCCTGGAATTCTAACAACCTTTTTAACTGATATTAAACCATCAAAAACTTCAGGAATATCTTGTTCAAATAATTTTTCTAAAAACTTTGGAGATGTTCTAGACATAACAATCGAAGGCTTATTTCCCTTTAATTCTACTGATTCAATTACACCTCTAACATTATCTCCTTTTCTATAAAAATCTGAGGGTATCTGTCTGTCTTTTGGCATTATTAACTCATTTCCTTCGTCATCTAATAATATTACCACGTTGTGTCTAATATGATGAACTTCCGCAGTATAAATTTCTCCAATCAAATCAATAAATTGTTTATATACGATACCATTATCATGTTCATGAATTCTAGAAACTAAATTTTGTCTTAGAGCCAAAACAGTCCTTCTACCTAAATCCACTAACTTAATTTCTTCTGAAACATCTTCTCCAACTTCAAAATCAGATTCAATTTTTTGCGCTTCCGAAAGAGAAATTTCTTGATTTTCATCTTCAACTGAACCGTTCTCTACAACTGTTCTATTTCTCCAAATTTCTAAATCTCCCTTGTCAGGATTGATTATGATATCAAAATTATCGTCATCACCATATTTTCTTTTGAGTGTATTTCTAAATACCTCCTCTAAAATTGACATAAGAGTAACTCTGTCAATAAATTTTTCATCTTTAAATTCTGAAAACGATTCAATTAAGGCTAAATTTTCCATCTACTATATTTTAAAATTCTAATATTAATTTTGCTTCTTTAATTTCATTAAATGATAATGACTTATTCCTTTTTACTGAAATTTTCCCTTTTCCTATAGGCTTTGGTTCCCTTGAAATCCATTCTATTTTTACGTTATCTTTATTAACTTCAGATAAATTTCCAGTATATTTTTCACCACTAATAGATTCAACATTAAGTTTTCGGTTTAAGTTTTTTAAAAATTGTCTTTGAGAAATTAAAGGACTTGAAAGTCCTGCTGAACTAACTTCAAATGAAAAATCTTCTAGTTCCTCTTCCATATTATTTCTAATATACTTACCCAAACTAACACAATCCGATATCTTTACTCCTTTGTCACCATCAATCACAATATTGATTTTATTAGAAGAGTTTATTGATACATCTACCAAAAAAAGATTGGTATTATTTTGTAAATACTCGTTAATTAAATCAACTAAAATTTTGTCCAAACTAAATGCTATTTAATAAAGAGGGGGACAATGTCCCCCTTCAAATTTTCTATAATGCTTTGCGAATATACAAAATTCTGATAGAACTTTAATAAATTACATCAAGCAAAATAAACTTGTTGGCCTACTAGGGCTCGAACCTAGACTCTTCTGGACCAAAACCAGACGTGTTGCCAGTTACACCATAGGCCAATGAAATGTTCGGCAAATTTAATATAAAGTTTTAGGTAGGCAAATAAATTATATTTAAAAAAATATTGTAAAAAATTAATTGTTATTATTGTTTAAATTCGCTTTCAAAAGAAAAAGTAAGTATGAACTTAGTAAAGTTTGAGAAATGGAATGCTATTGTCGCTAGTTTAGCATTTTTAATAGCTCTTATAACTTATTCTTTAACGGTTGAGCCCACTGCTAGTTATTGGGACTGTGCAGAATATATTTCTACATCTGCTAAACTACAAATTGGACACCCGCCAGGTGCCCCATTATTTCAAATGCTAGGTGCCTTTTTCTCCTCATTTGCTTTAGAAAACGAAAAAATTGCACTAATGGTCAACATGATGTCTGTATTTGCAAGTGCTTTTACAATACTTTTTTTGTTTTTAACCACTACAATAATTGGGAAAAAAATAGTTTTAAAGAATAATTCTATTTCTAATTCAAATGCAATTACAATTCTTGGTTCTTCGCTTATTGGATCTCTATGTTTTACATTTTCTGACAGCTTTTGGTTCAATGCAGTAGAAGCTGAAGTATATGCAATGGCAACAATGATAATGGCCTTGCTTTTTTGGTTAGGTTTTAAATGGGAAGAGAATATAGATAAAAAAGGAGGAGATAGATGGTTAGTTCTAATTTCTTTTGTAGTTGGTTTATCTTTTGGAGTACATTTTATGGGGCTTCTTGTAATACCGGCTATAGGAATGATTTATTTTTTTAAAAAAAATCCATCTCCAACATTTAAAGGCTTTGTTTTAGCAAATATTTTATCAGTTACAATTCTATTATTCATATTTAAATTATTACTGCCCTCTTCTTTAGGGCTGTTTGGTTACTTAGAGGTTTTTTTTGTTAACAATTTAGGCCTGCCATTTAATTCTGGGACTATTTTTTCAGCACTTTTAATTATCGCTTTCTTTTATTTTGGAATTAAAAAAACAAGAGAAAAAAAATGGATTAAAATCAATACTTTTCTTCTTTGTGTAATGTTTGTTTTTATTGGTTTTTCCTCTTGGCTAATGATCCCTATAAGATCCAATGCTAATACGGTAATTAACGAAAATGCACCCTCAGATGCAAGAGCTCTACTAGCTTATTATAATCTTGAACAATACCCTGACACTCATCTTTTTTATGGGCCTATGTTTTCAGATGCATATGCCGGACAAGATCCAAACAATCCATACAAAGATGATAAGCCTAAGTACGAGAAAGATCTTTTAAAAAATAAATATATTATTGTAAATGACTGGGAATCTGGAAAAATCAATTCTAATAATGAACATGTTGGATTTCTGCCAAGAATGTGGAGCGCAGATAAAGCTTCTAATTACATGAATTATTTTGGTTATTTAGATTTTGAAATTAAAAATGAATATAAATCGGAGGATAAGTTAAAAGAAATAGTTAATCAATTTAAAGCTGATTTTAATGAGGGAGATATAGATTCAAATGGATATCATGAGTTTTTAACACAATACGGAGGCTATTTAGACATAAACAAACCTAATTTATTTTCAAATTTAAAATACCTTTTTCAATATCAAATGAGCTCTATGTACTGGAGATATTTTATGTGGAATTTTAGTGGAAAACAAAATGATTTACAATGGAAATATGACTTGTTAAATGGCAACTGGATTAGTGGAATTAAATTTATTGATGAACTGAGACTTGGTTCCCAAGAAAATTTATCAAGTGATGTTTTAAATAATAAAGGAAGAAATAAATATTACTTTCTCCCACTGATTTTAGGAATTATTGGACTTTTATTCCTTTTCAAAGAAGATAAAAATTTATTTTGGATTGTTACTCTTTTATTTCTTTTTACTGGACTAGCTTTAAAAGTTTATCTCAATGAACGAATTTTTGAGCCAAGAGAAAGAGATTATGCTTTAGTAGGTTCTTTTTATGTATTTTGTATTTATATCGGCTTAAGCGTTCTTTTTATTTTCAAAAAAGTAAAAACTATTTTCTCAGAAAAAGTATCTATTCCATTAACTATCGGGATACTTATGTTTGTTCCTTTTTTAATGGCTTTTGAAAATTGGGATGACCACGATAGATCAAACAGGTATACAGCTCAATCGTTACCAAAAGCATATTTAGACTCCATAGATGAGGAAGTTGATTCGATGATATTTACAATTGGAGATAATGACACGTTTGCATTATGGTATGCTCAAGAAATAGAAAATTACAGAACTGACGTTAGAACGATTAATACAAGTTTGATAGCCACAGATTGGTATATTGATCAAATGAAAAAAAGGACTTACAATAGCAGTCCTATTCCTTCTCAACTTATTCACAAACAATATGCATATGGTGTGAGAGATTATGTTAAACATGAAGCTTTAATTGATTCTGTCAGATGGGATATAAAAGATTTTATGAATTGGATAGCTAGTGATCATCCTAGAACAAAATATAAAAATCTTTTAGAACAATATGGTGCAGACCTGTCTAGTGTTCCAAAATTTACTCAAAACATGATTTTTTACCCAACCAACAAAATAAGAGTCTCGGTTAATAAAAAAAATGTTTTAGAAAGTGGATTAGTAGATGAAAAAGATTCCAATTTAATAGTAGATTATATAGACATTGACTTACCTTCTAGTGGTCTGTATAAAAATCAACTTTTAATGTTAGATATTTTAGCCAATAATGATTGGAAAAGACCTATCTATTTTACTGGGGGAAGTTATAATGATGCTGAATACTTATGGATGAAAGAATACCTTCAGCTAGATGGCTTAGTATATAAACTCGTTCCAATAAAAACAGAAATTTCCAAAAGTAATCCTTATGAAATGGGAAGAATAGATTCTGAATTAATGTATGAAATAGTCAAAGGCTGGGAGTGGGGAAATTCTAATAATGCTAATATTTATCACGATCCGGAGACTAGAAAAAATAGCATTTCTTTTAGAGGAAATCTTCATAGATTGGCACTTCAATTAATTGAAGATGGAGACAAAAATAAAGCGGAAGAAATTCTAGATCTGTCCCTTGAAAAGATGCCAGTAAATTATTTTGGATTCTACAGTCTTTTAGAACCTTACATCTCTACTTATTACAAGCTTGGTAAATTTAAAAAAGGAGATGATCTTTTTCAGGTTCTAGCTGAAAAGTACAAACAAAATTTAAATTATTACTCAAAATTATCTAAATCAAAAGATTCTAAATTTTCAATATATACATACGCTGAAAATATAATTACGGACACCGAAAGATATAGGAGCTTAGTTGAATCTGTAATAAAATCGAATAATAAGGATATTATTGGTCAAGCTATTGAAGATTATGTGAAAAGCACGGGCTTTGTCAAAGATTTATATGGTGATTATGAATATTACACTTTATTAACTCCCTTTCTTGAGGGAATATACCTTTCTAATAAACCTGATTTATCAAAGAATCTTTACCTTAAAATTTCTGTAGAGTTAAGAGAAAGACTTATGCTTTTTAGTGAAATGCCTATAAAACAACAATCTGATTATGTAGAAAATATTGCCAATAATCTATTTCAGTATACAAAAATTTTAAATTTAATGAAAGAAAATGAAATTGATGATTCTTTCGTTAGTGAGGAAATAAAGGCTTTTCTAATTATAAAAGAGAAATTAACTAATTAATGAAATCTTTGATTATGCTGATAAGTGTATTTGCGTCTTGTTCTCCACTTTGCCTCCAAACCATTTCACCCCCTTTATAAATCATAAGAGTTGGTAACAGCTTAACTCGCAAAGCTTCCGCCAGTTCATTATTCTTATCCACATTTATTTTGATTACTTTTCCCTTGTCTCCAATTGCTGCTGCAACATCTCTTAACACTGGATGCATCAATGACGACGAATCGTTGTCGTCAGTATAAAAATCCAAAAGTATTGGAACTTCTAATCCAATAAGCTCACCAAATTTTGACATAAGACAAGAGTTGTTACCTTACAAAAGTAATGTTTTTTAAAAAATTAGATTTTTTTTAATTTTATAACAGATATTTCTGGCCAAATACCTACTCTCCCTGGAAATGCTAATACACCAAATCCTCTATTAACATTTAAATATTGTTTCTTTTCATAATATAGTCCAGCCCAATATTTGTAAGCCCATTTTATAGGGCTCCATTTAATCCACCCAGGAATTTCAATTCCAAATTGCATTCCATGAGTATGACCACTTAAAGTCAGGTGAAATAAGGTTTGATGATTTAATAATTTTTGCTCCCAATGTGAAGGATCATGTGTCAAAACTATTTTAAAGTCCTTACTTTCTAAGCCTAAACAAGCCTTATCTATATCTCCATTTTTTTTAAACCCCCCTTTTCCCCAGTTTTCAACTCCAACAATATTGATACTTTGATTATTTCTTGAAATTTTAGCATTTTCATTTAACAATAAATTAAAACCCATTTCTTTTTGTAGTTCTAAAAGTTGATTAAAATTATTTGTTTTTTCTACATTTGACGGCCATGAAACATAATCTCCATAATCATGGTTTCCTAAAATTGAAAATTTACCATCTGAAGCTTCAATTTTTGAAAAAACATCTTTCCATTTGATTAATTCATCAGACTTTGAATTGACAAAATCACCTGTAAACAAAACAACATTAGATTTTTGTTTATTTATTAAATCTACAGCATACTCAATTTCCTTAATATTTTTTAAACTTCCACAATGAATATCAGAAATCTGAGTTAGTTGATAACCATCAAAAGCTTCAGGTAAATCATCAAACTTTAATTCATAGTTAATAACCCTATAATTAAACCTTCCTTTAAAAATACCGTGTATTACAAATGGTATTGGAATAGAAGCGATTAATAGGGCGATCTTACTTATAAACTGTCTTCTTTGTAAAGTAAATTCATTGGATTCGTTTAAAAATAAAAAATTAATTATTACTTTAAATAACCTTACTATATCATCAAATAATAAAAATGAACATATGATTAGTTTAAATCCAAAAAGAGTCATTAATAAAGCTATAGGGATAGATAAATAATCATAAAACAAATCTGTATAACTTAAAGATTTATAGTAGATTAATAAAAGACGATAGACAAGTAAGGATATTGCTGAAAAATTGATTAAAACATATATTTTGGAAATCCAATTAAATTTAAACAATGTTTTAAAAGCTTGAAAAGCGTATATTTCAACTAAAATAAATATTACGATAACTAATGTCCATCTCACATTATATTTTTTAATTTTAAA
>CESU01005175.1_pt1 | contig 11566 bp, 1 predicted proteins | sample 531141 | NCBI WGS metagenome assembly CESU01 (sample SAMEA2621401, study PRJEB7988) | marine metagenome | isolation source: saline water (ENVO:00002010), including
AATTCTACGAGTTCATTAGATCCTAATAATTATCCTACTAAAATAAAGAGCCGATTAACAATATATGTTACTAGACTCTTTTTATGTTGATACATTTAATTAAATAGCTCTCAGATCTACTAAAGTGTAAAGTAATCCTACAATTACCATAATTATTGTCGCTTGTGTTAGTTTGCTACATGTTTCTTCTCCTTTGTTCGTTTTTACATAAACAGAGTAAAAGAACAATGGCATTACAATAAAGATTAATTCAGAGAGGGCTCTATCTCTTAAGAAATAAAGCTTAATTAATTAACGTTACTTGACCAATGTAAAATCGATTCTTACCAAAGAAATCAGTAACATCAATTCGATATGTGTAATTTCCGTTAGAGTAAGCATCCGACTTATCATTGAGTATTCCATCCCATCCTTTTTCCTGTTCGTTTGTATGGTAGATTACTTCGCCCCATCTGTTAGTAATAATCATATTGAATCTAGTAATTCCGTATACAGAAGGATTAAAAATGTCGTTATCGGTGTCTCCATTTGGAGTAAAAGCATTAGGTATAAAAATATCGAATGAAGGATGAATCTTGATTATTTGAGTAGTTGAACTTACGCAATTGTATTGGTTTTCTAAAACTAAAGTTGCTAAATAAGTTCCAGTATCATTATAAGTATGAGTAGTATTGAAATTTAGAAAGTCAGTTCCAATACCATCACCAAAATCCCAATTTACCTTACAATTGGTAGAAGATAGGTTTCGGAAGAAAATATTTGGATTATTAAGATCTGATTCTAATGGGATGGTAGTAAAGTCAGCATTTGGCGAAGCTCTATAAATTACGCTAAACTTTCCAATAGTATCTGAGTTACATATTTTGTCTTGGTATCCTATTATATTGTAAAAGCCATAGTCGTTTATAGAAAAAGTATTCATTGAATTCATAGTGAAACAGTTTTCTATTACTTCCTGATTTTTCATTACTGTAAATTGGAAAGGAGGAATACCGAAATTATTTATCATAATTTCTTTTAGACTATCAGTTTCGCACCAATTTTGATCTGACACTATTTCAAAACTTGGCTTATCTAGTATCGACAGATCTAATGTTACAATAGAGTCGCATCCCTTGCTATTTGTTAATGTAAAATTAGCGGAATTGTTATTGCTTGTATATGTGTTTCCATCAATCCAAGAGTACGAAACACAGTGGGTTTGACTGTCTGTTCCGAATGTATTGTTTAAGATAGTTAAATCTAATGTTATAATAGAGTCGCATCCGTTGCTGTTAACTAAAGTAAAGTTAGCGGAATTGTTTGTACTTGTGTAGTTGATTCCGTCTATCCAAGTGTAAGAGTTACAATGTGTTTGATTGTCAGTTCCGAATGTAGTATTTTCAATAGTCAGATTTAATGTTACTATTGAGTCACATCCATTGCTATTAATAAGAGTGTGGGTAGCTGAATTGTTATTGCTATTATAGGTATTGCCATCAATCCAAGTATAGAAATTACAATGAGCTTGATTGTCCGTTCCGTAAGTTGTGCTTAGGATGCTTAAGTCAAGAGTTATTATGGAGTCGCATCCATTGCTATTTATTAATGTAAAATTAGCGGAATTGTTGTTACTTATATAGGTGTTTCCATCTATCCAAGTGTATGGCTCGCAATGGGATTGAACATCTGTGCCATACGTTGTGTTTAGAATGATTAAATCTAATGTTACTATGGAGTCACATCCATTACCATTAGTTAATATTAAAGATGCTGTGTTGTTATTTTCAGTATAAGTGTTTCCATCAATCCACGTGTATTGATTACATTCAACTTGATTGTTAGTTGTTGAAATAGCTGAAACTACCTCAATAAGAATTGAATCAACATTTTCCAATATTTCTCCTGTACACGCATCATTTATTGATACATAGTAATAATTGTTTCCTAAAGTCTGAGGATTAACCGTGGTAGTGAAATCATTTGACACAAAGTTACCAGACTGGTTAGACCATGAAATTGTACCAGTTGTAACAGGTAGGAATGGTATTTCAGAAATACTATATGAATTGAAGTTGTCATTAGGAATAAAGCTCCATCCTTCGTTATTTGCTGTCCATTCAAGCGGGAAATTTCTTGGTAGATTTGATTGTGGATCAATCACTATTTCTGAAAGAGTACTATTTCCATTTATTATACCTTGTATAGCAGCCCCATTATTCCAGTTAGAACACAATGGTTTTTCTGCGATATGCATTTCTATAATATTAGTTGTTTCGTATAGAAGAATAGACTGGTTAGCAATTATGTTATTACATGAGTACATAGGAATGTTACACCAAATAACATAAAACACTCTGTTTGGAGCTACACCATAATTCCCAAACACTATATTTCCTCCTACAGATGGATCTATATCATGCCAAGGAGCCAAAATAGCATTCTCTGGAATGCTGCCAGGATTAGGAATGGGATTGTTAATAATCCAAGGAGAATAATTATTTGCTTCAAAAAGATTAAATGTAATATAACCGTTTGCAGAAAGAATGCATTGATTAAATGTATTCCCGTAAAAATTAAAGTCAAATCCAATATTAGTTGTATTTGAATGTATATCATCGGTATTAATTAATGACGGTGAAGTGTTAAACGCTCCTCCAGCAGCTGAAATGACAACTTCAGAACCTAAACAAATTGTAGTGTCAGCTGTTAAAATCACTTGAGATTGAACGTGATTTAAGTAAGTGAAAATTATTAAAACAAATAAATATATTCTCATAAATATTGATATTTAACAAACGTTAATATTAATTTTTTAACGAAACTATTGATTCTTGCTAAGGAGGTTTGAAAGTTAAAAGTTAATTAATGCGAATTTACCATTTTAATAATAAATACTAAATTTTATTTAATTTCAGACTGATTTTGTATCATTTAATCATGTCAATTTTTTTTGTATTTTAATAAATATTTGGTGTTTTTTAAATAAATTAAATTACTTTTGAACAAGTTTTTAACAAGTAAAATCTTTAACTTTGAATATTAATAAGTTTTTATTGCTAGCATTATTGAGTCCAATTTTTTTGATTGGACAATCAATTAACGACTTAACCATTACAAGTTCTATTAACTGTTATGGAGATTTTGAATGTGTAGATATTGAGTTTCAAAACCTTGATAATAATTCCTCATACGATTTATGGGTTTGGAGAGATATTGGCGACGGAACCTTTAGTCAACTTGCAAGTATTTTTGAAGACTTTACTAACGATCCTAATTTTTCATCAGTTGCAAACATTGGTACATTCGATTATTGTTTTGAATTAAACGGTAATTATAATGTTGTCCTTTATGATGATTCTTTTAATGAATTAGACAATCTGATCCATACAACTTCTACTTGGCCAGCAGTTACAAATATTCAGCAGCTTTCTTCTAACGAAACATTAATTTGTAATGGAGATAACGATGGTTCTCTTAAAGTTGCGGGTACTGGAGGAGTTCCTCCATTAAGTTTTAGTTGGACTGGTCCAAACGGTTATACTTCATCAAGTAACGATGGTTCTGTAATTTCAGAAATAACAAATCTAGCTGGAGGAGAATATAATTTGATTTTAACAGATGGAAACGGTTGTCAGAATAACTCTTTTAGTGCTACTATTTCTGAGCCTTCAATAATTAATCCTAATGTATCTCAATCTGTTATTGAAAGTTGTTTTAACTCCGATGATGCACAAATTATTTCTAATCCAAATGGAGGAAATGGGGGTCCATATTCTTACTTATGGAGCAATACAGTAACAACTGCCTCCAATGAAGTTGGTGCGGGAACATATTCTGTAGTAGTAAAAGATAATATTGATTGCGAGAGTTCGTCTGAAAGTATTACAATAAACTCTATACCAGAATTAGTGGTAACAAACGAGCAAATTACTGATCCTGTTTGTGTGGAGAATTTAGGGCAGGTTACTATTATTGCGTCTGGAGGAACTGGAACAATACAATATCAATGGCCAAATGGAGCTAGCACAAATAATATTCAAGCTTTACCAGCTGACTCCTACAATATTGTTGTAAACGATCAAAATAACTGTTCAACTATATCTATTTTTACTATTAATTTGGCTGACAGTATTGATGTTTCATTATTTAACATTAACGATGTAAATTGTTTTGAAGCTGAAGATGGAGATGTTAACCTTCAAGTATTAGGAGGCTCCCCAATTTATAACATTACATTATCAGGATTGAGTTCTCCAACAACCAATTACAGCCTTCTTAACAGTAATATATTTCAGATAAGTAATTTAGCTCCTGACTTTTACGAACTTTCGGTTGTAGATAATAACAATTGTACTAATAATAATTATCTCACTCAATTTTTTGTAAATGAACCTAACGAAATAGTCGTTTTTGATTCAACACTTACTAACGTGAGCTGTTTTTCTGGTTCAGACGGATTTTTAGACATTAGTATTTCTGGTGGTTCAGGGTCTTATACTTATAGCTGGGTTGACGATAGCAATTCTTTTTTAGGGAATTCAAATTCTTTAAATAATCTAGAAGCAGGTATATACACTCTAACTGTTAGCGATGGTTTGTGCCAAGAAATTTTCTCTTTTGAAATAACAGAACCTACTTTTATTTCTTTTGTTTCTGCAACTTCTAATAATGTAAGTTGCTTTAATGAAGATGATGGGTTTATTTCTAATACACAAGTTCAAGGAGGTGTATCTCCTTATACTTTTAGTTGGGAGTCATCTAACGGACAATTATTTAATACTGCTAACCCTGATTCTTTATCTCCGTCTAATTATAGCTTAACCGTAACTGACGACAATAACTGTCAGTCTTTACTGCTTACTACCGTTAATATTATCGAGCCTGGAGTATTAGGTTTTGCTTCTCTTACAACTTCTCCACCTAATTGTAACAATGTTGACGATGGTGTTGTTGATGTTTTAGCAAGCGGAGGGATTTTTCCTTATTCTTATTCTTTACAAGAAATAAATTCTGGAAATATTTTCTCTGGAAATCTAATAAATGATTTAGCTGCAGGAGATTATGTTTTGAATGTTACTGATGAAAGCGGCTGTTCGCTTTCTACTAATTTTAACTTTATAAATCCTCCAGCATTAGACTTTTCATCAAATGTAGTTGATGTAAGTTGTTTTGGATATAATGATGGTTACATCATTTACGATTACTCCAATGATAATCCTCCTTACACCATCCAATTGAATGGACAGTTCGTTGTAGATTCTGTTTTTAATTTAGGCGCAGGTTTATTCTCTTCCACACTAACTGATGGAAATGGTTGTCAGCAAAGTTTAGTACGTACTATTTCGGAGCCAGATCCTATTTTAGTTAATACTATTTCGCAATCGCCTAGTTGTAACGCAATAGACATTAACCTAAATGCTTTAATTTCTAATGGAAGTTTAATATTTAATATTTCCGGAGCAAGTGGTGCTTACACCATAATTGGTGACAATGATACCAATCAGACTCTTCTAGGTATTCCTTACATGGTTAATAATTTAAGTGCTGGTCAATACGATTATCAAATTGTTGATGATTTGGGTTGTGCTACAAATTTAACAACTACTGTAGAAGAACAGTCACAGATTCAAGTTTTTTCAAGTGTAACAGATGTTGTAATTAACGGATCTAACACTGGCTCTATTGATATTACTATTGTTGGTGGAAATGGCCCTTACCAATCCGACTGGCTAGGCCCTAATTTCAGTTCTTCAAATCAAGATGTAAGCAATTTGTTTTCAGGAATTTATTCGCTTACTGTTACAGATAATAATGGTTGTGTAGATGTATACGACTATGCAGTAAATGAAGATACTTGTGATATAAGTATTAACCCTAACATTCAGTTAGCTCAATGTAATGGAGATAATGCATTAGTAAACTTTAATATTTCTGGAGGAATTGCTCCATATATTTGCTTCATGCAAGGGGATATCGATGGTGATGGTATTATTGATGATATTTTACCAAATATTTCTATTAATTCATCATTGAATAGCTCTCTAACCTTACCTAGCGGAACACAATATACTTTAGAAATAAGTGACTTTGCTAATTGTTTTCAAACCTACAATTTTGTTTTAGAAGAGCCTGACCCTATTGTAATAACTCCGGAACTTGTTTCGCCTAGTTGTTTTGGGCTTAACGATGGAAAGATAATTATAGATCCTTTAACGGATATTAGTGGTGGTACTGGCAATTATACTATTACGTACGAAGTGAATATAAATCCTTTTAGTTTATCTGCAGGTGAATATATTGTTAGTGTAAATGATTCATTAAATTGCCCACTTATCGAATCTTACATTATAGATCAGCCAGATGAAATTACTTTAGCAGATACAACTATTACTTACCCTAATTGCGCTCCAGGAACAAACACTTTTGGTTCTGACGGACAGATTGTTTTAGTAGCTCAAGGGGGGAATACAAACGGAACAGGTATTTATTTATACAATTGGTCAGACCCTTCATTACCTTCAATTCAGCAGGTAGAAAATCTTAACCCAGGTATTTATGGCGTAACTATTTCCGATCAAACGAATTGTTCTTCACAGCCTATTTCAATAAATTTAGAAGCACCACAATTAATTAGTTACAGTAATTATTCTACTCAAGAGATTAGTTGTTTTGATAATTGCGATGGAGCATTTAATGTAAATACATTAAATGCTCAAACAGAAATTTTTAGCTGGTTCAATGAAAATAACAATCAGTTAATCGGAAATACTAATGTAATTTCTTTTTTGTGTGAAGGAGCATATCGATTTGAAATTGAAAACGATCAAGAGTGTTTTGTTTCTTCTCAAACTCTTGGAATAGGTAATCTTACTTTAGAGAACCCAGAAGAGTTTTCATTTAACTTAGTGAATACCTCATCTGTTCCAAACGGAATTTGTAACGGTATTGCTAGTATTACCACTGTAATAGGAGAAGGGCCTTTTACATATAATTGGTCTAATGGAGATTCGTCTTCAACTATAGATTCTTTATGCGGGGGAATCGATGGAACCATTTATAGTATTGAGGTGGTAGATGTAAATAGCTGTTCTTCATTTGAACAGTTTGTGATTACTGCAGACTCTTGTAATTTTTCTATTGGTGAAGTGGATGTTGTACAACCGACTTGTACTGGTGTTAATGATGCTCAAATTTTCTCAGCTAACACTTTTGTTGGAGGGTTTCCTCCATTTAAAGTTAGTTTGTTTGATGGAAGTAATTTATTACAAGAGTATTTTACTAATACTAATTTTATAAACTTTTCATCATTACCTGAGGGTAATTATAATGTTTTTGTAGAAGATGCTGGAGGATGCTTTGACACATTTAATGCTTTAATAGAATCTCCTGAGCCTTATTCGTTTAGCTACACATTAGATAATGTAGATTGTTTCAATTCTTTTGCTCCTCAAGTTCATATGACAATTACTGGAGGTACACCTTATGATAATGTAATTCCTTACGATATTACTTTCTTTAACTATGAGTTTTTTGCTGCTTTTGAAGAAAATGGATTAGAACAATTTGTACCAGGAAACCCTCTCCAGTCAGGAACTTATCCTTTAGTAATTACAGATGCAAATGGCTGTTCTACACCTGCTTCTAACTTTCAGATATTTGGAGTTACAGTTCCAGAAATAGATACTATTTTAGTAACGGTTCAGACTAACTCTCCTTCTTGCCCTAATATAGAAGATGGTTCGGCTAATTTATCTTTTTCAGGTGGAGTAGGGCCATTTCAAATTAATTGGTATAAGGTCGGAAACATTTTTCCAATAAACGGAATAGACTTAAATGTTCTAAGTATTAACAACTTTTCATCAGGTGATTATTATGTTAGTATTGTTGATGCTTTAGGATGTGAATCTATAGAGTATTTTACAATTAACCCGATTCCAGATTTTGAGGTAAACACAATAATTACTCCTCCTTCTTGTGTAGGATCCTCCGATGCAATTATTAATGCTGTTGTAAGCGGATCGAATGGTGGATTTAATTATTTATGGTCTCCTTCTAGCGTTATTTCGAACAATATTACCAACCTTTCTCAAGGTAACTATGATTTAATAATTACCGATCAGAATGGTTGTGTTTTCACTGAAAGTGTAGCGATTGTTGATCCTGATTCTATTTCTATCGAATTTGTGGTTACCCCAATAATATGTAATGGTTATTCCGACGGTGCTTTAACAGCAGATGCAGAAGGTGGTGTAGGATCATTCAATTACAGCTGGTTTATAGATGGCGGACAAATATCTTCTTTAGATGGTGGTATTTCTCCAACAATACAAAACTTAATTTCTGCAACTTACTCTGTTGTAGCAACAGACTCTAATTTCTGTACTTCTACAGCAGAGTTTGTACTTATTGAACCTACTGAACTCAATTTAGTGTTAGACTCTTATAGTCCTTCTTGCTTTGGATTAAGCGACGGGATAATCTCCTCTGAAGTTAGTGGTGGTTCAGGTAATTATATCTATAGTTTACTAAACTCGTTGAATGTCGAGGTTACAAATCAGAGTGTATCGAACACGTTAGTTGCCGATAATTATACATTTATTGTTAGTGATGATTCTGGTTGTCAGCTTAGCGAATCAGTTTTATTAACTGACCCTAATGAAATTTTATTAACGGTTAATGAGAACGATGTAATATGTTATGGAGCTAGTTCTGGTTCAGCGTCATTTAGTGTAGAGAACACGGTTGGTAATATTAATTGGGTATGGTCATCAGCAATCTCTTTGGCTAACATTACTCCAATAAGTTTTAGTGCTGTTTTAGAGGATGTTGCTATCGGAAACTATCAATTAGAAGTAATCGATAGTTTAGGATGTATACAAACACAAACATTTTCTATTAATCAGCCTCAAGAAATTGAACTGACTACTCTTGTTAGTCCGTCAAATTGTTCTAATTTAAATGGTGCTTATGCTCAGGTATCTTCCATTGGTGCTGCTAGTCCAGTAAATTATTTATGGACAATCAATCAGGATAATAATATTTCTCAGATAGGAAATACTGCAACAGGATTAGCCGAAGGTTTAATATATGTAAATGGTGTGGATGCTAACGGATGTGTTTTACCTCAAAAAACTGTAGAGATTACTGCTTCTATAAATCCATTAATTCAAGGTGTGATATTTGAGTTGAATCAAAATATTTGTTTTGATGATAATGTTGCTTCTTTATATGTGGATCCTTTTTACTTAAATAATGATCCCATAAATGGTGTAATTTCTTATCAATGGTCTCTTAATGGAGTAGAGATTCCGTCGCAACAAGGGGGATCGATTAACTCTCTTTCTAATATTGGTCCTGGTGTTTACTCTGTTGAGTTGACAGACCAAAATTTAGGATGTATAAACTCTACTTCAATTGAGCTAATTAATCCTGATGAGGTTATTATTAATATCGAAAATCTAATTCAAGTAGATTGCTTTGGTGATAATACTGGTTCTGCAACAGTTAATGTTACAAACGGTTCTGCTCCCTTTAATTATTCGTTAAATAACGATGCAGGATTTTCTACAAACAATAATTTAAATAACTTAAATGATTTAAGTGCTGGTCAGTATGAACTAGTTATTTCCGATGCTAATAATTGTATTGCATCCTCTCAATTCGATATAACTGAAAACGATAGCATTTCTATTAACTTTTCTGAAGAAGTAGTTAGTTGTTTTAACGTATCTGATGGTAATATTTTTACAAATGTTATTGGAGGCTTTGGCCAATACTCTTTTGTTTGGACAAATGAAAACGCAGAAATTGAGTCTATCACTCCATCTTTAGAAGATGTTAATTCTCAAAATTATTATTTAACAGTTCAGGATGAATTAAACTGCAGTTTAACAGATTCTTTGTTTTTAGATGAAGCTCCCGAATTGGTTGTGTTAGCATCTATAATTGATATCAATTGTTTCGGAGATTCCACGGGATCTATTTCTCTTGATGTTAGTGGAGGTACTGGCGATTATAGTTATTCTTGGAATTTGTTCCCAGACAATACTAGTCAGCTTATAAATTTAAGTGCTGGCGATTACAGCCTTACTGTTTTAGATGAAAACGGTTGTCAATTTAATTCTACTTACACTATTAACCAATCGCCTGAGTTACTAGCAACTTCCGAAGGTATTTTCGAAAATTGTAGCCAAGGTATTGCAAACATTACTAGTGTTAATGGTGGGGTGTCTCCTTATGATTTCTATTGGGATGCTGACCCTACAAACACTACTAATTCTATTAACGGTCTTTCTTTAAGCACACACCATACTTTTTATGTGTACGATAGTTTAAATTGTGTTTTTGTTGATTCTGTTTTAATTGATGGAACAAATGAAATAATTACCAATGTAAGTATTGCTCAGGACGTTGCTTGTCATTCAGATTCTAATGGATCTATAAGTGTTACCATTGTTAATGATGACCTTTATCCTTATTCTTATTCTCTAAACAATCCTTTTAATTTCGAAAACACGGTTATTACTCAATCTTTTATAGTTGAAGGTTTAATAGCTGGTTCTTATGTGGTTTATATAAAGGATGCCGAAGATTGTATTGATTCTACAAATATAGTAGTTATTTCTGAGCCAGAATTATTGGAGTTAAGCACATCTTCTGCAGATGTGCTTTGTAATGGTAATTCTGATGGTATTCTTTCTATTAGTGTGATTGGAGGACTTAGTCCTTACAAGATTTCATTGGACGGAGGAAATACTACTCAATTAACATCTAACGGAACAGAATCTCTTTCTATTTCTTCAGGACTTTACGACATAGTTGTTATCGATGAAAATGATTGTGATGTTTATTCTCAAGAGCTAATTGAAGAGCCAGAATTACTAGAGATAGAGATAACAGAGCTTTCGAATTTTAACACTTACAACCTAAGTTGTTTTAACTCGACTAACGGATTTGTCAATTTGTTAGGTTCTGGAGGATTTGGTAGTTATCAGATTTCGGTTAATAATAATGACACCTTAGATTTCGATTCTGAAATTACTATAAGCAACCTTTCTGCTGGGGATTATTCCTTTGAAATCACAGATCAAAATTTTTGCACCACTACTATCGATACTGTCTTAATTGCGCCATTAGAAATGGTTTATGGATTAACTTCTGTATCGGATTTTAATGGCATAAATACAAGTTGTTTTGGAGTAAACGATGGTTTCCTTTTATCTACTGTTTCTGGTGGGGCTGGTCCCTTTGATTACTCTTCTAATGGTGGTTTATCCTTTGAAATCTCTAATATTGTAAATGAGTATCAGTTTAATGATTTGGGAGCTGGGCTATCAGTTTTTCAAGTTAAAGATATAAACGAATGTATTGCGGAGTTTTCATTTGAAATGATTGGATCAGATGAATTGTTGCCATCTTTATCTTCGATTTCAGTAATAGAATGTTACGGGGATAGTACCGCAGTACTTAATGCGTCTGTTGAGGGTGGTTTGTCTTCTTATAATTATTTTTTAAGCCATAACGGTTCTGTTTTGGAGATTGGCTCTCCAGAGATTTCTGTCTTGTTCGAAAATTTACAAGCTGG
>CESU01016756.1_pt1 | contig 11518 bp, 10 predicted proteins | sample 531141 | NCBI WGS metagenome assembly CESU01 (sample SAMEA2621401, study PRJEB7988) | marine metagenome | isolation source: saline water (ENVO:00002010), including
GCTTCCCAAACTAAATGTCCTGTTGCTATAATTGTAACATCACTACCCTCAACTAACTTTACTGCTTTCCCAATTTCAAAAACTTGATCTTCTGGTGTAAAAACTGGAACAGCTGGTCTTCCAAACCTTAAATAAACAGGACCTAAATAATCTGCAATAGCAATTGTAGCGGCTTTTGTTTGGTTATAATCACATGGATTGATTACAACCATTCCAGGAAGCATTTTCATTAAACCAATATCTTCAAGTATTTGATGTGTGGCTCCATCTTCACCTAGAGTTACACCTGCGTGAGAAGCACAAATTTTTACATTTTTACCAGAATATGCGATTGATTGTCTAATCTGGTCATACACTCTTCCAGTGGAAAAATTAGCAAAAGTACCAGTGAAAGGAATTTTACCTCCGATTGTTAATCCTGCAGCTATCCCCATCATGTTGGCTTCAGCAATACCAACTTGAAAAAATCTACTTGGATTTTCTTCAATAAATTTATTCATTTTTAATGATCCAATAAGATCCGCACATAATGCAACTACATTAGGATTTTTTCTTCCAAGCTCAGCTAATCCGGCTCCAAAACCACTTCTTGTGTCTTTTTTTTCTGTGTAGGTATATTCTTTCATTGTTAAGTGATTTTTAATTAATAATCTCCAAGAGTTTCTTTGTTTTGAGATAGGGCAGAATCCAGTTGTTCATCATTTGGTGCTTTTCCATGCCATGCGTGAGTATGCATCATAAAATCCACACCATTACCCATCATAGTCTTAAGTAGTATGCAAACAGGTTTTTTCTTTCCACAAAGTGATTTTGAATTTAGTAATCCTTTTGTTATATCTTCAATGTTATTTCCATTTTCAATTTCTATTACTTCCCAACCAAAAGCTTCAAACTTTCCTTTAATACTTCCCATTGGAAGTACATCATCAGTTGCTCCGTCAATTTGTTTTCCGTTTAAATCAACAGTAGCAATAAGATTATCAATTTTTTTAGCAGACGCATACATAATCGCTTCCCAGTTTTGACCCTCTTGTAATTCTCCATCTCCCATTAAAACATAAACTAAACTGGAATCATTATTAAGTTTTTTTGCTTCAGCAGCTCCAATAGCAACAGATAAACCTTGACCAAGAGATCCTGAAGCTATCCTAATTCCAGGAAGACCTTCATGAGTAGTTGGGTGCCCTTGTAATCTAGAATTTAATAATCTGAATGTATTTAATTCATCGATTGGAAAATATCCAGATCTAGCTAAAACACTGTAGAAAACTGGAGAGATGTGACCATTTGATAAGAAAAATAGATCTTCATTAAGACCATTCATATCAAATTCTTTTTTTCTATTCATGATTTCGTTGTATAATACAACCATAAATTCAGCACATCCTAATGATCCTCCAGGATGTCCAGAATTAACTTTATGAACCATTCTAAGAATATCTCTTCTTACTTGAGTAGTTAACTCATTTAAATTGTTTTGCATGGATATTTTTTATAAACATAAATTTAATTATATAGATACCTATTGCAAACTTATTTAAACAATTAAATACATAATTAATTAACAATTTCAAATTGATAATATTAATAACTATAGATGATTATCTTTGATCTTTTTATAATATGAAATTTATATTAGAACATAATGATTCTGAAACTAAGGCTCGTGCTTGTACTATTGAAACAGATCACGGCGTTATAAAAACTCCAATTTTCATGCCTGTAGGTACTGCCGCTTCAGTAAAAGGAGTTGATCAAATGGTTTTGAAAAAGGAAATCAATCCAGATGTAATTTTAGCAAACAATTATCATTTGTATTTAAGACCTGGATCTGAAATCATCTCAAATGCTGGAGGAATTCATAAGTTTATGAACTGGGACTCTCCAATTCTCACTGATAGTGGGGGGTATCAAGTTTATTCTTTATCTGCAAATAGAAAAATCAAAGAAGAAGGAGTTAAGTTTAAATCTCATATAGATGGTTCTTATCATTTTTTCACACCTGAAAGAGCAATTAACATTCAGAAATCAATTGGAGCCGATATAATAATGGCATTTGATGAATGCACACCATATCCCTGTGAATATAATTACGCTAAAAAATCTATGCACATGACTCATAGGTGGTTAACTAGATGTATTAATGAGTTTAATAAGACTGATCCAATTCATGGTTATTCTCAAACTTTATTCCCTATTGTTCAAGGGAGTGTTTACAAAGATTTAAGATTACAGTCTGCAGAATTTATATCTGAAACTAATGCTTTTGGTAATGCTATTGGTGGTTTGTCAGTAGGTGAGCCAGCTGAAGAAATGTATGCTATGACAGAAGTTGTTTGTAATGTACTTCCTGAAGATAAACCTAGGTATTTAATGGGTGTAGGTACTCCAATTAATCTATTAGAAAATATTGCTTTGGGAGTAGATATGTTTGATTGTGTAATGCCAACAAGAAATGCAAGAAACGGAATGTTGTTTACAGCCAATGGAAGAATTAACATTAAAAACGAAAAATGGAAGAATGATTTTAGTCCAATAGATAGTGATAATTATTCATATGTTGATACATACTATTCAAAAGCATATTTAAGACATTTATTCACAGTAAAAGAGTCAGTTGGAAGACAAATTGCAACAATTCATAACTTAGCATTTTATTTATGGTTAGTTAGAGAAGCTAGAAAACAAATTTTGAATGATACTTTTTTGGCTTGGAAAAAAATTATGGTTAAACAAATGGATAATAAATTATAAAATTTTTGAAAATTTTAGATAATTATATTGTAAAAAAATATTTAATAACATTCACAGCAATGTTATTATTATTTATTCCGATTGGAATTTTAGTTGATCTTTCTGAAAAGATTGATAAATTAAAAGAATTTGATGTTCCTTTAAATGAAATTATAGATTACTATTCTAATTTTATTTGGTATTTCGGAAATACTCTTTATCCAATTTTTGTTTTTTTAGCTGTAATATGGTTTACTTCAAAAATAGCTAACAATTCCGAAGTGATTGCAATTTTAAGCTCAGGTATATCTTTTAATAGATACTTAAAACCATTTATGATTGCGGCTTCAATTATTGCTGTTTTTGCTCTTTTTTCTGGAATGTTCATTGTACCTGAAAAGAACAAAAAATATAATGAGTTTCAATATAAGTATTTGAAAAAAAATAAAAAATCAAGAGAAACATCTAAAATTTATAAACAAGTAAATGATAATGATTTTGTTTATGTAAGCAGTTATAATCCAACTAGAGAAATGGGTTATGATTTTTCCTACGAAAAATTTATTGACAATTCTTTAAAGTATAAAATAACTGCTCGTAATATTAGATGGATTCCTTCGGACAGTATTTATAGGTTAACAGATTACTTTAAAAGAACTTTTATAAATGATAAGCAGTTAATTGAGTCAAAAAGAATTAAAGACACTGTTTTCTCTTTTAAAATAAAAGAACTTTCTAGTCTAAATTACATGGCAGAAACTCAGAATTTTTTTCAGCTTAATAAATTTATTGACAAAGAAATTGAAAGTGGTTCTCCTTTAATTAATAATCATTTACTAGTAAGGCATAAAAGATGGAGTATACCTTTTTCTACTTTTGTTTTGACACTTTTAGCTGTTTCCGTATCATCTTTTAAAAGAAGAGAAGGGATGGGCATTAATTTAGCGTTTGGTATTATTACTGCATTTACTTTTGTCTTTTTTGATAAATTTTTTGCAGTCATGGTTAGTAAATCTAATTTATCTCCCTTTTTAGGAGCATGGATTCCTAATTTTATTTTTTTAATACTAGCTTTTTATTTTTTAAAAAATGCAAAAAAATAAACTTAAAAGCTTAATACATTTTCATTTTATTGTTTTCGTTTTTGGGTTTACAGCGATACTAGGTTCGTTGATTTCAATAGATTCTTTATCTCTAGTATGGTATAGGATGTTAATCGCTTTTCTTTTTTTGATTGTATTCGCTTTTGTTTTTAAAAGAAGTATTAAAGTATCAAATAAACTTTTATTTAAATTACTAATTTGTGGTGCATTAATTTCTTTGCATTGGATTACCTTTTTTAAAGCAATCAAGGTTTCTAATGTTTCAATTACCTTAAGCGTTCTTTCACTTGGTGCTTTTTTAACTTCCATTATGGAACCTTTATTTTATAAAAGAAAAATAATTCCATATGAAGTAGTTTTAGGATTTTTTGTTGTTATAGGAACCTCTTTAATTTTTAAATCTCAATACTATTATATTGAAGGTATGTTTTATGCTTTAATTTCTGTTTTTCTCAGTGTTATTTTTGGATTAATTAATGGAAAACTTATTGAAGAAACTAGTTCTTTGGTTATTTCTATTTATGAGCTTCTCGGAGGTGTTATTTTGATTACTGTGATTTTGTTTTTTATTGGTGATTTTAATATAAGTTTATTTGATATTTCTAAAACTGATCTGTTTTGGTTGATGATATTAGGAACCGTATGTACGGCTTATGCTTTTGTTATTTCTGTTGAAGTTTTAAAACACTTAACACCATATTCTCTAATGATATCTATTAATATGGAGCCAGTTTATGGAATTATTTTAGCTATTATTATTTTAAATGAAAACAATCAACTTTCTTTAGATTTTTATATTGGTTTTATTGTAATTTTTCTTTCCGTTATTTTAAATGGAATTATAAAGCTTCGTAAAAATAAAAGTTTTTAATTTTTTTTTATTTATATATTTGAAAACAATTTGTTAATATGGAATATTTAGATTTTGAATCTCCTTTAAAAGATTTAGAGGATCAGTTAACTGAATGTCGATTAATTGGGGATAAAACTGAAGTTGATGTTTCGGAAACTTGTAATAAATTATTAAAAAAAATAGAAATCACTAAACAGAATATTTATAAAAATATATCTCCCTGGCAAAGAGTGCAATTATCTAGACACCCTTCAAGACCTTATACTTTAGATTATATTAAAGCATTAACAAATGGTTCTTTTTTAGAACTTCATGGTGATAGAAATATTGGAGATGATAAAGCTATGATAGGTGGATTTGGAAAAATAAATGATCAATCTTTTTTGTTCATTGGTCAACAAAAAGGGTACAATACAAAAACACGTCAATATCGTAATTTTGGTATGGCTAATCCCGAGGGATACAGAAAAGCTTTGAGATTAATGAAGTCTGCAGAGAAATTTAATATTCCTATTGTTACTTTAATAGATACACCAGGTGCTTTTCCAGGCTTAGAAGCTGAAGAAAGAGGACAAGGAGAAGCCATAGCTCGAAATATCTTTGAAATGTTTAATATAAAAACTCAAATCATTTCAATTGTTATTGGTGAAGGAGCTTCAGGTGGTGCTTTGGGGATAGCTATTGGTGATCATGTAATGATGCTTGAAAACACTTGGTATTCTGTGATTTCACCCGAATCTTGTTCTTCTATTTTATGGAGAAGTTGGGATTTTAAAGAAAAAGCTGCTGAAGCTTTGAAATTAACTCCTAATGACATGAAAAAAAATAAGTTGATTGATAAAATCATCTCCGAACCCCTGGGAGGGGCACATAATGACAGGGATAAAGTATTTAAATCAGTAAAAAAAGCTATCATTAATTCATTTTATCAATTGTCAGAAAAAAATATTGATGATTTGATAAATGAAAGAATGAATAAGTTTACTTCAATGGGTGTGTATGATGAATAAAACTGTTAGATATTAACAATTATTTTCGTTTATTAACAAAATCATGTTTGCTATATAGTTCTTTATTATAGTTAAATCTATTTTACTTTTTCTAAGTTAGTTGTATGGAAAAAATCAAACCAAACTTTGATAGATCTTATAAAAACCCTCAGGTTGTTCCTTTTGAAAAAGGGAAACTCCCTCCTCAGGCTTTAGATTTAGAGGAAGTTGTTTTGGGAGCAATGATGATTGATAAAAAGGGTGTAGATGCAGTTATTGATATTTTGCATTCTGAGGCGTTTTATAAGGAATCACATAAATATATATTTCAGAGTATAGTAAAACTATTTGAAAATACTGAACCCATAGATTTATTAACTGTATCTACAAAACTTAAGTCTGACGGTAAATTAGAAAAAGCTGGTGGAGATTATTATTTAGTTCAACTTACTCAGAAAGTATCTTCATCTGCTCATATTGAATACCATGCTAGAATTATTTTACAAAAATATATTCAAAGAAGTTTAATAAGAATTTCAACTGAAATTATTGAAGAATCATATGATGAAACTAAAGATGTTTTTGATTTATTAGATAAAGCAGAATCAAAATTGTATGATGTTACTCAAGGGAATATCAAGAAATCTACTGAAACTGCCCAAAGTTTAGTAATACAAGCAAAGAAAAAAATAGAAGAAATATCAAATAAAGATGGACTTAGCGGAATCCCCTCTGGTTTTTCAGAACTTGATAAATTGACCTCAGGATGGCAGCCAAGTGATTTAGTTATTATTGCGGCTCGTCCTGGTATGGGTAAAACAGCCCTAACTTTATCTATGGCTAGAAACATAGCTGTAGCTAAAAATATCCCAATTGCTTTTTTCTCATTAGAAATGTCTTCTATACAGTTAATCACAAGACTTATTTCATCTGAGACTGGATTGTCATCAGAAAAATTAAGAACAGGTAATTTAGAAAAATTTGAATGGGAGCAATTAAATGTTAAAGTTTCTGCTCTTGAAAATGCTCCTTTATTTATTGATGACACTCCGTCCTTATCCATATTTGACTTAAGGGCTAAAGCAAGAAGGTTATCTTCTCAACATGGAATTAAACTTATTGTTATAGATTACCTTCAATTAATGACTGCTGGTGGATCAAATAAAAATGGTAATCGTGAACAAGAAATATCTACTATTTCTAGAAATTTAAAAGCATTAGCTAAAGAGTTAGACGTACCAGTTATTGCTTTATCTCAGTTGTCTAGAGCAGTAGAAACAAGAGGAGGAAGTAAAAGACCAATACTTTCAGATTTAAGAGAATCTGGCGCCATTGAACAAGATGCAGATATAGTTTCTTTTATTTATAGGCCAGAATATTATAAAATTGACGAATGGGATGATGAGGAGCGAACTCCATCAGCAGGTCAAGCTGAATTTATTGTAGCAAAACATAGGAATGGAGGTTTGAATAATATTAAACTTAAGTTTGTTTCTAATTTAGGGAAATTTGAAAATTTAGATAACTTTGAAACTCCGTTCGAATATCAATCTAAAATCAACAAGGATAGTCTTAAAGTGAACCCAGATCAAGCTTTTGAAAGTGGCGGTTATAGAGACGATAATGAAGATATGCCTTTTTAAAATAACCTATTTAACTTTATTTACAATTTCTGTAAATGCTTCAGGATTATTCATTGCTAAATCAGCTAGAACCTTTCTATTTATATCAATACTGTTAGCTTTCAATTTACCCATTAATTCAGAATAAGATAAACCATGTAATCTTGCTCCTGCATTAATTCTAGTAATCCAAAGTGCTCTAAATGTTCTTTTTTTGTTTTTTCTATCTCTGTACGCGTAGCTTAAACCTTTTTCGACTGCATTTTTAGCTACTGTCCATACATTTTTTCTTCTTCCGAAATAACCTTTTGCTTGTTTAAGAATTTTTTTCCTTCTTTTTCTTGAAGCTACTGAATTTACTGATCTTGGCATTTTATTAATTTTTTGGATTAGGTGTCATATTATGAACTTTAAACCTTTTTCCTGGTTAAACTTTGTTTTTATAAACCGTTTTATTTCAAACGTAATTGTTGTTTAATATTATTACTATCACTGTCACTAACTAATCCAGAATGAGTAAGTTTTAACTTTCTTTTTTTAGATTTTTTAGTTAATATGTGGCTTTTAAAAGCGTGTTTTCTTTTAATTTTACCAGTTCCAGTGACTTTGAATCTTTTCTTAGCACTAGATTTTGTTTTCATTTTAGGCATAACTTCTTTATTATTTATTTCTTTGGGGCAACAAACATAATCATTTTTTTTCCTTCCATAGTGGGTAGGGACTCAACTTTTCCGTATTCCTCTAATTCTTGAGCAAGTTTTAATAGTAATATTTGTCCTTGTTCTTTAAAAATTATAGATCTTCCCTTAAAAAAGACATATGCTTTTAATTTAGCTCCTTCTTTTAAAAATTTGATTCCATGTTTCTTTTTAAATTGATAATCATGCTCATCCGTTTGAGGACCAAACCTTATTTCCTTTACTATTACTTTAGTAGACTTTGCTTTTATTACTTTGTCTCTTTTTTTCTGTTCGTATAAGAATTTTTTGTAGTCCAGTATTTTACAAACAGGTGGTGAAGCTTTTGGAGATATCTCTACAAGGTCTAATTCCAGCTCATCAGCAAGTTCGATTCCTTTTTCAAGTGGGTATACACCAACTTCTACATTGTTTCCTACGAGTCTAATTTCTTTAGCTCTAATAAATCCATTAATCTTGTGTGGATTCTCTTTAATTATTCTAGCAGGTCTCCTGCTTCTTTTTCTTCTAATTGCTATAGCTGTAAGTTTAAATTATTAAAATTCTTTTATCATTTCTGATGATTTGTTTTTTATAAATTTTATAAAATCATCAATATTCATTTTTCCTATATCTTTTCCTCCGTGTGCTCTAATAGGGAATGTTTTTTCATTAATTTCTTCATCTCCAATAATTAACATAAAAGGAACTTTATTAAGTTCTGATTCACGTATTTTTTTCCCTACTGTTTCACTTCTGTCATCTACAGTGGCGCGAATTTCGTTATTTTCTAGTAATTTTAAAACTTTTTCACTATATATTTTATGTTTTTCTCCTACAGGAATAATTGAGACTTGATTTGATGTTAGCCATAAAGGAAAATTCCCAGCTGTATGTTCTATTAATATTGCAATAAACCTTTCCATACTTCCAAAAGGAGCTCTATGAATCATAACGGGTCTTTGCGATTTATTATTTTTATCGATATAGCTTAATTCAAATCTTTCAGGAAGATTATAATCTACTTGTATGGTTCCTAGTTGCCATTCTCTTCCAATAGCATCTTTGACCATAAAATCTAACTTTGGGCCATAAAACGCAGCTTCTCCATATTCAATTTTATAGTTTAAGCCCTTTTCTTTGGTTGCGTTTACAATAGCGTTTTCAGCTTCTTTCCAATTTTCATCGGATCCAATATATTTGCTTTTATCTTCAGGATCTCTTAGTGAAACTTGAGTAGTAAAGTTTTCGAATCCAAGTGATTTAAACACATAAAGGACAAGATCAATCACATTTTTAAATTCAGAATTTAATTGATCTTGTGTGCAAAAAATATGTGCATCATCTTGAGTAAAACCTCTAACTCTTGTTAAACCATGAAGTTCACCACTTTGTTCGTAACGATATACAGTTCCAAATTCAGCATATCTCACTGGTAATTCTTTGTAACTCCACTGTTTCGCATTATACATTTCGCAATGGTGAGGGCAATTCATTGGTTTTAATAAAAACTCTTCTCCATCTGCTGGAGTTGTAATAGGTTGAAAACTGCTTTCTCCGTATTTTTGATAATGACCTGAAGTCATATATAACTCTTTATTGCCAATATGTGGTGAAATAACTTGTTTGTATCCAGCTTTTTTTTGAGCTTTTTTTAAAAAATTTTCCAGTCTTTCTCTTAACTCAGTTCCTTTGGGTAGCCATAATGGAAGACCCTGTCCTACTTTATTTGAAAATGTGAATAATTCTAGTTCTTTTCCAAGTTTTCTATGGTCTCTTTTTTTTGCTTCTTCTAAAAGTTCTAAATATTCTGTAAGCTCCTTTTGTTTTGGAAAAGAAATCCCGTAAACTCTAGTAAGTTGTTTATTGTTTTGATTAGCTCTCCAATAAGCACCTGCAACACTCATTAATTTTACTGCTTTAATATATCCTGTGTGAGGAATGTGTCCCCCTTTACATAAATCAGTAAAATCATCATGATCACAAAATGTTATCTCTCCATCGTCTAAATTTGTTATTAATTCTACTTTGTATTCATTGCCAATACTGGAGTAGTATTCTAAAGCAGATTTTTTTGAAATTGATCTTAATTTAAATTGATGCTTATCTCTTGCAATTTCAATCATTCTCTTTTCAATCTTATGAAAATCTTTTTCAGACATTGTATGTTTACCAAAATCAACATCATAATAGAATCCGTTTGAAATAGCAGGACCTATAGTTAGTTTAATGTCGTTATAAAATTCTTTTAAAGCTTGTGCAAGTAAATGAGCTGAAGAATGCCAAAATGCTTTTTTTCCTTCGGAATCATTCCAAGTATAAAAAGTTAAATCCCCATCACTTGATAATTTAGTAACTGTTTCAATTATTTCTCCATTGAATTTTGCAGAAATTATACTTCTAGCTAATCCTTCGCTAATTGAAGACGCTATTTGAAAAGGAGTTGAACCAATTTCATACGATCTTGAAGCTCCATCGGGAAATTTAATTTGAATCATTTATAAAAATATTATTGCAAAGATAATATCATTGAATTACTTAACAACTTAACTGTCTTTTTTTTTAAATATTGAATCTACAATATTTTTCAAACCTCTGATACCTTGAACAACAGCAATTACACATACAATTATACTAATTGTAAAAACAATTGAAAACCAAGGATGGTCTTCGTTTTTTAGAGATTGAAACATCAGGGTAGGACCGAGGAACATAAAGAAGAAAGATATTATGATATACTTAAAACCTTTACTAAATAAATTATTTTTCATTATGAATTACTATTAATTGCTTTTCTAACACTTTTATGAACATTTAAGAGCTCAATTGCCTTTTTCTCATCTATATTTAAGGCATTCATAACAATTTTTTTTGCTCTATTAACTAATTTGACATTTGAAAGCTGCATGTCTATCATTTTATTACCTTTTATTTTACCAATCTTAATCATTGATATTGTTGAAATCATATTTAAAACCAGTTTTTGAGCAGTTCCTGCTTTCATTCTTGAACTTCCTGTTATTACTTCAGGGCCAACATTTACTGAAATAGGGAAATCACTTATATTAAATAAAGGACTCCCTGGATTACAAGTGATACAACCTGTCGGTATTTTCCGTTTGAAGCATTCATTTAAAGCACCTATAACGTATGGAGTTGTTCCAGATGCCGCAATTCCAATCACAAAGTCATTTTTATTGATTTTATGATTATTTAAATCTTCCCATCCTTTATTAATATTATCTTCGGCATTTTCGATGCTTTTACGTATGGCTTTATCTCCACCTGCTATAATACCATTGACAAGATTCGAATCCACTCCAAATGTTGGTGGGCATTCTGATGCATCAACTACTCCTAGCCTTCCACTTGTACCTGACCCTATGTAAAAAAGTCTTCCTCCATTATTAATTTGTTCAATTACCTTTAAAATTAATTTATTAATGTTGTTTAATTCTTTTTGAACACTAAAAGCAACAGATTGGTCTTCTTTGTTAATTATTTTTAATAATTCTAATGAAGATTTTAATTCTAAATCATC
>CESU01019359.1_pt1 | contig 11516 bp, 10 predicted proteins | sample 531141 | NCBI WGS metagenome assembly CESU01 (sample SAMEA2621401, study PRJEB7988) | marine metagenome | isolation source: saline water (ENVO:00002010), including
TCATGCTCAAACCGGCGCTGTGCATAGTCGGCATTGGCATTGGCGCGGTTTTGATCTTCCAGACACCCGCGTACATAATTGAGATGCGCCTCAACCGCTGCTTGCGCGCCGGCAGGGTCCCTGTTTTGCAAAGCATCGTTGATGGCGCGGTGTTGGGCGAGCAGTTCATCGCGGGTGGTGCGCTGTTTGAACATCACACGGCGATTGTAAAACACGCCCTCCTGAAGCAGTTGATACATTGACCGCATCATATGCAGCATAATCACGTTATGGCTGGCTTCGATGATGGACAAGTGAAATTCGGCATCAAGGCGGGCTTCATCTGCAGCATGGCGTTTGCTATGCGCCATTTCCATTTTTTGAAACAGCGTTTGGATCACTTGCAGATCCATATCAGAGGCAAGACGAGCGGCCCGGCTGGCGGCCAGACCTTCCATATCGCGTCGGAACGACAGGTAATCAAACACCGCTTCATCGTGATCGGCAAACAGTTTAATCAAAACCTCAGAAAATGCGCTGCCTAGAACGTCTGCCACAAATATTCCGGCATTTGCTTTCGTAACCAAAAGACCCTTTGCCTGCAGATTGGCAATAGCTTCGCGCAACGAGGGCCGTGACACCGTCAGCCGTTCGGATAATTCACGCTCGGAAGGCAGACGTTCCCCGGGCCTTAGAATGCCGCGCAGGATCAACTGCTCGATCTGACGGCTGACCGCTTGGGAAAGTTTTTCTGTTCGAACTTGCTTGAACGGCATTTGTAACCCTTTCGTGTGCCGTATATCTGGCGCAGTCTTACGCAACAATAGGTGTCAATACATTTGACGGGTGTCAGCCCACACGGATTTGTCGATTTAAAGACTTTATTAACCTAACTTACCCTACGTTTACGAATGATCCGTCAGCTCATTTTACTGTTTATTATCATCGTAAATCCTGCCTGTGTTTTTTATGGCAATGACTTTACTTATCTTCCGGTGTTTCGGGCGCAAGAAGGTGGTAGTGAATTCGATGTGCGTGTGGGGGCAAATGTGGCTCAGACAATACGTAGAAATTTCGAATGGAATCCTTCTTTTGAAACAGTTGCGCGCCGGTCTGCGGCATTGACTGCGCGGCTTAGCGGTTGCAAGGTTGGCTGGGTAATCGGCGACCCATCGGTGCAGGTTCTCGGCTTGTCGTGCGGCGGCGCACCACCTGCCAAAAAGCCAAATCTGTGGCGTAGGGCCGCGTTCTCTTGTGACCGTTATGAATACCGTCATGGACAGGATGAACTGATCTGTAACGGTTAGCCCAGAGCCTTCTCCATAAATATTGAGACTTTATTTTCAGTATAATCGCCGAACGGACCACAAATTGTGAACCCCAGACGGCGATACAGCCCCACGGCAGATTTCAACGAATCTCCGGTTTCCAGTCGCAACACTGGCAGGCGCGCCTGCCGAGCCTCAAGTTCGATCCGTCTGAGAATTTTCTCACCTACGCCCTGACCACGGGCAAAAGGTTGGGTGAACATTGACTTTATCTCGCCATAACCTGATCTTACAGCGAGGGCCCCACAGCCGAGGGTTACGTTATATTCACGCGCCACAAAGAACTGTATCTGAGGTGCGCATAGCTCGTCACTTGAAAGGGCAAAACTGTCCTCGGGGCAAAACAGCTGTTCCATCAACGCATGGCTTTTTGACAATAAAGCCGCTACCTCTGTGTCTTTTGGATTTCCTGGTTCGATAATAACTGTCATTGCACCCCCTAATTTTTACCACAGGATTATCTTCTATCCAAAATGACCCCAACGCTGCTGACTCCACTATATTTCGTTGATATACTCAAGTACATCGCCACATTTTGTGGTTGATCGTTGACTCATTCGCAGATTTGCCGGAACATCTGAGCGAGAATAAGAATCATGGGCATCCGACGTGCGGTTTTCAAAACTCAGACTGAGCGGCTTTAAAAGCTTTGTCGACCCCACAGACCTGATTATCGAGAATGGGTTGACGGGTGTTGTCGGTCCAAACGGGTGTGGGAAGTCCAACTTGCTTGAAGCGCTGCGCTGGGTGATGGGTGAAAACCGCCCGACTGCGATGCGCGGTGGTGGCATGGAAGATGTGATCTTTGCTGGGGCGGCGACCCGGCCCGCCCGCAATTTTGCCGAGGTCAGCTTGCATCTGGACAATTCCGAGCGGTTGGCTCCCAGCGGGTTTAACCAATCAGACAGTCTGGATATCGTACGTCGGATCACCCGTGATGCAGGCTCGGCCTATAAGGCCAACGGCAATGAGGCGCGGGCCCGCGATGTCCAGATGTTGTTTGCCGATGCCTCGACTGGCGCCCATAGCCCAGCCCTGGTCCGTCAGGGACAAATTTCCGAATTGATCAACGCCAAACCCAAAAGCCGGCGCCGTATTCTTGAAGAAGCCGCAGGCATCTCGGGCCTTTACCAGCGACGGCATGAGGCCGAGTTAAAACTAAAGGGGGCCGAGGGTAACCTTGAACGGGTTGATGACGTGCTAGAACAACTGGCTGGCCAGTTATCACAGCTTGACCGGCAGGCCAAACAGGCAGCCCGTTACCGTACTATCGGTGAAGACTTACGAAAATTTGAGGGCATGTTGCTTTATCGACGTTGGAAAGAGGCCGATGAAGCGCGACAGTTGGCACAAGGTGATTTGCGACAAAAAATCACTGAGGCCGGACGTGCCGAAGCGCAGGCGCGCACCGTATCCGCGCAGCGCCAGAAATTAGAAGAGGGGTTGCCACCACTGCGCGAGGAAGAGGCGATTGCGGCGGCGGTCCTGCAGCGTCTGCAGGTTCAGCGTGATACGCTGAAAGATCAAGAAGAACAGGCACGCCAGACAATTGCAACGCTTGCTCGGCGCATAGAACAATTGACCATGGATATCGAGCGCGAGGCTGGGTTGAACCGCGATGCTGGTGACACCATTGATCGCCTCGAATGGGAGGCGGGTGAACTGGCTAAGGCGGGAGAGGGTCATCAGGAAAAACTTGACCGATCCATGATTGTGGCCCGTGAGGCGGCGGGTTTGCTGAAAGACAAAGAAACCGCACTGTCGCAGCTTACTGAAGATGTCGCACGTCTGGCGGCGCGTCACCAATCGGTGCAGCGGTTTTTACAAGACAGTCAGGCTTTGCTGCATAAGTCTGAAACTGAACTGGTCCGGGCACAGGCCAATGTAGTGTCCTCACAAGAGGTGCTGCAAGCTGCGACACAAACGTTTAAATTGGCCGGCGACCAACAGCTTGACGTAGAGGCAATGGCGGCGCGGGCTGATGCGGATTTATTGTCGGCCGAAGTGGCGCGAACCGAGGCCCAAAACCACGAAACATCCGCGCGTTCTGCCCGTTCCGAGGCCGAAGGGGCGACAAACGCGCTGCGTGCTGAGCTGTTGGCGCTGCGTAGGCTGGTCGACAGAGATGCCGGTGACGGTGCACATATCCTTGATCAATTGCGGGTCAATAGAGGCTTTGAAAAAGCTTTGGGGGCTGCGTTGGCTGACGATTTGCGCGCGCCGGTTCTGGACGGACAGGAGGGCTCGGGCTGGCAGTCTTTACCACTGTACCCTCAAACCCAGAAGCTGCCCGCTGAGGTGCAACCCTTAGGTCAGCATGTTTCGGCGCCAGAGGTTCTGGTGCGTCGCCTCGATCAAATAGGTCTGGTTACCGCAGGCCAGGGGGCGGCGTTGCAGTGTGATTTGAAACCTGGCCAACGTTTGGTCAGCTGCGATGGCGATCTGTGGCGGTGGGATGGATTCATTGCGCTGGCAGCGGATATGCCGTCTGCCGCAGCCCTGCGGCTGGAACAGCGCAACCGGTTGGAGGAATTGACCGAACAGACGGCGCAGGCCCACGAGATAATGCAAGTGGCGCAAAGCGAGCATAGCACCCGCAGTGCTGATCTGGCTGATCTGACGCGGGCAGATACGGCAGCCCGCGAAGCCAGGCGCGACGCGGATCGGCGACTGGCCGAGATCAATCGCGCTCTGAGCCGCGCTGAAGCCGAGCAGAACCTGGCGACTGGAAAACTAGAGGACCTAAGCTTTGTGGTGCGCCGATATCAGGATGAGGTCTCAGCCGCTGGCAAACAATATGCTGACGCAGAGGTGTCTTTGGCCGAACTTGCCGATCTCGACGGGTTGCGTGCTCAGGTTGAGGGTTTGAAAACAATTGTCGAGACAGCGCGCAGCCAGATGATCGCCGACCGCTCGGCGCAGGATGCACTGCGCCGCGAGGGCGAGGCGCGCGCCCGTCGCAATCAAGAAGTCACCAAAGAGATTGGCGTTTGGAAACACCGGCTGGTGACTGCAGAAACCCGCAGTTCCGAGCTGGCCGAACGCAAGTCATCTTCTGAGGGTGAGATGCAAGCCGCCAGCACGACACCTGATATGATTGCCACCAAACGCGAAGAACTGCACGCGGCAATCTCCGAGACTGATGTGCGGCGCAGGGCCGCCGCTGATCACCTTGCTGAGGCGGAAAATTTGGTGCGGCAGGCGGTTGCGACTGAACGCGACGCTGAACGTACGGCGTCTGACGCACGTGAAATGCGCGCCGGTGCCGAGGCGCGTGCCGATGCCGCACAGGAGACGGTCACCTTTGCGGCTGATCGCATTTCTGAGGCGCAAGAGCACACACCAGAAGAATTGCTCGGTGCACTTGCGGTGGATCCGGGAAACATCCCGGCATCCGACCTGCTCGAGGCTGATGTCAGCCGCCTTAAACGCCAGCGCGATGCTTTGGGGGCCGTCAATTTGCGGGCGGAAGAAGATGCCAAACAGGTTGCCGAAGAACATGCCGCCCTTTTGTCAGAAAAAACTGATCTTGAGGCTGCGATCAAAACATTACGAGCGGGTATTGCCAGTTTGAACCGCGAGGGCCGCGAACGCCTGTTGACGGCCTTTGAGCTGGTGAACAGTAATTTTGGCTTGTTGTTCACGCATTTGTTTGGCGGTGGCGAGGCCAGTCTGGTGATGGTGGAAAGTGATGATCCGCTGGATGCTGGCCTAGAGATTATGTGCCAGCCGCCGGGCAAAAAGCTCTCGACGCTGAGCCTATTGTCGGGGGGGGAACAGACGTTGACAGCGATGGCACTGATCTTTGCTGTATTTTTGGCCAACCCAGCGCCGATCTGCGTGCTGGACGAAGTTGATGCCCCGCTCGATGACGCCAATGTCACAAGGTTTTGCGATCTGCTTGATGAAATGTGCCGGCGCACAGACACCCGGTTTTTAATCATCACCCACCATGCGGTCACGATGGCGCGCATGGACCGGTTGTTTGGGGTGACCATGCAGGAACAGGGGGTCAGCCAACTGGTGTCGGTTGATCTTAAACGTGCAGCTGCAATGGTCGCCTGATTACAATTGGTTTAGTAGTGCAGGCGTTGGCCAAGCGTCTGCGGGCAGGCCGAGACGCTGCTGTACGTCTTGAATTGCCAGGCGCGTTTTTGCCCCCAAGATGCCATCAATATCCCCAACATCATATCCATAGCTTTCCAAAAGTGTTTGCAATTGTTTCATCTCGGAACTGGTCAAGCCGACATCGGGAACGCCGGCGTCAAAGATTTGCGCTCCCTCGAGGCGGGTGGCGAAATACGCCGCCGTGGTGACATAAATAAAGCTTTGGTTCCATTCAAAATAGACATCAAAATTTGGATAGGCCAAAAAGGCCGGCCCGTTGCGCCCCTGCGGCAAGATCACGTTTGCGAGCAGGTTGCGGTTCGCAAAGGCACCGCTGCGCGGCACCACCCCAAGTGTTGCCCATTCCGACACAGGCTTTGCCTTGCCGAGGCCCGTCAGCGACCAGTCAAGATCACCCGGCACATAGATTTCTTGCAGCCATGGTTGGTTAGCCTGCCACCCCAATGCCCGCAGCATATTTGCGCCAGAGAGCAAGGCGTCAGGAGCCGAGGTCTTGAGGCTTACCTCGCCGTCACCGTCGCCATCAACGCCATTGTGCAGGATATCGTCAGGCAGCATTTGTACCATACCAATCTCGCCAGCCCACGCACCCGTTGTGGTCGCCGGATCAAAGTCACCCTGTTGAAAAAGTTCGAGCGCGGAAAATACCTGTGGTCGGAACAGTTGAGGCCGGCGGCAATCATGCGCCAGTGTCAACAACGCGTTCAGTGTGTTGAAATTTCCCTGATATCCGCCGTAATCGGTCTCAAACGCCCAAAATGCCAGTAACACTCCGCGGGACACGCCGTATTGAGCCTCCATCTGGTCAAATATATGGCTGTATTTGGCGGCTTTTGCGCGGCCTGTGTCGATGCGGTTTTGGCTGATCAACCGCCGTGAGAAATCCACAAATGGCATTTGAAACACGCCCTGTGCGCGGTCGGCTTTAATGACTTTAGGATCTTGGGAAGCCCCTGAAAAAAACTGGTCCACAGCACTGCGGCTGTACCCCAAACCCCGAGCTTCGGTTTTTATGTCGCCTATAAAGCTGGCAAATGACCCACCGCAGGCGGCCTGAACTTGTGCGGTCTGTGTGAGTAACACGATAAACAGTGAGGAGATAAGGAAACGCATGCAAGCTCCGAAAACTGGTGATTTTGAGGCATCCTATCACGCCAACCTAAACTGACAAGGCATGCAGGACAATGAACACCTGAAGCAGGGCCAGCATTGCGGCCCAGCTTTTCCACAGCGCGGTACAGGTCTGGTGGATATCGCCGACACCCAGAGCAGTTCGGCCCGGTGCGTTAACCCAAGGAAAAGTTTCTAGCTTGCCGTCATAAGATCTGGGCCCCGACAGGGCCACGTCCAGTGACAGCGCCATTGCGGCCTCGGGCCAACCGGCATTGGGCGAGCGGTGCAGTTTGGCGTCGCGCCTGATCTGCCGCCAGCCACCGTATTGGCCATGCATCAGCGCAATAAGCGCTGCGGTGAGCCGTGCAGGTACCAGATTGAGCAGATCGTCAAATCTGGCCGACGCCCAGCCAAAATCACGATAGGCGTCGTTGCGATAGCCGATCATACTGTCCGCGGTGTTGGTAATTTTGTAGATTAATAGTCCCGGAAGACCGCCAATCAGAAACCAAAATGCTGGGGCCACGACCCCGTCAGAAAGGTTTTCTGCCGCTGACTCGATTGTGGCGCGAGCGATCTGGGCGACGTCCATTTCCTTGGTGTCTCGCCCGACAATCCGCGCCACCTGTTTGCGGCCCTCGGCCTCAGATATGTGTAAGCCTTTGGCAACGGCTGTTATATGATCAAGCAAACCCCGGTGGGCGAGCAGTATCACCGCCAGCGCAATTTCGATCACCGGGCCTGCCAGCGCCAGTATCCAACCGGTACAGCTGGCAATAGCGATCAGCGCCAGCAGTGCAAAAATGCCCTTGCGTTTGCGGTCGGACCCCTTGTTATGGGTTTTATCGAGCCATGAGATGATTTTCCCCATAATCACCACGGGGTGGGGCGCGCGGCCCCAAAGCCAATTCGGGTCGCCGATCACGGCATCCAAGATCAGCGCAATTACCAAAAGCTCTGCGGTGTTCATCGCCGAACCTTACTTTGGCTGTTGCAATATCCACAGGCTCCAGCAGGGATTGCCTTTTTGCTGCAAAATATGGTGGCTTGTTGTCGGTAGGGCACGAAAATTTGCTTTCTGTCTTGGGGGTGACATGTCTCTTTTGAAACTTATTTTGCCACAAGGCACAAGGCCTTGATCTTCAACAGTTGGGGACAGCCCTTTGGGAAATTTTTCAAGCCGCTGCAACTGGGCTTTGATTGCGTATCAGCACGGTCGGCTCCCGGTATTGGACGTGCAAGAATCAGTGGCGCGCGAGATTGGAAACGTTGCGGTTTCATGGTGTCTGAAGTGCGCGGAAATGAGTATAAGGTGATTTTTTTCAAAGCGTTACCCTAGTCTAAAATGCCAAAATATAAGAGTCTTTTTATGGATAAAATTATATAAACATATTTATATCAGTACGTTATTATTTTATTGGAGCTGGCTGTATTCAGCCGTGATGTCACTGATTTTCCTAAATCTGCAAATTTCATAGAAATGTTATTAATCTTTTCTTGCACTTGCGCAGAAATTGGACAGACTAATCTTTGGAGGATTTTGTATGAGTACTTTTCTGCCCTATGATGTTCAGGCGGGCCTTGATGCGGCACGTATAAAGGCGCTGCGCAAAAGCAGTCGGTTAAAGATTAAAACTGACCAAGAGAGTTTTCACGTGCTCCGTCTTTGGGATAATGGGTTTTCGCTTGAGGCTGGCACTGCGCCGGGTCTGCGCGGCTTGGTGGATATATATGATGGCGAACACCATCTGTATGAATGCCTTATAATCGCCTCTGACGAAGAAAACGGTGAGCTGCGGTTTGAATTCAAACGCAACACTGTGGTGACGGATCAGGCACCGGTTGATTTCTATCGGTCTGAAAACGCACCGGTCGCCTTGCTGGAAGTACGGTAAATCAGGCAGTCCACTTATTGCAAATCTCTGAATGCTGCCTTCAGGCGCGTGCAGGCCTCTTGGATGCGGCTGCGTGGGGTTGCGAGATTAAACCGCAAATATGATGCTCCGCCCGCACCGAATGTGATCCCGTGATTGACCGCGATGCGTGCATCCTTTTCGACCCTTTGGGTGAATTCGTGACGCGCCATTCCAGTGCCTGAAAAATCGACCCAGGCCAGATATGTGGCGTCAAGTGGCATTGAGTTCACGCCTTTGATCTCGGCAATGGTGGCATCAAACAGCGTTTTGTTGCCCTCTAGATATAGCATTAGATTATCGACCCAGTCGGCGCCTTCTGGCGAATAGGCAGCTTCAGCCATCAACAGACCAAAACGGTTTGGCGACATTCCCAGTGCGGTCATACGTTGCTTGAATTTTGCGTGCAGCTCCGGGTCGGGAATAATCACATTGCCGATGTGCGCGCCGGCAATATTAAAGGTTTTTGTAGTTGCTGTCATCATAATCAGCCGGTCGGTGATGTCGGCATCAATCGTGGTCATAGGGATGTGGGTTTGGCCAGGAAACGTCAAATCATGATGAATCTCATCAGAGACGAGGATCAGATCATGTCGTTTGGCAAACGCAGCCACACCACGCAATTCATCCCGGTTCCAAACGCGGCCGCCAGGATTATGCGGTGAACAGAGCACTAACATTTTCTCATTGCCGGTCAGCTGCGCTTCCCAAGTTCCAAAATCCATTTCATAGCGGCCGGCGTTATTGGTCAGAGCGCACTCAACGACCTCACGTCCGCTGGCTTTGAGGACGCGGAAAAACGAGTGATATACCGGGGTCATCAGAATGACGCCCTCACCGGGCTGCGTGAAACAGTCGACGCACATCGCCATACCATGGACCAGGCCGTGGGTTGAAAAAATCCAAGCTGGATCCACTTCCCAGTTGTGGCGGGTTTTCATCCACCAGCAAATCGCTTCATAATACCCGCGATCATCACCATAATAACCGTAAATGCCATGTTCATGCATTTTTTCAACGGCGTTTTGAACGCAGGCGGGGGGACGAAAATCTGTGTCGGCGACCCACATGGCGATGCCGTCGTCTTGTGACACCCCATAGAGCTGTTCCATAGTGTCCCACTTTGAAGAATGTGTGTTGCGCCGGTCAATGATCTCGTCAAAATTCATGAAGGTCTCTCCCATTGGGCGCGAAACTAAACGATCACCCGACGCTTGCAAGGGCGTTGCGCATTTGTGCGTCATATTCTAGATCAGGGCCATGAAACGAAATATACTCTTGCACCCCGATCCCCGGCTGAAAAAAGCTGCCGCCCCCGTGGCTGATCTGTCTGACGGGCTGAGGCGTTTGGCGGATGATATGGTGGAAACCATGTATGGCGCGCCGGGCATTGGTCTGGCCGCGCCACAGGTGGGCGTGCTTGAGCGGCTGATCGTACTCGACTGTACGCCAGATGACAGCGCTGAGTGTGGGCTTTTGGTTATGTTCAACCCTCAGATTATGGCCCAATCCGATGAGACCAGCAGTTATGAAGAGGGCTGTCTGTCGATCCCGGATCACTATGGTCAAGTGACACGCCCCGCCGAGGTGACGGTGACATGGCTGGATCGTGACGGCACACAACAGCAACAAGATTTTTCCGGGCTTTGGTCGACCTGCGTGCAGCACGAAATCGACCACTTAAATGGTAAATTGTTTATTGATTACCTTGGAATAATGAAGCGCCAGCTGATCACCCGGAAAATGCAGAAACTCAAGCGTGAGCGGGCGCGTGTATGAGCGTTCTACCGATCCTGACATGGCCTGATCCGCGCCTGTCCCAGCGCTGTGAACCCGTGGTACATGCCCCCGGTCTTACCGGGGTCATCGCCGATCTGTTCGAGACTATGTATGCCGCGCAAGGTCGGGGTCTTGCAGCCCCGCAGGTTGGGATATTGCAGCAGTTTTTCGTGATGGATTGCGGCTGGAAAGAGGGGACACCCACGCCTAAAGTCTGTATCAATCCGACGATCTTAAAGAGTTCGGATGAAACAGCCACACGGCCCGAGGCCTGTCTATCTCTGCCTGGCATCTCAGCAGATATCATCCGCCCGGCCTGCATCAGCCTGCAAAGTTATGATTTGGCGGGTCAAAAACAACTCTGGCAACTTGATGGGTTCCAAGCCACCTGCGCCCAACATGAGTTTGATCATCTGCAGGGTCTGGTCACCTTTGACCGTCTTGATCCGGCAGACCGGCTGCAGCTTGAGGCGCGCTATAGCGCGGTGACGGCATGAGGAGGTTTTTATGACTGCGCGGCCGTGTATTTCTTGGCCGGACAAACGGCTGCAAACTGTGGCCGCAGCGGTGAATGCGATAACAGATGAGATCCATGGGATCTGGACTGACATGATCGACACAATGGAGGCGATGCCCGGCGTTGGGTTGGCGGCACCGCAGATCGGTGTTTTGCTGCGGCTGGCCGTGGTGGATGCCAGCGAAAGCCGCGGACAATCAATCCGTATGGCCAACCCTGAAATTCTGCACGCCTCGATCGAGTTGCGCCCCCATGACGAGGGCAGTCCCAACCTGCCGGGGGTTTGGGCTCCGGTCAAGCGGCCGCGTGCGGTGACGGTGCAGTTTATGAACGCTGATGGCGTTTTGGAACAGCGAGATTTTGTTGGGCTCTGGGCCACATCGGTGCAGCATCAAATTGATCATCTGAATGGTAAAATGTATTTTGATAACCTGTCGAAAGTGAAACGCGATATGCTGTTGCGCAAAGCGAGGAAACGCGCGTGAGATTGATTTTTATGGGCACACCGGATTTTTCAGTACCGGTGCTAGAGGCGTTGGTCGCAGCAGGCCACGAGATTGCTTGCGTGTATTGCCAGCCGCCGCGTCCCGCAGGTCGGGGTAAGAAACTGCGTCCAACGCCGGTACAGGTCTGCGCCGAAGCGCTGGGGCTGGTGGTGCGCCACCCGCTGTCCTTCAAAGCGGCCGACGCCGTGGCCGAATTTGCCGCGTTTGGCGCAGATCTGGCCGTGGTAGTGGCTTACGGGTTGATCTTGCCACA
>CESU01044710.1_pt1 | contig 11511 bp, 7 predicted proteins | sample 531141 | NCBI WGS metagenome assembly CESU01 (sample SAMEA2621401, study PRJEB7988) | marine metagenome | isolation source: saline water (ENVO:00002010), including
ACAACAAATCAACACTGCAGTCAGGAATCGGGCCAAAAAAACTGTAAAAGCGCTCCTGCCAGCGCGTGGCGCGCTTCAGGATGTTTATATGGCCGGGAAATTAACCCACCGACGGCAAGTCCCCCGCCGGGGCAAAACAAAATGACAACACAGGTTATTAATTTCGCGAACTTGCTTATTAAGAAGTTATTACGAAGGTACCTTCGTTCGAAGGTAAGTTTCGAGGGGTTATTGTGGTTATTGTTGCATTTTTTATGCATTTAGAACACCGGAAAAAAAAAGAATAAGTGAAAAAACCGCATGGGAACTAAACCTGAAATCGGCTGTAGCTTCGGCTGATTACCTTCGTAAGTTTCGTACCACCGAAAGATCCAAACCAAGTGATCACATCGTTTTGGGCAAAACCTGCGACCAACGCTAACGAGCAGAATCGTCCTGCAGCACACCGCAGTAATCACGAAGCCAATTAAAACTATTTCAAATGCAGGTGCGACATGTGTGAATGCAGACAACCATTAAACACTCTCTCCCTTCCCCCTCGACTGATCACCTGTCATCAAACCCAAACGCTGCAATTTGCTGACTTTCGCACTGAAACAATGCTGCGCAGGCCGTTTGTGCCAATTTCAAGATGCACCATGTGGCGTTGACGCAGACCCGGCCGGCACGTCGCGAGTCGCGTATGTCGCCGTGTTCTGCAAAGGTGAACTATACCTGGAACAAACAAATGACCCGCCGAAAACCCTTTTTTGACGACTCTTGCTCGTAGACTTTTTTTGGCACTTTCGGACGACTTTCAGCACGAGCCTGACAATCACTTCTCTTCTCCGTCACAGGCATGCCGTTATTCTCGTGGCGAAATCACCATCAAGTCTAACAAGTCATCTCGCAATCGTCGTGTACGCGTGGCAGCTAATGCCATGATGTCCATGCCCTCAACCTCAACTGCCTCTGTTGAGGGCTTTGGTGATCACTGCTTCAAGGGAGCCGTTGCCAAGAAGTATCTCTCCAAGTATGGCGAGACTGACAAACTCCTCATGGATGTGACCTGGCCTAGTCAGCCCGGGAAAGCTGACATCGTGGCCAAAGCGGTTCTCGATTGGGCCGTTGACAATGGTGCATCGGTATACTGCCACTGGTTTCAGCCGATGGCTTCATCTGGTGTTCGCCACGGCTTATCTGCTCAGGTTCATCAGACCATGTACGAGTTCGACAAGGACGGCAAACCGTTCTTTAAGTTCGACGGCGAGGCTCTTCTTCAGGGCGAAACAGATGGCTCTTCTTACCCGAACGGTGGTATGCGAGCCACCCACTGTGCTGGTGGATACCTTTCAATCGATCCGCTCTCCCCTATCTTCCTAAGAGAAGACACTGTATTCATACCAGCTGCTTTTGTATCCTACAATGGAGATGCACTGGACGAGAAAACTCCGCTGCATCGTGCGGTGGAAGCCATGTCCAAAGAAGGAACGCGTCTTCTCAAGCTGCTTGGGTACGAGGTAGACGGCCTCATTAACAACATCGGCCTTGAACAGGAAATATTCCTTGTGCCTCGGCATGCATTCTACCGTCGCCCTGACCTGCAGTTCACTGGCCGCACCATTATGGGCAAAGCTCCTGCCCGCGGTCAAGAAATGAGCGATCATTACATGGCCCCAATTTCCCGTGCCACAACTGCATTTGACTGCATGCGTCAAATCCAAATGGAGTGCTTCAAGATGGGCATCCCACTGAAGACTCGTCACCGCGAGGTCGCTCCCAACCAATACGAGTTTGCCCCGCTCTTCGGAAATGTGATCAACCAAACAGATCAGAACTTGATGGTCATGCAGATTATTGAAGAGGTTGCTTCAGAAAACGGCCTCGCTGCACTGCTTCAGGAAAAACCGTTTGCTGGAATCAATGGTTCTGGGAAACATAACAACTGGTCCATCGGTACCACTGATGGCATAAATCTGCTCAATCCCAAGCAATTAAATGCAGCCTCGAAAAATAACGAAATTTTCCCGGTCGTCATGGCTGCCATTGTTTCCGCTATTGATAAGCATGGAGACCTTATGCGGCTCGCGATCGCTTCCCCCGGGAACGACTTTCGCCTCGGTGCCATGGAAGCACCGCCTGCCGTCATATCAACTTATCTCGGCGACGACATGACGAGCTATCTCATGGCTTTTGTCGAGAGCGGAAAAGCTGACGCTTACGCCCCTTCCAAAAAGAAGCTTGCTTTTGGGGCTGACTCGATTTCAGACATTGAAGTCCCCGCGGAAGACCGCAACCGCACGTCTCCGTTCCCGTATGGCGGGGCACGCTTCGAATTCCGCGCCGCTGGCTCTTCTCAAAATGTCTCTCTCATCAACACTGTTCTCAATACGATCACCGCCGAGGCATTCGCCATCGTAGCTGATCGCATTGAGGCTGGTGAAACTCCTGCGGCTGTTGCACAGGATCTTTTGAAAGTTCACTCGAAGGTTATCTTCAACGGGAACGGGTACGACACTGAATGGCCTGAAAAGGCTGTTGAGAAGGGGGTCTGGCGCATTGACTCTGGCGTTGAAGCTATCAAGAAATTCACTGATTCCAAAAACACCGAATTGTTCGAGAAGATGGGAGTGCTGACTCCGCGCGAGTGCGAAGCTCGCCGAGCTATCCTACTTGAACACTACATTGGAACTGTTGAAATGGAGGCGTTGACAATGGTTGACATGATCAACCAGCACGTGATTCCTTCATGCAAGAAAGCTGAACTCGGTTTCGTGAAGAAGCTCGAAGACGCGGTCAAAACAATCACAAAGGCTGTCGATGAAATTCACGCAGCAGCCGATGAAGCCGAGGCTGCTTCTCTTGCGCGCGTGCTTCGCCTGGATACCATGATCAAGATTCGTGAAGTTTGTGATGAAGCAGAGGCACTGTGCCCTCCTTCCCTCTGGACTCTTGCCACCTATTCAGAACTTTTGTTCTTGGACACCTACCCAGAGGGTGATCTTTTGCTTTAGACTGGTGGCGCATGTCCAAGCATGTGATTAGCCACACAAATCAAGTGTTCTCCGTGATACTTCTCAGAGCTCTATATCTTACTGCTGTAAAGGTGTAAAGGCAACAACTATGAGGGAAACTCATCAATGCTCAGGCGAATACATGCTAATCTGTCTATTCTAAGTGGACAGCTGCAGAGATCCAGGGAAATATTCCTTTCAAATCTTCATCTATCTAGTTCACTGCCTTTTAAAGAATGCCTTTAGCACACTAAGTCTGCAACTCGTATTTTCACACGAGCATATTTTAACTTACTTTGACAACTCGCCCGTGATGGCCATTTCGACGAATAGACGTCAAGGCTGCGCAACAACCCAGGGCCCCACATCAAACGTATTTACGAAATCTGTGTTGAGGTCTGATTCTTGTGTGTTTAAGATCTGGTCGTTCTGTCCCCTTAGAGTTTGGACATTCATGATAAAAAGGTTACTGTTTTCAACGACAACAGAACTAATAACGCGCTTTGTTCCATGTGTTGTTGTGAGCTGGTACTCGTAGTCATAGAATGTGAGCCCACTGAGGGTACCGATTCGTTCGTGTTCCCGTATTAGAAGTGCCCCGCCAGGCACAGATGTATCTTTTGATTCTTCCGCCTTGATGAGCTTTTCACCGATCTCGTGCAGGGTGCCAAATGCCGAAAGAGATAAAATTTTGATTGGGGTGACAGTGACTCCAATCTGTGTACTCTTGTCTTTTGGATCGCGCAACAGAAGAGCTGCACCAGATTTGCTGACTTGCTCCCAGCCATATGGATATGATAGCCGAAACATTCGCACGTTATCGGTATAAACATGCGAGAGGTCTCGGGCAAGTGCGCGCCGAGGCCACATTAGCTTTCGAAAGTCAAATACCACGGTCGCGCACATAAACTCGAGAACATCGCGCTTGCGCAAAGAGGCGGCACGTGAGTTCTCTGGACAGTTATCTAAGTTCACTGACGCTATTGATACACCCCGGAAGTGTCGAGGATTTCGCGGACATATTATGCGCGCAATTCGAGGATTGATCCGCAGTTTCCCATTTGCGACGAGCCTGCAATCGGGCGCGTGGATCTCTGCGAGCATTGCTTCAACTAAAGCGAACGACTATGAGAACCGAAATGTGTCGAACGCCCGGACGTTTTCTAAAATACACCCTTCGAAACGTGTATACTGTACAAGTGTTTGTAATAAGAACCTTCGAAGCAAATCTGTGACGTGTCGGTTATTATGATGTTTGTTGTGCCAGCATCGCGCTTGTTCTCTAAAAAATCGATCCATTATTTATTATATATATAATATTAAACTAACACTTGCTTGCTTGCTTATTATTAATAAACGAAAGATTGTCGCGACAATTATTAACGCATCTCTCATAAATAATATGTATAATAATAATAAGCTAAATATGCTATATATGCAAACCCCAATTAAACTAACCCTCGACTACGAGGGCGATAGTTAGACATTTATACAACCCATGTTTAATAATAATTGATATGTATATCGTCAATGAGATCAAATAATAAGTTGGAGGATAAATATCCTCATTTATGATTTGTATGTGTGTGATCATTCAGACGAAACTACCTCATTCGAATGAAAGCCTTATTAAGTTTCGTGCATCCCAATAATAATGATTCGTAATATCGTCGTCGTCAATAGTTTAATACCTTCGTATATAATAATCCTATTATTACTGAAAGTCACCAGAAACATTACTATCAAGAAGAGCAAAGGAGGTGCGATTAGTCATTTCTTGAAGCGACGATCGCTGATGTTTGCTCTTCCTATGCATAGAATCCGTTGTGTAACTCAGGTCATGTACCTCGAAACGAACAGATGCAGTGTGGATCAAACCTGGGTCCACTTTGATCAGCTTTCCGATGGCTCCAATAGCCAGTCCGGCATACCAACGATAGTTTTCTGCATCGTTCTCTTTCCATTTATTGAACACTGCACGATCATTATATCCATGCTCGTCGGCAGCAGAGATGTCACGGACGAGAACGGTACAGCCAGTTCCGACTTCCACCCCTGTTTCACTTTTTGTGTTCAAGTACACTCGGTCTGTGGCTCCACTAAGCTGGTCTGCGTCAATACCATCAAGAGCATCATTGTAACGCACGCGGGGTTTTGTGGCGTGCCGCACGTTATCCAGATACACATAGTTCTTCATACCTATGAATTTTGTTTGGGGAGCTTCAATATCTGAAACTGCCAGGTGCGATTTGAGCGCAGTTGCAAACTCAAGCCGTTCAGTGCCAGTGTTTTTCACACAGACAGATATTTCCAAGGCATCATGTTGAAGTGATACTTCCATCGAGAGCTGGAAGCTTTTGTTCCAAAGGGCACGACTGCTTTCCGTATCGGAAACCTCAATGGTCACGTATGGAAATTCACCAGTTCCATTATCATTTACCCCAGTCTGCGATATCGTCCACTTCAAGGTCTTGGCTAGTCCATCCATGGGTAAAGGCTGATCGCTCTTTGGGGTTCCTGGGCGTTCTCCACCTTTGCCAAACTGCGGGAAGCAAATTGACGTGCCCCAGTCATTTAAAGTATGCTGGTTTAGTGGCACACCATCCGGTGAATAGAACACCTCGCCACCATTGGCCAAAACCCATGTATGAATGTTTCCTCCGTCGAGGTAAACTTCACAAAAGCTGCCACTGTGGTGGATCAGCGTTACTTTCGGCATGCCGCCGCGACCGTCCGAGACGCGCACGCAACCGGGGATCGAAAATTCCTTACTCAGTGCCAGTGTCTCTGCACTGTCCACGATACCTATGTCCCTGGAGTGTTTCACGCAAAAAAAAGGGAAATGTCGGGTAAGCTACGCAAAAAGGTTGCGTCGAGTTCACGAACAAGGATACCTGCTTAGCTCATGAGCGCCGACGCCAATGTCGTCCAATAGGACATTGCGGAGTGAATGCAAGGCAGCATGGTCTTCGTCGTGAGCAGGGTTTGGCTCGGTTGTCCTTGACGCTCTTGCAGCTGAACGAAGAAGACAATTTTCATTTCTTCGGCGGCGCAAAGGTCGACCCAGGGGTCTGCAAACCGGGCTTAAAACTCTTGCAGACAGCTCTGTGCTTCGAGAAGTTAGCCTCTGTGCACTCGGATGGTAAGGCACGCCCGACATGCAGTTTAGCATGGACTGCATGGCGTAAGATTCAACTGGGACCGCTTCAACTACGGCGCAGGCCCGGTTTGTTCCGCAAATAACCGTATCAAGGGAGCAGAGAGAAGTTAAGTTCAGAGATCAGATCTACCTTCGTAACTCTTAATAATGTACCAAGGTACCTTCGTACCTTCGTAACTTTTACGTGAGTGTAAGGAAACAAAATTAATTTGTTGTCGCGACACGGAGAGGGCTGCACCAACGACTCCCCCATCCCCCGCACAAGATTCTCGACCCTCACCACGTGCATAATTTCTGGGGCGCAAGCCCAGCGCTCGATCTCCAGGATGTAGTCAGTGCTGCTCGTGCTACAGTATGCTGCTCATCCTGCAATGGTCAAGATCGCAACCACCCCGAACCAGGCGACCGCCCGTTCTCTGCGTTCCTTATCGGGACGGGGGATCCGAGGCACGTGATCACCACCGTGGCTCGGTCGCGGCGACACGGTGGCCATGATAATGTTATGTCGTTCCACGTATTCGAGTCCACAATGGCCGAGACTGCGAGGCACATGCTGCTGCTCACCGTGCTCATGACGGACGACTCACCCCCCGCGGAACGCTGCGAGCGGTTCCTGGAGATCCTTATGAACTCCTCTGTCAGGGAATCAACGGCGGAGTACATCGAACGGATTGCCGAGCGGCTAGAACGCGTAACTTGCGCGGTGTTTGCGGGAGAAATAGATACAGTGTCGCATGATCCCATTGCGCAAGTCTTTGATCTCTCTCTTCTCAAATTTCGAGAGAGAGACGATCTCATCGACGTGTTCCGGTCGTGGTTACGAAGAGGACCCAGTGAGCACCGTGACGAGTTTAACATGGAGCTCGCCTGGGAGTGTAGGAGTAGGTATTTCTACGGGGAAAGGTACGATCACAGAAAGAATATGGTGGACTGGGATTATCACACAAGGCTGGTGCAGGAGGGGGCTTCAGTGATACATTTCCGTCACTTCGCTCAGTGGCGACTCACAGGTATCGGGTTCCCAGTGCGAGAGTCGACGTACCCAGAGGTTAACCGTACGCTTGTGACCCGTTTACATGGTACCACAAAGGATCACATAGATAGAAACATGCAGGAACGTGGACGTAGCGTACTGAGTGAGGGTTATTGGGGAGATCTGGTGAGTGGGCCGTTCTTCTCATTCGGCATAGAGGCAGAAGAGCCTGAACTATTCAGGGTGGCCAATAGACAGCATGTCAAGAACGCCGTGGAGGTTAGCGAGTACAACGTGGCGAGCTGTATGTTTGAGATGCGCACAGGCGTGCCGTGGAAGACTGTGATGCGTCGACGTCCTGGGATGGAACAAGACGATGCTATGTGTGATGCCAACATTATAAACGCATGGAAGAATGCAGATGAAACTTTTGCACCGGTTGATGAATGTAGCCAGGCTGGAGACAATGGAGTTTCCGGAGGAGCACATCGGGAGAATAGTAGCGAGTCCTCCGCGGAATACTGGAAGAGGCTTAGAGTAATCATCACGGGGCCTGGTGATTTCGAAAAGGTTCTCACGTCGCGTGCATTAAACAATTGTGCATTTGATTGTATCACAGTGGGCGCATGGCATGCGCATAATCTGCAGCCTGAACTTGGCAAGACAGCGAAGCAGCAGAAAGGACCTGGGGCAGCGCCTGGAGTTTTGATTGTGGAGGGTGCAAAATATTTTGTTCTCATGGACAACAAAACAGTGGACAACTTTACAAATAAGTCGGAAGAGTTGGCGACACAGGCGGGGTTTCATCCTGTTCCTTCGGCGGTGGCGATAAAGGACGCAAATGAAACGTCAAAAAAGTTGCGAACGGATCTTGGAACCCGTGCAAGATCATCCACATCTGTTGGAGCGGGTATCCTCAGTGGGATTGACGATGTGCACAGGGTGTTTGTAGCTATTTAATTGTTTCACATCCAGCATGAATTTGTTAAGCAATCTACCAGTTCTGTGTAGAATAACAAAGATTATTGGTGCCTCAGGATGGTAGCACTTCAGCTCCATGTGTCACATCAGCACCTTGGGAGAATAGCGCACCACTCCCGTTGGCATCCAGTGTGTATCACTGGTCGTGATAGAATGCATGTAAGAAAAATTCGCGCTTCGTTTGGCCCAATGTTCGACTTTAGATTCGTACGTTAGTTCTGCCCAACATCTAAAAACGACCAGTACATTTCGACGCTGCCTACGGTAAGAGAATGCTCGAAGCAGCATGCATTTTGCCCAAATGTGCACAAAATTTGCGAAATACGAGCTGAGTGTGCGGTTCCTGTGGTGCTTGTCTGCGTGAATCAAGCTTCGCCAGCGGTGGGCAGCACTGTGTTGTGCCAAGCGCCACTTGTTAAATGCACGTCTCCTTGAATTTGCCTCGATAATGTGTCTTGCCAGACGTACCCTGGCTTCCACGAGCCACGTGTGAAGCCAAGCCATAAATATGCGCCGGCCGAGGCGGACTTTGTCGTGGTTTGACGCTCTTACCATTTTGGCGAACTCGGTGAATGCCTCCTTGACATGCCGGTGCCACGACCACAACTTAGCTCTTGCCAACACCTCACGTCCACGCCAGCACGCTGTCATCCAGCGGTACCAACCATGCACATACTGTTTCAGGCGTCTTTGCTGTTCAAACCGCGTTGCAAACGTAACAGACTTGCGATGTGCAACTGCTGATTTTGCAGACTTTCGCCATGTCCAAAGTACATCCACACTGAGCCTCCAAACCCTGTGTTGTACAGCGACTTCTTGTTTTATCAATGCTAGTTTCCTCAAAAATAGGTCGCGCATAGCGTCAATCCACCGTGAAAATGTAATGGCAGTTAAGGCACGAGAGCTGTAATCCTCCGCCATGCGCCAGTGCTCAGCGCTAATAAGTGCAATCGTAGTAGCTACAGTCCAACATTTGAAGCAAGCAGTCAGGGAGGCGCGACGTCTGTGCCATTGTGCACATGTGTTGAGCACAGTTGCTGAATGTAAATGTCGCCACGAATCCCATGCCGTCATGAGCGAGCGTTTATTCCTGTGCACACATGCGAGCGACATCAGCTCACAAACAATTATGCGGCGATGGGCGAGTTTACGCCAATGTACGAACATCTTACGCATCAAACTACTCACCCAGACACTCAATACTTCCTCAGCCAACGCGTGTAACATGCTGTACTCTCTCCATGTTGACCATGCCCTGGCAATTAATGTATTACTGAAAAGCGCTATTGCTTTGCTGGCGAGATATTTGAAAAGTGACGCATGTTCTACGCGACACAGCCATCGTTCCCAGGCTGTATTCATCGCAGATATACATGATCGTAACCCCATCTCACGGACTAGCTCATGTGTCACCCGCGCGTTAAATACGAAACGACGCCATCGCTCGAATGCTACTTTAATCGTGTGACTTTTCAGCCTTTTCATAGCGCACAAAATCTTACTCCTCGTCGCACAAGCCTCTGTACTCAGCTCTGCCCAATGTATGAATGTCTTTGTCTTCAACGCGTATGCCATTTGTTTGCATTCAACAACAAACTCCCGCCATCTAAGCCAATGTCCAATCATTTTTCGCTCCCGAAACCATGTAACTGTCATGCGTGCCAGCTTTATCCCGTTCACCCGCTCTCTCCACCGATTCCACGCCGCATATATTAAACCATGCATGCGAAACATAGTGCACTTATGCATGCATTTTCTCTGTGTACTTACCTCAACAACAAATTCGAGCCACCTTCTAAAGCGCGCTGCTTTCTCGTGGTATTCAAAAATGTTTATGGCACAGATGAACAAGTGGGTCTCATCCATGTGCTTGCGCCATCTATTCCACGTTCTCGATGTCGCTGTAGTTCTGAACCTTCCTATTGCCACTGCAAGCAAACTCCTCCTATGTGTGGCTCTGCTAGAGAATATAACCCAGCGCTTGAACAACTTCTTAAGGTATGATCTTGCAAATGTTGCGAGAGCAATTCGTTTTATTGTCGCCGCGAGCTGTACAGTGGATGCATGCCATGCCATTACAGCTTTTCGCATCAGGTTTCCTCCTGCACGCCTGCGCATTTGGAGCAAACGCGACGTATTTTCTCTTGCCCACTTCCTTGAGCGCTCATTCCATTGAATGAAAGCGGGATGGACGAGCATTTTGCGCAGCCTTCCGTTTTGCTCATGGAGATTTCTTAGACTTAAAGATTGAGAGGACAAATCTTCAAATCTTGCACTAAAATGTGAGGTGACTTGGTCTTGGTCAAAATCAAAGCTGCACACCTCAGAGAAGAGATGGTGCACATGGCAAACAATTCCAGAAATCCTGCTGACAAGAACAGCTTCAGCGGATGTGTCCAAATTGTGTAGGGGCTTCACCTCACCCAACGAGGTCCGCGGAGAGAGGGATGAAGGGGTGAACGCTAGCGGCTGTGAGTGTAGATGGCCACAGCACTGCAGCCATCTTGACTGTGTTCTCTCCGTCGCGGTTATTCTTGTGTTTATCTCGTTGTCTGGCTTGCACGATTGATTCGTATGACGCATTTCCGCCTCCCGACACAACGGGTTTTGAAATGCGAGCGGCGACGACACTGTTGCGGGATATTTGATCCCCTCAACGACGACGTTCGGGGACTGAGCAAGCCCGCCGTGCTCGCTAAAATGGAACTTGGTGAACCCACCAACAATTCGCTCTGACACCACTAGCGCGTCATATACGCCCTCAATGTCGGCAACCTCGGACCTCCCGTCAGGTATTGTCTTGCGTATCTCGCACATGCCGAACGCGGCACGACTCAGAGGCGTAGAACAGCAAGTGGCTCCAAGGATACTCTCCGTTTTCGTGACAGTTTTCGAGCTTTACTTCAAAAATGGAATTACCAATCTTTAATTCGGTTTTTCGGATTTTCGACGGTTGAAATGTCAACGAGTTTTGCAATCCTATGGGCAATCACCCTCGGGAGGCTTGGTCGACACAGGCAAACAGTCAGACAGGTGGCACAATCGGAGAGCCGAAACGAAAGAGTTTTGACTTGGCAGGAGCCTCCTCGCACGACGACACCGCGTGCGTCCGAATCTTGACAGAGAGCGGTACCATGTTATGGCGCCATCGACTTATGGGTATCATCACGAGCAAGTCCTTCAATGAGTGCTACGCACGTAACCTCCGTCCTGAGACATGGCGCTGGTGGTTATCCGGGCCTGAGAAAACATCTGTTCTTCGTCCCACCCGAAAGTCAACGATATGGAGCTACTAGCTAGATCGGCTTTTAACAGTATGACCTATTATATATAGGAGGTACAAAAAATCACGCCTGGCTGGGTGAGAAGTTCCCTTTGAAATCACGAAATTTGATAGGCTGAAG
>CESU01002783.1_pt1 | contig 11498 bp, 9 predicted proteins | sample 531141 | NCBI WGS metagenome assembly CESU01 (sample SAMEA2621401, study PRJEB7988) | marine metagenome | isolation source: saline water (ENVO:00002010), including
AAATATTAGTTGTATATAATATATGGATATATTACTTATTGCTATTTATTTGACTAATTAATTTGTATTAAAAAATATCAAAAAACCTTTAATAATAAGTCTTTAGAGGCTATTTATTGGATATAAGAATTAAAAAAAAAACTAATTTTTACCTAATTTCTTAATATATCTATCTTTTAGGCGAGAAGATCTAGTTGTTAGGTCAATTTGCTTACCATTTATAAAGACATAAGTAGGAATAGAAGAGGGCTCTAAAGGATCAGATTCCCATATAACAATATCTGCAGAATTACCTTTTTTAAGAGATCCTCTATTTTTAATTCCAAAGACATCTGCTACATTTTTAGATAATCCGCTTATAGCATCCTCATAATTCATTCCATAAGCAACAGCATTTCCAGCTCCTTGTCTTATAAGGTGATAATTATGAGATCTTGCTGAATCAAACATTATGGTTATTCCTGCTTTATTTAAAATAGATGCAAGTTCTAATGAGCTAGATAATTCATCGAATGAATTGGGTATGTTGTCCATAGGATTAATAATGACTGGTATTTTACTTTTAGCTAACTCATCTAACACCAATGGAGCATCCTCTATTCCTGCAAGGATTAAGTTCAAATCATACTTATTCTTAATATCTATTAAATGTTTTATATCCGTTGCTCTATTGGTTTCTATAATAAGCGGCAATTTTTTATTGGCTAACTTATCTAAAGCAGCAATATCTTGGAGGTGGAGTTCAAAAAATTCTGCCAAAGGTGATTCCAAAACTTTCTCATAGTTTTTAGTTTTAGCGAGCTTTCCTAATGTAATAAGATTTTCTAACATATCTAGATCTTCACTTCGCGATCCTGATGAAGCGCCGATTTTTCCAAGCATTACCATGTCTTGTTTGCCTGAGATGTTCATATTGCCATCTAAAATAAAATAAGAGCCCATGCCAGCAAGAGGCATTGAGGTTTGTTGAGGTAGAGTAATTACCGAAGTAAGTCCATTAGATCTATTCCATGGAATAAGAGTTGAATTTGGATTAAATCCTCTAAAAATACTAAAGCCCATATTAAGATAATCCGATTCATCATCTCTAGTTACGTCAAGCGCCCCTATCTCAACTATTCCAATAGCTGTCATAGGAGCTATAAAACCAGGAGTAATTATCTTTCCCTTGGCATCTATTGTATTTTCAGCTGTAATATTCAAATCACCTATGGACTTAATTAAACCATCTTTAATGTAAAGATCACCGACAAAGGCTTTAGATCCATCACCAATGTGAATAGTCCCATTTTTAATTAGCAGGTCACTAGCATTAATAACCAAAGGACTTATTAGTAGTAAAGCGGTTAATAATTTTAAATTTTTCATTGTGTTCTACTCTTATTAGGTTTGATAATTCCAAGATCAAAATCAGATACTGGTTTTAAAGATGGCTGACTTCTATCAAACATTAGATTTCCATCAATAAAAACTTTTTGAGCAATTGCATAAACGCTGAATGGATTTTGATTCCATATAACCACATCAGCATTTTTACCTTCAACCAATGATCCAGTTGTATCTTCAATGCCAGCTGCTTTTGCTGGATTTGAAGTAATCCACTTTATAGCTCTAGCTTTTGAAATATCAAAACCAGCTCGATTGCCTGCTGCTAATGCCTTTGCTGCTTCTTGATTCAGATGCTGAATACCAATAGCATCATCAGAGTGAACAACTGCACAGCCTGTTCCATTTCTAGCTTGATCAATAATAGCTATGTTTTCTTGAACCATGTCATAAGCTTCATGTTTAAAGCCCCACCAGTCTGCCCACATAGCACCACAAATATTATTATCAGCAAGCAAGTCAGCAATTTTATATGCTTCAACCGCATGATGAAATGCAGTTATCTTGTAGCCAAATTCTTTAGCTATATCTATCATCATTGCCATTTCTTCAGCTCTATAGCAATGGTTTTGAACTAAGATTTCTCCATTAAGAACTCCAGCCAATGTATCCAATTCTAAGTCCCTAGTAGGGGGACTAACTATTTCTTTAGCTTCATCTGATTTAGATTCATATGAATTCATATTTTCGCTATACTTTGCTGCCTTGATCCAAGCTTTTCTGTAACCAGCAATATTACCCATCCTGGTTGATGGAGCTTGTCTTCTACTTCCATAAACTCTTTTAGGATTTTCCCCGCAAGCCATTTTTAAAGAATGAGGTGCTTCGGGAAACTTCATCCCTTGAATGGTATTACTTTGAATATTTTTAAATGTAGTTCCTCTGCCGCCAATTAAATTTGCAGAACCAGGTAAAACATGAAAAGTTGTTATTCCACCTTGAAGAGCTAAAGAGAATTGAGGATCCTGTGTCCAGACTGAATGTTCAGCCCAAACATCTGCTGTTACTGGACTTGTAGATTCATTTCCATCAGAACTAGTTTTCACCCCAGGTGCTGAATAAACTCCCATGTGAGAATGTAGATCAATAATTCCTGGAGTTACCCACATATCCGAAAGATCATAGATAGCTACATTTTCTATGTCCGAATCAAGGTTGGGCCCTATAGCTTTAATTTTTCCATCTTGAATGAGTAAATCATAATCAATAAATTCATTGCCTTCACCATCATAGATGTTTGCATTTTTTAATAATGATGTTGCTGAGGGCTCAGCTATATAAGTTGAATCAAATGGAGCGGCTTCAATAGTAATACAAAAAAGAAGAGCGCCAAGAGTAAAAATTTTATTATTTATTTTCATGCTGATTAAATTAACATATTCAACTCACACCTTTCAATATCAATCTTATAAATTTAAATGGTGACCACCATCAAGAATTAAAAGCTGGCCTGTTGCATTTTTATTAAGCTCAGTAAAAGCCATAATAGACTCTGCAATACTAGCAGGACTAGCAACTGATTTTAGAGGAACTGAAGATTCAAGATGATCTTTAGCAGAGTTATAGGTCTCTTCACCAAGTCCATTTTTTAACCATTCACCCTCTATAAAGCCTGGGCAGACAGCATTAACTCTTATTGGACCTAAGTTTCTTGCCATTGAAATGGTCATAGTATTTAAAGCACCTTTTGATGCTGCATAAGCCATAGAGCTTCCAATACCCTTAATACCAGCTACAGACGATACATTGGTAATACTTGGATTGGAGCTTTGCATTAAATATTTTTTTGCAGCTTTCACCATTTGGAAGGGACCTATTAAATTGACTGCATATATTTTTTGGAAGTCCTCTGCATTAAGCTGATCTAGATCCGAATGATCCCATGCAAATTTACTAGTGCCAGCATTATTAATCAATGCATCAATTCGGCCCCACTTATTAATAGTTTGATTAATAGTATCTTTGCAGTCAGCATCCTTCGAAACATCTGCTTGAATTGCTAAAGCCTCAACATTATGCTCTTCACAGGCACTTGCAATTTCATTAGCTTCTTTAATAGTACTGGAGCATGTAATAGTGATGTTCCATCCTCTTGATGCTAATAATAATGCAGTTGCAGCCCCAACGCCTCGACTAGCTCCAGTGATTACTGCAACCGGTTTTTGTGACACATTATCCATAGTTTATAAATCAGAATTTGTAGCTTTAGCTATAGCTCTAAACATAGCTATATGAGCAGCTTTTGAATATTCTCTTTCAGCTGTAAACCTATGATTTGAGGAAGTTTTTGTTATAACTACATTGCTAATAGGATCAACATATATATATTGGTTATAGACGCCAGCAGCAGTGAAATCTGTATCAGGAAAACCAGGAACCCACCATTGATATCCATAGCCCCAATCATTGGATGAAAGGTCTCCAGCATTTGGTTTTAAATGCGCCGCATCCATAACATGTGAAGCATTAACCCAATCGCTAGGAATAACTTGTTCATCATCCCATTTACCATTATTTAAATATAAAAGGCCAAATTTTGCATAATCTCTTAAAGTTGCATTTAATCCACCTAAAGCCATATCCACATCTTCGTTATCAGATAAATAATAGGCTTCATCTTCCATACCTATTTTTTCCCAAATATTTTTTTGGAGATATTCTCTTAAAGGCATGCCTGTAACTTCTATAAGTAAGAAACCTAGCATTTGAGAATCAATACTTACATAGTGATTATAAGTACCTTGCTCTTTGTGATTAGTCAGCGTCTTAGCAAAATCTCTAAATGATGTCCCCAATGCAACAGCTCTTCCAAATTTATTTATATCTGAATTTGGATCAGCATAATCCTCATTAAATAAAACTCCAGAAGACATCTGAAGAATATTTTTTATCTTTATACCCTCATAACCTGTTCCCTTAAAATCAGGGAGATACTTAGTGATAGGATCATTGATGTCATCTATTAATCCATCATCTAAAGCAATCCCAACGAGCGCAGACAAGAATGATTTAGCAACAGACCATGATATATGTTTTGATGTTGAAGTATTACCATTAAAATAATCCTCAAAGACAACCTTATTATCTTTAATTATTAAAAGACCATCAGTTCTAAAATACTTTAGAGCTTCCTCTAAGTTTTGATCTTTTCCCTCAAATGCATAGGTTTCAGGAAGCGCAAATAATTCATCGGATCTTGGTAGAGCTTTTGCCTTACTGGATGCTTTCATGGGCTCAGAGGTTATAAAAAGTTCACCCATATTAGTGAAATTATATGCAATCTTATCTTCATCATATAGATGCGTTATTTTATAAACTCTTAAGGCACCTGGACCATAAATAAAAGCAATAATAGCGATGATGAGTAAAAGAATAATTGAAATAGTTTTCATAGGTCTCCTTAATTAAAAGTATTTATTATATTAAATATAATGTCGTTATAGCTGGTTATTTTTTATTCCCATATTTGAACATAATCCTCTAGATCATGAATTGGAATAGTTTTACTCTTTCCAGCAGTTGTTCCGGTATATATATACCCAATAACCTGAGCAGAAGCAGCAAGCTCTAGGCGTTTTGAAATAAGTTCATTAAACGCAAAAGTTCCTGTTCTCCATATAGCTCCATAGCCCATTGCATTTAGTGCTAAAAGTATATTTTGTCCAGCACATCCAGTTGAGATAATTTGCTCAACAGCTGGCACTTTAGGATGATCTTTTGGACTTGAAATTAGAACTATTATCATAGGCGCTCGGAAGGGTGCCTCGGTATATTTTGTAACCTGTATATCAGTTAATTCGTCATTCAATTCTCTTGCAGTTTCTAAAAATATTTTTGATAATTTATTTCTGCCATCTCCAGTAATTTGAATAAATTGTGAAGGTCTAAGCCAAGCATGGTCAGGGGCTCTTAAGGCAGCCTCAAAGACAGTATTCATCTCATCAGCAGAAGGACAGGGATCGCATAATTCTCTTGCTGAGTTTCTGGTTGTAATATTTTTTAAAGCATCCATTTCTTTAAGAATTATATAACTTTTTTTGGTTTAGGTTTTCTCTAATATCTGTATGGTATTTTTTAGTAATTTTGTAACCTGAATAAAAGAATGCTGCTATTAAACCCCAAATCATTGCAAAAGGGCCATCCAGAAGACCTAAGTTAAAAAGCATGGATTCAGTAATCTCTTCGCCGCTTCCATATGTAGGGAAATTAATAACATCCAAAGCAATACCTGCAACCATGGCCCCAAGACCACCAGAAGCTTTAGCAAAGAAGGATCTTGCAGAATAGAATATGCCTTCTTGACGATATCCTGTTAAGAGCTCATGTTCGTCACAAATATCAGCTAAAGCAGACATAACGCTAATATTCAGTATAGAGCCAGCTGCAGCAGCAACCGATCCAAGAATAATTATAAAAATAACTAGATCCCAAGAAGCGGCATCAGGAGCTAATCCAAATAGACTAAGAATAACTGCTAACGACCAAAAAAAACTTAAAACTATGGCTGATAAAACTATGATTAGAGGCTTTTCAAATAATAAATGAAGCCTAGCAGTAATTAAAAAACCTACAGCATAGCCAAAAACATTATTAAGAATTAACCAACCGGTTTGAATGGGGCTTAATTTCCAATAAAAGGTATACATATAAAGTCCGAGACCCTCATGAGTTCCTATAAGTATTGAAAGAAAAAATATACCCAAAAGAAGCTGAAGATAATTTCTGTTTTTTAAAACTCTGGCAATGTCTTTAAAAAACCTAGATAAATTATTTTTACTTTTTCTTTCTTTAGGTTGTTTTAAATTGGGTAACTGATCTAGTGTGAAATATGCTGAACTTGTAAGAGCAATTCCAACCAAAATACAGCTAAAAGTTACTATAGGAGGATAGGCATCTCTGGATAACTGACCCAATTCAAAACCATCTATATTTGGAAAGATAAAAAACCAAACATACACATGCATAATAATTACACCTGCATAAGACAGAACATTGTTAAAGCTCATTATTTTAGATCTTTCAATATAATCATCTGAGAGTTCAGCACCTAAAGCTAAGTGTGGAATAGTGAAGAGCGTAATACTAAGCTTTAATAAAATAGTAAAACAAGCGAACCATACAAATATTGCATACTGACTCATATCTTCTGGAGGTGTAAATATAAAATATATACAAGCTATAACTGGAAGGGGTGCTGCAAACATAAAAGGATGCCTTCTTCCCAGCTTTGATCGAAAATTATCTGATATTGATCCAACCAAAGGATCAGAGATAGCATCAAATATAACTGCTATAAAAATAGCCAATCCAGTTAAAATACCGGATAGACCTATAACCTGGTTATAAAAAAAGAATGCCAATGATGCCAGCATCCACAAAACACTCGCCTCACCAATGGCACCAATTCCATATGATAATTTAGTATTTAATTTAACTGGTGACATAGTATCAAAATATCATGCTAGATTATTTCGACTAAGTCTAATAGGTTAGTAATGTATTTTTTTTAACATGAATTATTTATTAACCTAAAAATTATGTATTATTAACTTAGTTAATAAATTTAAAAATTATGTGGATACAAATAATTGGAATAGCAGTCTTGGTAATCATTTCATATCTTATTGTTAAAAGACTCTCAAATACTGAGAAATCTCTTCCCAACGAAACTGAATCTCTTGAAGAGAATCTAGTATTTGAAGAAGACATGTCAGAAGATGAATTAGATACAATTGATAAAAGTATCAACGATTAAATTATAGATTTGATTATGGAATTTATTAAAGCGATATTTATAAGCCTTGCAATACTTGCAGTATCAGTTGGCATCATCCACTTTTTATTAAAAAAATTATTTAAAAATTATGACACTAAAGTCGTTTGGCTATGGCTCATATTTATAGTGACCTGGATAGACTTAATCGGAGTCTATATGTCCTGGTGGCGTATCACCTGATTCTCTTAAATCTTTAAGTAAATTCCTGCAAGCAAAAACCATAATAAATGCAAAAGGCACTCCTGTAATAACTACAGAGGTCTGTAAGGCAGTTAAGCCTCCAGCATAGAGAAGAACAGCAGCTACCACACCCAGTAAAATTGCCCATGTAACTCTAGATATCATTGGTGAATCATCATGAATATCAGATTGATCTTCAGATGAAAGCATAGATGCTACTAAGGCACCTGAATCCGATGAAGTAACAAAGAAAGTAACAATTAATACCAAAGAGATAATAGATAATGGTTGAGCAAAAGGATAAACATCATACAAAGTAAATAATGCAACAGGCATATTACTAGCAACAATCTGACTTATATCACTAGTGTTATTGATAACCTGATAGATTGCTGCATTTCCAAAAACACCCATCCAAATAAAGACAATAAAAGAAGGAACAAATAAAACACCAACTATAAATTCCTTAATAGTTCTTCCGTAGGAAATTCTAGCAATAAATAAAGAAACAAAAGGGGCCCATGAAAACCACCATGTGTAATAAAATAAAGTCCATCCATTTTGCCAAGAACTTGTACTGTAAACCTCAGTCCATGTTGCTGATTGAAGTATGGTGTTTAAGTAAGCACCAAAATTTTGCACTAATGCATTAAGTATAAAAACAGTAGGACCAAATATGAAGACCAATAAAAGTAATCCAGTAGCAATAATCATATTAACCTGAGATAGCTTTTTAATTCCGGCATTCAGTCCAAGCGACACACTTGTTAATCCTAAAAGTGTTATAAAAATTATAATGTAGACCTTATTGGTGAAAGTTTCTTCAATTCCAAATATATGAGCCATACCTGCACTTATTTGCACAGTCCCAAGACCAAGAGATGTAGTGACACCAAAAACTGTAGTTAAAATAGCCACAACATCAATTGCAACTGCAAGTGGCTTATTAGACGCTACTTTTTCTCCAAGCAGAGAACTGACTCTAAATGGCAATTTTTTATTATAAGAGGCATAAGCAAAACATAAGCCTAGTGATGAATAGACAGCCCATCCATGCAGACCCCAATGAAGATTAGCAAGATTAATGGCTTTGCTGGCATTAAAAGAATTATCGCCCTCTATCATTCCTGGAAAAGAACTCATGTGCATTAAAGGCTCAGCAACACCATAAAAGAGAAGACCAATACCAAGGCCGGCACTAAAGAGCATAGCTATCCAATTAACATAAGTATAAGAAGGAGTCGCATCGGGACCACCAAGCCTAATATTTTTGTATTTTGTAAATAATAGATAGATAGTAAAAACAAGAAATCCATTGGCAAGAAGTATTATCATCCATCCAAGATAATCAGATAAAAATGACTGAATCTGCAAAAAGACAGCCTCAGAAACATCTGAATTTGTTGAAACAATTCCGGTGATTAAAAGAATAAGTGAAACGGATAAAAGGAATCTAGATTTACTGATATTTTGCATTTTTATATTATTTAATTTTTAGAGTGATACAACTATAACGAATTTATAGAAAATTAGAAAAACTTTCTATTCTTGATAAAAGGACGAATGTCGCCAAAAACTTGATATATATATCTCTAATGTTATAGTCCAACAAGACTAATTTAATGAAATTGCTGGTCTTTAAACAAGCTAAACTTCCCAGGGGGGTATCTAGGGCAACCTAGATTTAAAAAGTCGAACTTATTTATTTTCGGTAGTTTCCATAATAAGGAGCTGATATGAAGAATTTAACCGACTTATATTCTAAAGAATATATATCTAATATAAAAACTAACGTAGCTTTAGGCGTACTAGGAACAGTTGCAGCAATAATGCCGCAAACTGGTATTTCACAAGAGCGAGTTATCGAAGAAATTGTGGTTTCTGCTCAGAAGAAAGATGAAAATGCTTCTGATGTGCCACTTACTGTAACAGCCTTAACAGGAGAGACACTAGATGAAATGAATGTCTCTAACTTTGATGAATATATTGAATATTTACCAAATGTTACTAACGGCGGAAGAGGACCTGGACAATCAACTATATATATAAGAGGAATGGCTGTAGATCCAGTTAATGTATTCTTATCAGCAGCTCAGGGATCGACTCCTAATGTTGCTTTATATTTAGATGAGCAACCAGTCACTGTTCCAGGAAGAAACTTAGATATTTATGTAGCTGATATGGAACGTATCGAAGTGTTGCCTGGACCTCAAGGAACTCTATACGGTGCTAGCTCACAAGCAGGTACTATAAGACTTATTACTAACAAGCCAAAATACAACGAATCTGAAGCTGGTATTAATGCGAGTCTTTTCGGAACTTCTGAAGGAGAGGCAAGTAACTCTTTTGATGCTTTCGTTAATATTCCAATGATTGATGATGTTTGGGCTGTTAGAGGTGTTTTCTACAGATCGGACTTAGGTGGTTATATTGATAATGTTCCTGGAACACTTACTTTATCCCCAAATAACCCTGCATACCCTGGAGCAGGATCAACATATACTACAACTGATAACTCTGCATTAGTCGAAGAAGATTTCAATGATGCTTCTTATCAAGGTTTTAGACTTTCATCAGCTTTAACGCTTAATGAAAACTGGGACATGTTAGTTACTCACATTGATCAAGAGATTAATGCTGATGGTGTGTTTGATTACGATCCAGCAGTTGGAGATCTTCAAGTACAAAGATTCCAGCCTGATACTCTTGAGGATGCTTTCACTCAGACTTCTATGACTTTAGAAGGAAGAATGGGAACTCTTGATGTTCTATACACAGGTTCATATCTTGAAAGACAAGTTAATCAATTAGTTGATTACAGTGGATATGGAAATGTTGGTTCATACCTGCCTTATTACATATGTAATTACGCTTCAGCAACATCACCTTCATATAGTGCTTGTGGTAATGCTGATGTTCTAGTCACACTTGATGATCAAAATGAAAGAACAACTCATGAATTTAGAATAGCTTCTAATGAAAATAGCGAGCTTCCTTTCTCATATACAGCTGGTGTGTTTATTGATGAAAGTATTCTAATGACAATTAATGAGTACAGCTACAATGGTGCTATTTCTCCTGAAGGTCAGGATTCTTATGCTTTATACCAAGAAAACTGTCCAATCCCAGGAGCATGGGCTAGAGATGAGTCATGTAGACCAGCTCAAACTAGGTTCTATAACGATATCATGAGAACCGAGGAGCAAACTTCATTCTTTGGTGAAGTTACTTTCCCAGTTACTGATAAAGTGGACTTCATGTTTGGAATGCGTAAGTATGACATGGACATTGACTTTAGGGGTCAGTCTAAGTTTGGTTACAGAGGAAGCAACGTCTCTAATGGTAGAGATTATGATGCAGCTCCTCATGGAACTGATTTACTAAATCAGAGTGATACTGTTACTAAATTCACAGCAAGTTATAAGCCAGATGAAGATACTTTAATGTATTTCACAAGATCTGAAGGCTTTAGACCTGGTGGATGGAACAGGGGTGGATTGCTATCATCTAGAAATCCTGCTTTCCCAGACGTACCATTAACTTATGGTTCTGATGACACTATCAACACAGAAGTCGGGATTAAGACTTTGTTAATGGATGGATCTTTAAGACTTAATGCCTCATGGTATAACGTTGAATGGACTGATATTCAGGTATCAAGATTTGATCCAGTTAATGTTTCTATTCTTACTTTCATAGAAAATGCAGCAGATGCAGATGTTAGTGGTCTGGAAGCAGATATTCTTTGGTATCCTTCTAATGAAAAATGGACTGTAATGGCAGCTTTCTCAACAAATGATACTGAAATCACAAACATTAAAGCTCAGATTGTAGAGCTAGCTCCTGTAGGAAGTGCGTTACCATTAGCGCCTGAAGTACAGTGGAATGTTAGAGCAAGACGTGATTCCGAATTCATGGGTAACGCAGCTTATACTCAAATTGCAGTTAAAAATGCAGGTGAGTCATTTAGTTCTCTAGAAGCTGACAAACGTTATCAGCAAGATGCATACAGAGTTGTTGATCTTGCCTACGGATTTGAGATGAATGGAGCAGATTGGGAATTTTTCGTAAGAAACTTAACTGATGAAAGAGCTCAACTATATTTCAACGATCAGGATGATATTCCAAGAATATCTACTAATCGTCCTAGAAATAT
>CESU01096375.1_pt1 | contig 11425 bp, 6 predicted proteins | sample 531141 | NCBI WGS metagenome assembly CESU01 (sample SAMEA2621401, study PRJEB7988) | marine metagenome | isolation source: saline water (ENVO:00002010), including
CTACCTGAAAAGCAATTTTCTGAAAAATTTCCAATTGGAATGGCTGTTATAAACACGAATGGTCTTTGGCAAAGTACGGTTCATATGATAAAAGATCATCCAATATTCGAAGGAATCACAAATAATGATCATATGGACGAAGTATTTGAAAATGTAGGTCCTACTAAATCATTTTTTATGCCAGAGGGTAAAATTATAGCAGGTGTAATTTCTACCGATAGATATCCAAACCAGGATAACATGAAACGTCATTTTATTGGAGTTGGAGATGTTTGGTATGCCTCTGACTTATCAGAAATAAAATTTGGGGATGGATTATTGGTCCCAACCACATTGAATATTTTAAATATGTTAGGACAAGACCCAGTTGCAGATAAGTTATTTTTCAATATGATAAATTATTATGGTAAATAAGAAAACTATATTATTATCTATTTTTATTTCGCAATCAATTTTAATTTTTTCACAGTTGAGATTAGCAAATATTTTTGGAGAAGGTATGGTTCTTCAAAGAAATGATTCTATTAATATTTGGGGTTGGTCCAAACCAGAGGATAAAGTATCTGTTTTCTTCCAAGGTGATGAGTACAATACTATTTCAAATAAAGAAGGAAAATGGTTAATTCAAACAAGATATTATTCGGCTGGTGGTCCCTTTAATTTAAAAGTTAAAAATAGTAGCGAGGAATTATTTTATAAAGATTTATATACTGGTGATGTATGGTTTTGTTCTGGTCAGTCAAACATGCACATGAAAATGAAATCGGTAAAGGAAAATTATCCAGAAGAATTTAATTTGCCAGAAAACAAGAATATTAGATTTATTGAAGTTCCTTCACAAATAAATTTTAATAAGACTGAGTCGGATATAAAGAAGACAAACTGGTCAATTTTAAATTCAAAATCCATATATAAATTCTCAGCAGTAGCATATTTTTTTGCAAAAAATCTCCAACCAAAATTAAATGTCCCCATTGGTTTAATTGTTTCTGCAGTTGGTGGTTCCCCAGTAGAATCTTGGATGAGTGAAAAAAGCGCTTTGAATTACAAAACTGTTGCAAAGAGATTAAGCGAGGCTAAACAAGAAGGTTTTTTAGAAAAATTAGAGAAAAATGATAAAGAAAATCGAAACAATTGGTTTTTAGAAGCTGAGGAAAAATTAATTAATAGTAATATTTTTTATCAACCGAAACCATTTGACCATACTTATAAATATAAGTGGTTTCCATTTCATAAGCATACAGGAGTTTATTGGTTTAAAAAAGAGTTTTATTTGGATGAAAATTCACTTACTAATACAAGGCTATATTTAGGTAAAATTGGAGATTCTGATTCTACTTTTTTGAATGGAAAATATATTGGAAACACTTCAAATAGATACATAGACCGTGAATACTGGTTTTCATCAAACCTATTGAACAAGGGAAATAATACTATTGAAATAAAAGTTTATAATTTCCGTTGGAGAGCTGGTTTTATGTTTGGGGATATTATTCAATTTAAGTCTAAACAAAAAAATATTAGACTTATGGATGATTGGTATTTTGCAGATTTATGCGAAATGCCTTCACTAAAACCTGCTGAAAATAGATTTTGGCGCCCAGTAGGATTATATAATGGGATGATTGCCCCTTTAAGGAATACAAAATTTAGTGGAGTTATTTGGTATCAAGGTGAATCTAATGCTAAAAAAGATTTTGCATTTACTTACAGAGACAGGTTTTCAAATATGATCAAAGATTGGAGAGATATATTTGAAAAAAAAGATTTGCCATTTTTATTCGTTCAGTTGCCAAATTATTTGAAATCTAATCCAAGCCCTTCAAATAGTTCTTGGGCAATACTACGAGAGTCTCAACTAATTGTTTCAAAAGAAGATAATAATGGTATGATTACGAGTATTGATATTGGTGAAGCAAATGATATTCATCCTAAAAATAAGAAGGAAATTGGGAACAGGCTTGCTCTTGAGACAATGCGCTTAGCCTATAATGATGGTTCTAATCTTAAGTTTGATACTTATGTGGACCAAATTTTGTTTGAAGGTTCTCAAGCTAGGGTTCTTTTTTCTGATCAAAAAATTAAATATATTGGTAAAGGTGAACATTACAATATAGCTATTGCGGGAAAAGACAAAAAATTTTATTGGGCAGATGTTGTTTTAAAAGAGGGTGTTTTAATCGCAAAATCAGAAAAGGTAGATAATCCTATTGCTCTTCGTTACAGCTGGTCAAATAATCCTGGCTTTCCCTTATTATTTAATCAGTACGATATACCCATTTCTCCATTTCGTTCTGATAATTGGTAAATTTTATATTTATATTACCAAATCAAATATTTATAAATTTCAATTTTTATTCTTCAGAAAAAATTATGATTTAATCATTTTAAAATAAGATAATTTTTGGGTATTTTAAGGCTAAGAAACCCTATATTTTTATATATTATTAATTTAATTTTAATAGTATTTAAATAATGAAATTGATAATTTGAAAACTCTTGCCATATGATATTCCAAGTCCACCAAATTTCTAAAATTTTTCAAAGATTGATTATAAGTGTCGTACTTATAACTTTTTCAAGCTTTCAATTGTTGGCAAATTCTAATAAAAAAAATAAAAAACCAAATGTTATTTATATACTCTGCGATGATTTAGGATATGGAGAAGTTGGATATAATGGTCAAAAACTAATTAAAACTCCTGAGCTTGATGATTTAGCAAATAAAGGGATGAAGTTTACAAATCATTACTGTGGAAATGCTGTTTGTGCTCCTAGTAGAGCATCGCTTTTATTGGGGAAACACCCTGGACATGCCTACATTAGATCTAATAGCCCGGGTTATCCAGATGGACAAACACCAATTCCAGCCCAATCAGAAACTTTAGGTAAACTTATGCAAAGAGCAGGATATAAAACAGCATGCATAGGTAAATGGGGTTTAGGAGGATTTAATAATTCTGGAAATCCTAACAAACAAGGCTTTGATTTATTTTACGGATATACTGACCAGCGAAAAGCACATAATTACTATCCAAAGTATTTGTGGTTAAATGATAAAAAACAAATGCTAGACAATAATAATGGCCAACAAAATGAATATAGCCACGATTTATTTACCGAAAAAGCTTTGGATTATGTTCAAGAAAATAAAGATAATCCGTTCTTTCTATATCTAGCCTATACCATTCCTCACTTAAAATGGCAAGTTCCTGATTACGAGCAATATGAAAATAAAGATTGGCCTAAAAACATGAAAATTCAAGCAGCAATGATTTCTAGGATGAGTAAAGATGTTGGAAGATTATCTAATTTATTGGAAAGACTAAAATTAGATGAAAAAACATTAATTGTTTTTAGTAGTGATAATGGAGCTCATGGAAAAGGTGAAACTTTACACTTATTTAATAGCTCAGGAAATTTAAAAGGAAAAAAGCGAGATATGTACGATGGTGGAATTCGGTCTCCAACATTTGCTTATTGGCCCAAAACTATTAAAGAAGGCGAAGTCTCTGACCATATTTCTGCATTTTGGGATGTCCTTCCTACTTTATCTGAATTAACAGGCGAACCAATAATTGGGAAATCAGATGGGATTTCAATGCTGCCAACCCTTTTTGGTAATTCAAATAATCAAAAACAACATACCCATCTTTATTGGGAACTATATGAATCTAAGCCCAATTGTGCAGTGAGATATGGCAAATGGAAAGCTGTTGTAAACGATAGAAGAAAAGGCTATAATATCGAGCTGTATAATGTAAAAGAGGATGAGGGTGAGCAGATTAATTTAGCAAATAAATACCCTGAGGTTTTAGAAAAAATTAGAAACCTGATGATTAGCTCTCATGTCAAGAATGATTTTTGGGATATTGATTTTTCTCCTTTGTATAATGCAGACGCCGCTTGTTATTTTAATGGAGTTGAGCCAGATGTTTCATATCCATGGTATAAACCTCAGAAAAAAAATAACAAATGATAAAATTTTTAAAATTTCTAATTTTACCATTTTTTATAATTGCAATATTTTTTTCGTCATTTTCTCAACAAAGACCTAACATAATATGGATTTATGCAGAAGATACCTCACCATGGATGGGTTGCTATGGAGATGAGATTAATAAAGGATATACTCCAACTATTGATTCAATTGCAAATTCAGGAGTGATGTTTAATAGAGCTTACGTCACAGCCCCAGTATGTTCTGCAAGTAGATCAGCTATAATAGTTGGGCAAAGTGCTATTCGTTTTGGAGGTCATCAACATAGATCTTCAAGGACGAAGAATACAAGAATTTATTTGCCTAAAAATTATAAATTATTACCAGAAATTATGTTAGAGAGTGGTTATACCACTTTTAATCATGGAAAAAATGATTATAATTTTTACTATGATATGAAAAAAGTTTATAACCATAAGTCAAAGAGTAAAACTGATTTTCAAGATTTAGTTTCAAAGCAACCATTTTTTGGACAAATACAAACCAAGGGAGGAAAGAATAATACAAGTAATTTATCCAAAGATTTAAAAGTAGATCCAGACTCTGTTGAAGTCCCCAAAGATTATCCGAATAATGATGTATTTAAAAAAGTAGTAGCTCAGCACTATGATGCAATTCGTATGGATGATAGTTTAATTGGAGAGATTTTAATTGGCTTAATAAAAGCTGGTTTAGAAAAAAACACTATAATAGTTTATTTTTCAGATCACGGTGCAAATAATCTACTAAGACATAAACAAATGACAACCGAGGGAGGTTTGAAAGTCCCCTTTGCAATTTTAGGTCCTCAAGAATATATACCTAAAAATAAAATTAGGAACGATTTAGTATGTATGTTAGACCTTAGTGCAACAACCCTTTCTTGGGCTGGAATAAATATACCGGACTGGTACGAGGGCCAAAATTTATTTTCAGAAAATTATCAAGCTAGAAAATTTATTGGTGGTCACAGAGATAGACTAGATCATACAATTGATAAAGTAAGAACTGTTTGCAGTGATAAATATCGATATATCAAAAATTATAAACTAGATAGAATTCTTCTTCAATCACAATACCGAGATAAAAAGTATTTTACTAAAAATATCCATGATCTCTATCAAAAAAATAGTCTTTCGAATCTTCACAAACAAATTTATTTTGGCGAACGTCCAAGTGAAGAATTATATGATATTTTAAAAGATCCAGAAATGATTAATAATCTATCCTTAGACCCTAAATATGCTTATGAACTTCAATATCATAGAGACTTGCTAAATAAATGGATTTCATTTGGAGATTATGGAGAAAGTTTGGAAACCATTTATAGTTTAAAAAATAACGGTGAGAATAGGCCATGGGGTGAAGGGGTTAATCCTGAATATGAAGTCTATAGAAAGGACACGGATGGAGACGGACTTTCTGACAAATGGGAAAAGCTGAATAATCGTGATCCAAAAGATAGTTTACTTTTTTTTGATTTTAATTGTGGAGGTTGGCAAACAGAAGGATGGCAATTAAAAAATTCATCATCAAACTTAGCAGGTTTTTTAGGCTATTTAGATTTTGATTTGGAAAATTCATCTGCATCAATTGAAAGAAAAGACCTTCAAATCAGATCTAACCAAAAAGATAAAAGTTTGGTTATTAGATTGAGGGCTAGTTCAGAAATAAATATTCAACCCCATATCAACGAAAAAAAATTAAAAAAAACCAGTATTTTAAATAATAAAGAGTTTATGGTATTAGAGTGGGAGCTCAAAAAACCACTATCGCAAGGAGATATAAAAAATCTGAGTTTTACATTTTCAGGACAAAAAAGAGCTAATGTAGAAATAGATTATATAAAGGTTAAAAGAAGATGATGAATACCAAATTCAATTTAATAAAAACTGGAATTTTAGTAATTTTAATGTTTTACTTTTCCATTTATTTTTCTCAGAAATATCAACCTCAGTTTTCTACTGCTGGATTTCATGAAACCGATACTACAGTAAGAAAAGCTATAAATTTTAATGTTGGTTGGCGATTTTTTAAAAATCATATTGATGACGCTGAAAAAATAGATTTTAACGATAAAGATTGGGAAATTGTTAATTTACCTCATGGATTAGAACTTTTACCATTATCTGCAAGTGGTGGTGTAAATTACCAGGGTCCAGCATGGTATAGAAAGTATTTTACACCAAATTCTAATTTTAAAGGAAAGAAAGTCATGTTACATTTTGAAGGTATCATGGGTAAATCTAAAATTTGGATAAATGGAATCCTTTTAAAAGAACATTTTGGGGGATATTTTCCTGTTCACTTAGATATATCGGAGCATTTAAATTTTGAAAAAAGGAATGTTATTGCAGTTTTTGCTGATAATAGTAATGATGATTCATATCCGCCTGGAAAAAAACAAGAAAAATTAGACTTTACTTATTTTGGAGGAATATATAGAGATGTTTGGATGATTTTACATAATAAAGTTTATATATCACATCCTTTGGCGGTAGATAAGATTGCTGGCGGTGGTGTTTTTGTTCATTTTGAAAATCTTTCTGAGAAATCTGTTGAAATAATTGTTAAAGCTGATTTAGTTAATGAAAGTAAGTCAAAGTTAGTCATCTTTAAATCTCAATTAATTGATAAAAGTGGAAAGGAAGTAGCTAGTGCAACAACTAATCTTAATTTAGCTGCTAACTCATCTTCCAATTGCCAAGTTAAAATCTTATTAAAGAATCCAATACTTTGGGAACCCGATGCACCGAATTTATATGATCTTAAAATAAATATTTTTGATAAAAAAGAAGAAGTCTTAGATGCTTTTAAAAAAAGAATTGGAATTCGATCAATAGAAATGAAAGGAAAAGAGGGTCTATTTTTAAATGGTAAACCATATCAAGGAAAATTAATTGGGGCCAATAGACACCAAGATTTTGCTCATATCGGTAATGCCCTTTCTAATAATCTTCACTATAGGGATGCGTTAAAACTTCGCCAAATTGGTATGCGAGTTATTAGATCGGCTCATTATGTTCAAGATCCGGCTTTTATGGATGCTTGTGATGAATTGGGGTTATTCACTATTGTTACTATTCCCGGATGGCAATATTGGAATAAAAATAATCCTCTTTTTAAAGAAAGAATGTTGATGGATGTTAGAAAATTAGTTCGTCTTGAAAGAAATCGTCCTTCTGTTTTACTTTGGGAAATGGTTCCGAATGAAACTCATTATCCTGAAGATTACGCAATTATGGCAACAAAAGCCACAAAAGAAGAATTTCCTTATCCAGGGAATTATACAGTTTGTAATGCAAGAACTCACCGTACGCAATCTCAAAAATATTTTGACGTACTCTACGATAACGATATAGACTTGAATTTCAAAGATAAAAGTATTTTTAAGCGTGAATGGGGCGATTTTGTTGATAATTGGGTCGATCATAATTCTGTTAGTAGAGTAGCTAAACAGTGGGGAGAAATTCCTCAAATAAAGCAAGCAATGCACTATTTTAAAGAGGAGTGGAAGGATAATGGTATTAATAAAGATTGGCCATCATTAACTAAAATCTACAAGGCCAGTAATTCTCTTATTGGCGCCACTATTTGGCATCCTTTTGATCACCAAAGAGGATACCATCCGGATCCATTTTGGGGTGGTATTATGGATGCATACCGACAACCAAAGTTTTCTTATTATATGATGAAAAGTTTATTGCCAACAAATGGATTAGAAACCGTTCCAAATGTAGATGCTGAACCTTTTGTTTATATAGCTCATTTACTGAGCCCTTTTTCACCTGAAGATATTACTGTTTTTACGAATTGTGATGAAGTCAGATTAACAATGTATGGTAAAGAAATAGGAATAAAAAAAGCAACTGCTTACAATTCCCCAGTTCCTAGAGTTCCCGTAGTTTTTAAAGATGTTTTTAGTTACGTAGATATAAGAAATAAAAACAAGAAAGATTATAATAAAGTCAATCAGTCTCATGTCGAAGCATCAATTGTAAAAGCAGAAGGTTTAATTGATGATAAGTTAGTAACTGAACATTTGATTTGGCCAGTTGGTAGAAAGCGTCGTTTGGTTTTAAAAGTAGATGATTCAGGGTTGCAACCTGTTGCCGATGGAAGTGACATTACTACACTAGTGGCATATCTCGTCGACGCAGGAGGAGCAATCAAACGATTGAGCGATGAGAATATAAAATTCACTATAAAAGGTGAAGGGGAGATAATTGATGACCAAAACATTGGAATAAATCCTCAAAAGTTGCTTTGGGGGGAAGCTGTTGCACTTGTTCGCTCAGGAACTAAACCAGGAAAAATAAGGGTAAAAGCGGAGTTAATTAGAGACGGTTTAAATAGTCCTGATTTTGCTGAAGTTGAGTTTAGTACAATTAAATCAACAAACGAATTGTTCTACGACGAATTACCTAACAAAATAGTCAATAATTTAAAACCAAATTTAAATTATGAAAGTCAAAAATTGGAAGATTTACGTATTGAATTAATTAAATCAAAGAAAAAAATACAACAATATGAACTCAACAAAGTTGGTAAACAACAACAGAAATTTATTGAGTAAAAAACATATCAATAACTCATCTACAATATTTATGAATTTAAGATTTTTATTTTTTCTTTTTCTTGCTAACCTATTAAACGCCCAAGAAAAAAATCGTCCTAATATTTTATTAATAAATATTGACGATATGGGTTGGAAAGATGTAGGTTTTATGGGTTCTGAGTATTATGAAACTCCGAATATTGATCAGCTTGCTAAAGAAGGAATGGTTTTTACTAATGGTTATGCAGCGGCAGCAAATTGTAGTCCAAGCAGAGCATCATTAATGACAGGTTTATGGACCCCACGTCATGGAATATATACTGTAGGGAGCTCCAAGAGAGGAAATGTAAAAGATAGAAAATTAATACCCATAAAAAATAACAGATCGCTTTCTAGTGAGTTTAAAATTATCCCTCAAGTTTTAAAAGAAAATGGATACACTACTTGTCATGCTGGAAAATGGCATTTAACTAACGATCCAAAGGAATTTGGTTTTGATTTTAATATTGGTGGAAGTCATTCTGGCTTTCCTAAAAGCTATTATCCACCATATGAAAATGTAGATATTGAAAAGGGAAAAAATGATTATTTAACAGACTTAATTACAGAAAAAGCTATTGAGTTTATTCAAAATTCAAAACAACCATTTTTCTTGAATTTTTCTCCATATGCAGTTCATTTACCATTAAATCCTTTGGAAGAATTATTAGAGAAATATAAAAATAAAGAACCTCATCAAGGTCAGAGAAATCCAAAATATGCAACTATGATTGAAAATCTAGATAGAAATATTGGATTAGTATTAGAAAGTTTAAAGGATAATAATACAATGATTATTTTCACATCTGATAATGGTGGTTTGCAAGGAATTACCCAGCAAAAACCACTTAGAGCAGGCAAAGGAAGTTATTATGAAGGTGGAATCAGAGAACCTTTTTTGTTTGTTTGGAAAGATAAAATTTTAGAGAATTCGGTAAATAAAACACCCATAACAAACTTAGATATATTTCCAACTATACTTCATGCAGCTAATATTTCATATAGCTCACCACTTGACGGAACGGATATTTCAAATCTTCTTTTTAATAAACAAAAGAATTTAGTTAGAGCTTTATTTTGGCATTTCCCAGTTTATATTCAATCCAAAAACTGGAAAGGATTTAGTTTTGAAAATAGAGATTCATTATTCCGAACAAGACCTGGATCAATTGTTCGAAAGGGAGATTGGAAGTTGCATTATTATTTCGAGGATGAAAGTGTAGAACTTTTTAATTTGAAAAAAGACATAAGTGAAAAGACAAATTTGATAAATGAATTCCCTGAAAAGGCAGAACAATTAAAATCATTACTTGAAAATTGGTGGAAAGATACAAAAGCACCAATCCCAAATGAACTAAATCCTAAATATATCTTAGATAAATAGCTAAAATTTAATTTTTTATCAAATTTTTATATTATCAATCTTTTTCATAAATCTCTAAATAATCAATTATTAAATAGTTAGGATAGGTAGTGGTCAAATTTGGAGATTCATTTCTTAAAGCATTGTTTAAAACCAAATACATGTCTTCATTAGGCCATTGATCTACAAATGTACTATTGAGTATTCTTACTACTTCACCATCAATTGTCCAGATTGCCCTTTCATCAGTCCATTCAAATCCATAAACGTGCCATTGTTCGCAGTCATAAGTGGCATCATAATTATTTAACCAGAAAGAACTCCATTGTACATTAGGCCATTCATCATAAGCTAAATGAAGCCCCATAATATCCGTTCCAACATTGTTTTTTTCTCCAAAATATTCCCACATATCCCACTCTGGTCCCCATATAAGATCTTCTGATATTAACCAAAGAGCAGGCCAAACTTTATCCCCAGAAGGAAATTTAGCTTTGATTTCAATATATCCTTTATTTAAAAAAACTCTATGCATAGAGTGTACCCAACCACTTGTAAAATTAAATTGACCCCAAGGGTTATTTCCCGAAACTTGCTCCTCTTTATTTCTTAGTACCAAAGCTCCATTTTCTATGTAACAATTTTCTTCAGTAATATAACCAGCATATTTATAATTTAATAAATGTGCTCCACGTGCTCCGGGAATTGTGTCACTGGTGATAGGATCGACTAATGATCCCACTACCCAATTATTTGTATTAATGTCTGCACTATCAAATTGATCTTCCCAAACTTTACTATAACCTTCAGGAACAAATGTTGTGGGTTCAATAACTTCAATAGGGTCTTCGTCTGGCTTACATTTAATGCAAAACAAAATACAAGTGATTGCTATTAAAATTATTCTAAGTCTTTTCATTTATTTGAAATTAATTATAATAATGATAAAATTCAAAGAGTTAAGAAAAATCAGATAATTTTTGACTTTATTTAGGATATAAAAATAAAATTTCATTTTAATGTTTTGTTAGTTTTGTATATGAAATATTAATAATGAAAATAAATAGGGTATTTTTTTTATTGGTTATTTATTGCCTTTATAATTTTAAAATTTTAGGTCAATCCACTATTTATACAAATAATTTTGAAGGATTTTTAGACGGATTTGATCTTTCTACTTTGAACGAATGGCTTAGTGTTGGAAACGGAGGAAGTGTTCTAGTAAATGAAACAAATGGATTAGCATCTCAAGAATCTTCCGTGAGAATCGCAATGAATAATAATGGGTGGGGTTATGCAGCACATAATTTTAATATTATTTCAGGAAAAAATTACGAAATTAAAGTTTGGATAAAGCCAAATAATAACCAATCAGCCATTAGCCTTAGATTATATGATGGAGGAGTTAACATTGATAGTGCATCCCTTTCTGGAATAATAGGGTGGAGAGAAGTTTCATTAATTCATACGGCTGTCGCAACCACTA
>CESU01015902.1_pt1 | contig 11401 bp, 4 predicted proteins | sample 531141 | NCBI WGS metagenome assembly CESU01 (sample SAMEA2621401, study PRJEB7988) | marine metagenome | isolation source: saline water (ENVO:00002010), including
GGCACCTCAACATCCTCATAGACCTCTTCAAGTATAATGTCTTCTACTTCGATCTCTTCGTCTTGGTCTATTTCAGTTGACTCTATGACAGTTTCTTCAATTTCTTCCTCATCCTCTACAATGTCTATAACTTCTGGTGCTGCTGGTGGTGGTGGTGGTGGTGGTGGTGGCTTTATTTGATCAATCAAAGGAATTTCTTCATCAAGGTCGGCGTCTAAATCTAGCTGACCTATATCAATTAATGACTTGTCATAGGTTTTATAATTAATAGTCATGTATGTTAGAAATAACATTAACGCCAATCCAACTGCGAAATAAATTGAGCCATTTCTACTAACGTCTGCTTTTGGGTTTTTCTTTGATTCCATATCAGTGTTCTTTTAAAGTTGTTAAATTAATTAAAAATTTAACAAATACACAAAGGATTACAGGTTTTTAACTATTAGTTCTTTTTTTTTATAAATTAAGGTAGCCATTATGATAGTTCCCATTGTATTTGCTAAAATATCTAAGAATTCTGCTGTTCTATAAGTAGTTGTCAAGTCCTGTAATATCTCCATAATCAAGCCAAATAGAATTGAAATAGCGCTAGCAGCAATTAGACTTCGTTTGATTTTAAAATAGGTAAGATTTAAAAACCATAACAAACAAAATATAGCATAAAACAAAAAGTGTGCTATTTTATCATCAAATTTCGTATTTAAATTTGGTATATCACCAAGTTCTACTAGACTCAAAAAGGTAGTTAGTATTGTATAAAATACAGTGATAATAAAAATAATGTATTTCTTAGACACCTATCAAAGAATTATAATCATCCGCATTTAAAAGTGAATCAAAATCTGTAGAATCTGTTACTTTTATTTTAATCATCCAGCCTTCTCCGTAAGGGTCGTCATTTACTTTTTCTGGCTCTTCCTCTAGTATCTCATTAAATTCTATTATTTCACCTGTTACTGGCATAAACAAGTCTGATACTGTTTTTACGGCTTCCACGGTACCAAAAACAGCTTCTGAATCAAGGGTCTCATCTAAAGAGTCTACTTCAACATAAACAATATCGCCTAATTCGCCTTGTGCAAAATCTGTAATCCCAACTGTAAGTGTATCGCCTTCTATCTTGACCCATTCGTGGTCTTTAGTATATTTTAAATCTGATGGTGTATTCATGTTTATATATTTATAGTTTATTTAATTTCCAAAATTGTACCTCAAAGTAAATCCTGAACGAATCGTTGTTTGAGGAAAAGCTGTTGATATTGCATATTCTGAGAACGCATAATCAAAGTAGAAAATAGCGGTTAAGTTCTTGCTAAATGCATAATCTGCAGCATAGCGCATACTCCAAATCGTTTGACCTGCACTGACTTGGTTATTATCGAGGTCTAAGTATCTAATGATGGTCTTATTATTCCGCATTGAAACATCTGCTTTCATGTTTAAATCACTTTTAATAATATTTCGGGGACCAGCTAATTTAGATCGGATTCTTAAGTCCTTTATTCGGTAACCTAAACCAAAAGTGTATTCGTCTCCTTGAATTTCGGTCAGTAGGTTATTGTCAAAACTCAAAGATAAACTTCGATCTTTTCTAATCTCAGCGGTGAACTTAATAGAGTTTTTCATTTCCATGTCTACTTTAACAAGAGGACTGAATTGCTCTACTAGATTTATATTGCTGTACAGAGTTTGTGACTTGTAGTTTCCAGACTGATCTTTAGTGTCCTGAGTTTGCGAGGCATAATCTAAATCAGGATCTGCTGCCGTATAATCTAGATTAGTTCTAAATTGATTAATTGTGTAAGAGGCATTATAGCCATGAGTTAATGAGAATCTCTTGAAGCGTTTTTTAAACCACTTATTTCTCATAAGCCCAGTGTATTTCAAAGTCCAATTTGGAATTGGTATGTCTCGGAATGCATCTAAACTAATCTTATTTGATTTCTCACCTGAATAAGCAGCTAAAAAGGAGGGCAATAAAACTCCTTGGCTATTTTTTCCAAAGCCTTCCGGGTAACCTTCCGCATCTAAGTTATAGGGGGTTGATCCATAAAACTTACGTGCTAATCGGTTAGCGATAACCAGACGGTTAGTTTTAAATTCTTCAAATGGTACTGAGCTATTTTCATCGCTTTGACTAAAGGCTGTTTTAATTAATAAAGTTGAAATGTTGTAGTTACCAAAAGTATTTTGAATAAGTGAATTATATGCATTACTAAGGCCGTCCCCATTGGAGTCTGTCGTGTTAAAACTTTCGGCATAATTAGTCGCATAGGTTTTACCGCCGTTCAAATCAATTTTAAAGTCTGATATGGGCTCCATATTAATTACAAAGTCGATGTTTTGATTATAGGTTTCAGTATACTGCTGATTAAATTGGGAGTAGGTTGTTAGCCATCCCTTTTCAGCGGCTATTCTTCTAATATCTCGCTGACTACCAAAAGTATATTCAGCTGTTGGTCTAAGTGTACCTAAGAATCCAGGAGTTGGGAGGTATCCCGGCAAAAAGGAACTATTACTCTCTGAGTAATTAATTTGAGCCCTATCGATCGCGGTCAATAAACCTATTCCAAAATCCTTCAATTTAAATTTTTTAACTTTAACAGAGTTGTTGGCTTTCGCACTTTCATCAAAACCTCTTGATGAGCGTTTAGAACTTCTTGATTTCTTTATTCCCAAATAACGGTATAATTTTCGCATATCTAACGATGTATTCAAATTATGTTGACTCGAGTTAGAAATTGAGTTTCCAAGATCATATCTCTGTCCGTCAATACTTATATCTCCAAATAAATCAGATCCTTTATTCCATTGAAAATCTCCTGTGTAAGAATAGTTTGAGGATACAAAACTAAGTGCAGGAAATTTATTTAGCGGTAACTCATAATTAACACCTAGTTGCTGCGTGTGTCTGTTAGGGTCTCCAAAGTCAAAGAAACGGTCCCAAACCCCTAGTGTAGGGTCTTGATCTCCATCCAACTGATTATCAATAAAATAATTCCTAATAATGCTGTTATTTGCCGCGGTGAAGTTTAGACGCAGGCCATCACTAAGTTCATAATTGATAGTATATTGAAAATCAAAAGTATAATTCCTTCTAATCAATTCATTTATTGAAATGTTATCAGCTCCTAATCCAGCATCTCTAAATTTTTGACTGGTAAATTCTCTCACAAAATCTGAGTTCACAGTTAGGGTTGAAGGCAATAGGTTAAAATTAAAATCTTTTATTAATTTCCAGTATTTATTCACAAAAAGAGAGTCATTTTTCTTGAACGGCTCAATTTTAAGTGGCTTAAAACTAAAACTATAATTAGCCCCTACTCTCACATTTTGATCTAATGAGTTTTCGATTTCAAAATCTCGATGCTTCATTTCGTTATAAGAATAATTCATTGTCAAGTTTTCAACGTCATAAACTCTCGGGTCAGCATCTCCTGTACGTTGTTTTCTAACCCCAATAAAATTAATACTCTTTCTTTTAGTATAATCTTCTGATTGACTTTTAATCCGTTCTCTGTCCGATAATGATATTGCCGCATCTAGTCTGCTCTGAAGCTTTAAATCTTTGTATTGCTGATCATACTCAGGGGTAATCATGTCCTCGCTTTGTCCGTAGTTAAAGGGAATTTCTAAACCCCATTTTTTCGGTAATAACTGCCCAATGTTCATGTTGGTTACGAAATCATATTGTTTTAAATCTTCACGACTTCTCTCATTTGGTCCTTGTTCTAAGGATCCAAAGCCGGTAGTGATTCTCTTCGCTGTTGCATTGATATTCATGAAGTCAGCAATATTAGAGTCCATACTCATAATTGCAGCCCACCCACCTTCGTTATCCATGTCTGCAAGTCGAAGTTCATTAAACCAAACTTCCGCGCATTCTGGTAAAGTTCCAATATTCTTAACGCCAACCATTAATGTACGAATATCTCCAAAATTTGGGTTTCCTTTTATCGCAATACGCTGCTCAATAGGGGTCTCATTTAAAGTAGAACTAAAGCTTAATGCAAAAGGTGCAAATTCACCAACGGGATTCTCTTCTAACTCTCCGTCAATAATATTGTAGAACGTAGGGTCTTCGCTGCCTAAGGTACCGAGACTAATTCCTAAAGATTTAATTTGTTCAAGAAATTCTAAAGGTATATTTATCTCATTATATTCCGGCCATACTTCATTGTCCGAGGCACCTGTTGCACCTGATGATTTTCTTAGAGGTATTTCTATCTGATAATAGTTTTGAGTCAAGTCATTACCCATTCTTATGAACCCAACTAAGTTTCCTTGGTTAAAACTATTGGCTTCTCCGTCTTCAGCGTGAATAAACATTTTCAGTTTTTTATACTGACGCATATCTACATTAATATTTTTGAAGACCCCTCTTGCATCCTCGCTTTCTAATTCACAAACATCTAGCACAAGTGATTGTTCGTTTTGTCGAATTATGCTGTTGTTGTTATTTAACTGCTCACGTTCAACTCCTGGAGGCGACACATAGCTACCATCATTTTCTTGAATCCCAATAATACCAACACTAAAGTCAGTAGGCTCTAATTCCGTTACCTGATTTGAGTCATCATCTAAAGACTGCTGATAGCGACGCCAGTCACTTCGAACTAAGTCCAAGGTTCCAAATCGAAGCACTGTTGTTTCTATAAATTCTTTAAGGTAAAGGCGTGCAAATCGAACAGATCTAAAGTCAGAGACACCACCTACTGCATTTGTGAATTCAGATAGAGGTATTCTATATTGGTACCAATTAATAATCCCTGAAGGATCTCCATTTGGTAACGTAATGTTTGTGATTGATTTCCTGTCAACAATATAAGGGTTGTTTAAATTATTGAAGTCTGCCGAAGAAATCCCAATTTCATACTCAAAATAACTATCAATAGTGTTCATTGTATTATCACGATTAATATCCTCCACATCAGGTTGAGTAGTGGACCCGCGGTTAGTGTCCGAAAATGTGTCTGGAGAGTTACCTTCCAATCCATTATACTTCTTGTAGCGGTCAAATATATTTCCCTCTGTATTTAGATAGTATTCATAATTGTCATTGGCTGGGTCCTCAAGTCCGGAAAATGATGAGAAACGTGGGTCCGTAGATGCTCTTTCTTCATAATCATTGTATCCGTCTAGCCCAACATCCTGATTATCTCGTTCGTCCCCTTGAGATGAAAAAGCATAAATTAAAGACTGGTTTTGAGGACTGACTGAGCCCCAATCTGATATTGGTAAAAGGCTAATGTCTCCATCTTCAGGAAGCCCATTTTCATATTGTTTTTTACCATCTTTTATAACATCTTCTGAAATATTTCCTAAATTTAATACTAGTTTCCCTCCTGGGTTAGATGGATTATTTAAAAACGGATCCATCAGCCAAAATTCAATATACTCGACATTAGCTTGTTCAAAGTCTGTTGACGTAAGTTGTCTTGATATTCCTGCCCAACTATTTTGAGGTGAGTTTAGTATTCCATTTTCGGCCCCTTGTTGATAATTGTAAGGGCCTCTTTCAGCAGGGTTGTAAACTAGATCTAATGAATTTATAACTGTATATTGCCCAGTTACTAAATCAACTTGTGGAAAGAGTTCATCAATAAATATTCTTCTCGTATAAATATTTGATATGTCTTCATCTGTTATTTCTCCTGGACTTTGAGCGCTATAGAAAATAGGGTCGATAGTGTACCAGTTTAGATGCGCCCTATCAAATCCGTTTTGGTACCCATTATTATCTTCTGAGCCTTGTGCATAAACACGACCAAGTCCTTTAGGGCGACTTGACAAAAACCAAGACTGTGGAGTTAGTAAGCTAATTCCATTTTGGGAGCCTTCAAAATCGTCAACATAAGAAGTTATTTCACTGTTAAAATCCGTACCCTTTGGCGCACCCGGTTTTAGATAAGCAAATTCACCTCTAAGCGATAAATTAGATTCAACATCAGTATCAATGTTTGGCAATTTATTTACTAAGCGTGTTAGGAATGGGACTTCCGTTGAATAATTTCCGTTGAAGCCAAAAATTGTGTTATTTATAGGCTCTGTGCCGTAATTTGCTTTTTGAGTTATAGGACGTTCGTTTAAATTTAAGATCGTTGCTCCTAATACAAAGTTTTCATTGAACTGATGTTCCACATTTACTCCAGTAAATCGTTTTGTTTGTTGTCCAAAAACTGCATTATTTTCAACAGATACCTGAATCGGAATATTTGATGCTTGTAAAGATGGGTCCAAAATTTGAACAGTAGACATTTGGTAATTTACGGTATAATCAACTCCTTCTACCAGTACACGACCCCCAGCAGTTACCTTAACTGATCCTCTTGGGACATTATAGGCACCTATTGGAATTCCAGAGCTTCCAGAGGATTTATAGCGACCACGCATTAAGAACTTATTTTTATCGTTATCTTGTAATGCGGCAGTTTTTGTGTTTTTGTAAAGAGATTTATAAACGTATTTTAATTGATTTGGATTAAATACTCCAGGAACAGATTCATCAGCGCTATAATTTTCAGAGCCACTTAATCTTAATGTTTCAAAGAGGAAGCTACCAAAAGGCTCAACTTTGGTGAATATAATTTTCCCGTTTTGAGGAATTACAGTAATCCCTTGAACAAAATCGAAAAAACCATCACCTTTATTCTGAGGATCATTATTAGAATTTAGTCGATCAAAATTAAATAATCGAATTAATGGAATTTCATTAATAGGGTCTTCGTTGCCTGTTGGAGTTGGGAAAGGTGTGCCACTAACAGGTGAAATAAAGTTAAGTGTGGATGTCTCGTTATAAAATATATTTAACTTAAAATCTTCTTGAGATAATTGGTAGGCACCCGTATTATAAATATTTTTCATCATCAGATCCCATATTGGAAGGCTGACATTGGTCACTGCACTTTTTAACATTTTTAAGACCAAGCTTTGGTTGGTAACTGTTTGAATACCTGAGACGTCTTCGCCAACTTCAGTAGCGTTAAGCCCATCGTTTCCAAATTCACCAACTTGAAAGACTTCTCCCCCAACAGTGTATTGATAAGCAACGGCCAATACCTCATCGTTTTGTAAGCGCTGATTTAGAGAAATATAACCCAACTGTGTGTCTACGGTAAATCCACTACCTTGAATTAGTTTTCGCGCATTTTCTAACTTTCCGTAGTCAAATCCTTCATTAACATCTGGAATTAAAAAACCTGATTGAGCGGTAGCGATATCACGAATCGAATTTGTAATCTGAGAACCAGCTCCTCCAATATTGGTGGGGTCAAAGTCATTATTGCCATTGTCTGGAAACGCATTAGGTCCAACATTAATAAAACCAGCAGGAATAGAGTTTAAACCAATAATTAAAGACTCTCCTAAATCTTGTAAAGCAACTATATTTCTTACATTTTGGATTTGGTTAGTCCGATTAGTGACCCATACCTCAACTCTTGTGATTTGTACTTGCGAATTAATAAATGGATAATTTTCTAAGGCCTGATCGTATTTATCTCTAAAATAATGACCTAGAAAAAAGTGTCTGTTTTCATCATAATCTAATCCGAAAAAATCAAAATCTTCGATAGTTCCACCTCCTTGAGAGACTACAGATTTAGTTTCTGATTGTTGTTCTGAAAAAACAGCTGTTATTCTTGTTTTTCCAAACTGTAGTTCTGTTTTAACTCCAAACAGACTTTGTGCCCCTGTAATTAAAGAACTATTCAAAGGCATGCTGACATTACCAACTTCAAGTTTTTGAAGTATAGAATCTTCTCCTCCGCTGAGACCATCAGCTCCAGGTAAACTAGGATCAAATTCCAACTTAAATAAATTTTGAAAATCAAATGTTGATTGGGTATCATAATTAGCATTAACCTGCAATCGAGTACCTACTTTACCCATTAGGCTTAGGCTAATTCTCTGGTCAAAATCAAAGGTAAAGTTACTTTGGTTCCTAGGTGAGAACGCAGGGTTTTCTTGCTTGGTATACATAATTCCAAGGTCCATTTCAACGGACCCTTGTGGTACAACAGAAATAGTATTACTTCCAAATATTGTTTCAAAAAACTTAGAATTTACATAAAGATCTGGGATTAGATTTTTCTTGGCTTCTTCTGACCCTTCTTTTTTTCCATTAAGAGCATCAATTTTTTCTTTATAATATTGTTTTAAACTTTCTTTAAGAGCTAATTCCTGAAACTCCTTTGCAGTTAATATAATAGGATAATTAATGTTAAAATCGCCAATCGTAGAAGTATAAAAATATCGATTTGTTAATGGGTCATAAGTATATTTGTTTGTGATGCTGGCTGGGTCAGGTGTGTCTAGCGTACCAAACGAAAACGTCGTAGATGTGGAATCTATAACAGTTGCAGGTTGCTGAGCGAACATATCTACAGTACATATCAATAAAAAAACCGCAAAAAAGAGTTTTTTTAAATATAATCTATGATTTGATGTTTTCAAATGAATTACAGGTTTTTAAGAGCTTCTTTGATAATAAACTCTACTGAAGCATCTGGACTAGATGAAATCACTTTTTCGACAATACGCTCGGATTGCTTTTTCATAAAACCTAAAACCTCTAAGGCTGATAACGCTTCATCTTTGTTTGTATTGTTTTGAGATAAAGAAGATTCGTCTATATCGTAGATTTTGAGAACTTTATCCTTCAGTTCAATAATAACGCGTTGGGCTGTTTTAAGACCAATTCCCTTGACAGATTGTATTAACGCTACGTCTCCAACTGCAATTCCTTCTTTTACTTGTTTAGGAGTGAGTGAAGAAAGCATTGTTCTGGCTGTACTTGCTCCAATTCCACTTACTGAGATTAATAGTCGAAATATCCCTCGTTCCGATGAGCTAAGAAACCCATATAAAGTGTGTGAATCCTCCTTAACCTGGAGGTGTGTGAAAACTTTGACTGCTTCTTGGTTAGGCAGTTGAGAAAAAGTATGTAGTGAAATATTAATAAAGTATCCAATTCCGTTGCAGTCCACTATAATATGTGTTGGAGTTTTTTCAACTAGCTTTCCTTGAATGTGTGTTATCATATCTTTTCACTTCCTATGAGTTTCAAATGTACTAAAATAATACAATATTTAGGAGTAAAAATTAAAGGGGTTATTCTATATGTTTTACTATTTTTCTTTCTGTTGTGCGTCAACAACAGCTACAGCGGTCATATTGACAATTTCATCCACGCTAGCTCCTAATTGCAAAATATGCACTGGCTTTCTTAAGCCCATCATTATAGGGCCAATTGATTCTGCCTTGTTTAGTTCTTTAAGTAATTTATAAGTGATATTTGCAGACTCTAAGTTTGGAAAAATAAGAGTATTCACTTTCTTATTAGCAAGTCTAGAAAAAGGAAAGTTAGCTTTCAACATCTCACTATTTAAAGCAAAATCTGTTTGCAATTCACCATCTACTAATAATTTAGGATGCCTTCTGTGTAAGTAAGATACCGCTTCTCTTACTTTGGTTGCCGTTTTGTCCTTAGAAGATCCGAAGTTAGAATATGATGTCATTGCCATTACTGGCTCCAATCCGAACATCTTAACTACGCCAGAAGTCATCTGAGCAATTTTTATTAAATCATTTGCAGATGGGTTGATGTTAATAGCAGTATCACTCAAAAACATTGGTCCTCGCTGAGTAATCATTACATTGGTTGTCGCTATACGGGTCGATCCTGGTGCCAAACCAATTAAATTTAACATTGGTTTAACAACAGATCCATAATTGCTTGAATAACCTGAAATAAGAGCATCTGCATCTCCTTCGTTAACCATCATAGCAGCAAAATAATTTCGTTCTCTCATTACTTTTTGAGCAGCTAACAGCGTTATCCCTTTTCGCTGTTGTTGCTTCCAATAAATTTCAGCATACTTGTTTTTTTGAACAACACTTTCATCTCCTTTTGGATCAATTATTAGTACCTCGTCGCCAAATTCTAATTCTTCCATAAGACGTTCAATTTCGTCTCGTCTTCCAAGTAAGATCGGGATTGCAATTCCTTCTTCCAAAGCAATTTGAGCTGCTTTTAAAACATTTAATTGGTCAGCTTCAGCAAAAACAACTCGCTTAGGGTTTAGCTTGGCTCTATTAAATAAAAGTCTTACAATCTTATTGTCTGACCCCATTCGTTCTAATAGAGTGTCTTCATATTTTTCCCAATTAGAAATTGGAGCTAATGCAACTCCACTTTTAATAGCTGCTTTGGCAACTGCTGGAGGTATCGCTGCAATTAATCGAGGATCAAATGGCTTAGGAATAATGTAATCTTTACCAAAAGTAAGCCGTGTTTCTCCATAAGCTATATTGACTTGCTCTGGGACAGGTTCTTTTGCTAACTCGGCCAATGCTATGACCGCTGCTTTTTTCATTTCCTCGTTAATTGTTGTAGCTCTAACGTCTAAAGCCCCTCTAAATATAAATGGAAAGCCAAGTACATTATTTACTTGATTAGGATTGTCACTCCTTCCAGTAGCCATAATAATATCATCTCTTGTTTTGATCGCAAGTTGATATTTTATTTCAGGGTCTGGATTTGCCATAGCAAATACGATTGGATTACTAGCCATCGTTTTAAGCATCTCCTGGCTCACAATGTTAGAAGTAGATAACCCGATAAAAACATCCGCATTTATCATCGCTTGGTCTAAACTATCTATTTTCCTTTGGGTAGCAAACTCTGCTTTCTGGCTGGTTAAGTTATCGCGATCGTTTCTAATAACCCCTTTACTATCTAGCATTACAATGTTTTCACGCTTAGCTCCAAAAGATTGATAGAGACGAGTGCAAGAAATAGCTGCAGCGCCGGCACCACTTACAACGATACGGACGTCTTGAATGTTTTTTTCTGCAATTTCTAATGCGTTTAATAATGCGGCAGCTGATATAATAGCCGTTCCATGCTGGTCGTCATGCATTACGGGAATGTCTAACTCTGCCTTAAGCCGTGTTTCAATTTCAAAAGCTTCTGGAGCTTTAATGTCTTCTAAGTTAATCCCTCCAAAAGTAGGAGCTATATTTTTAACCGTTTGAATAAATTCTTCAATATTTTCAGTATTTACTTCAATATCAAACACGTCAATATCTGCAAATATTTTAAAAAGTAAGCCTTTACCTTCCATGACTGGCTTGGAAGCTGCAGCTCCAATGTTTCCTAATCCTAAAACGGCTGTTCCATTGGTAATAACCGCAACTAAATTTCCTTTTGCGGTATATTTATAAGCATCTGAAGGATTCTTTTCAATAGCCAGGCAAGGCGCTGCCACTCCTGGAGAATAGGCTAAAGCCAAATCTCGTTGTGATGCATATTTAGTAGTTGGAATTACTTGGATTTTTCCTGGTGATGGTCTTTCGTGATAAGCTAAAGCTTCTAAATCGTGTTTACTTAGTCTTGGCA
>CESU01107480.1_pt1 | contig 11389 bp, 10 predicted proteins | sample 531141 | NCBI WGS metagenome assembly CESU01 (sample SAMEA2621401, study PRJEB7988) | marine metagenome | isolation source: saline water (ENVO:00002010), including
GGTGCAACGTACTTGCCGCCTGACGTCTTGAACATTTCTTTCTTTCGGTCAGTGATTTTGAGGAAACCATTATCAATGATTCCGATGTCTCCGGTGTGGAACCAGTCTCCTGTCATGACTGCTGCTGTTTTCTCAGGCTCCTTGTAATAGCCCATCATGATATTGTGTCCTTTTACCATGATTTCGCCGTCATTGGCAAACTTCAGTTCGACGCCTTCGATTAGCTTTCCGACATAACCGTTCCGCATGAGTCCGGGCTCAACATCGGAGTTGACAGTAACGACAGGGCTGGTTTCTGTGAGTCCATATCCCTCATAAACAGGGATTCCGGCCGCGTTGAAAAAGCGAGCCAGTCGAGGAGCGAGAGCCGCAGATCCACATGCTACCGCACGGATGTTGTCCAACCCGAGTGCTGTCTTCACTTTGCTGAAAACCAACTTGCGGGCAATGCCCAGTTTCCATTCGTAAAAGGCGCCGTTTTGTCCATCAGGCTCCCATTCCAGTGCTAATCCCAATGCCCAATTGAAAATGGCAGCTTTCACGCCACCAGCCGCGCGCCCTTTCTGTACGATTCCGTCATAAAACTTTTCAAGCAACCGCGGAACGGCAGTAAATACCGTGGGCTGAGCGTAACCCAAATCTTCTTTAATGGTTTCGAGGCTTTCTGCAAAATAGATGTTGGCACCGATATGCATGTATAGGTAGTGCAGCATTCGCTCGAAGATGTGGCACACGGGCAGAAAGCTCAAAACGCGGTACTCCTTATTGAGCAGAACCGGGGGAATCCTTGGAATGCTGTGGAGAATATTTTGAACGATGTTTTGATGACTCAGCATGACGCCTTTTGGCGTGCCCGTTGTTCCAGAGGTGTAAATAATGGTTGCCAAATCGGCGGGCTTCACCCCCTGCATACGCGCATCCAATTCCGCTTGTTGAGCATCTCCTCCGGCCTCAGTTATTTCAGACCAGTGCGTTCCATTGGCTTCCCGTTCGAAAACAAATACACCTTGAAGGGATGGGACTTTGTCCTTGATGGACATGACTTTGTCGTAGAGCTCTTGGTTGCTTACTGCGCAGTACTTGCTTTCACTATGTTTCAGGATGTATTCGTAATCTGCCTCAGTCATGGTGGGGTAGATAGGCACGTTGATGCCTCCTGCTGACATAATTCCATGGTCCATGATGTTCCATTCGCAGCGGTTGTTATGGGAAATCAAGGCGACTTTTTCGCCCACCTCAAGTCCCATCGCAATCAATCCACGGCCAACTCGATCAACAGCTTCAACAAAAGTTGCGGAAGAGTAGTTGATTCGGTTGCCATTGTTTGGCATGGACATCATCAAATCCAGTGGGTTATTTTGGAGCTGATGCCTTGGGAAATCAAATAAGCGAGTGGGTTGATTCATGTTGTGATCGTTTGATTTGGGTGATCGGAAAACAGAGCGTTGTATCCGCATCACACGCAGCAATTTAGTGCATCACAGAAAAATAGCAAGCAGAATTACAATGGATGTCCGCAAAATTTGCAGTGAATCGCATCTGATTCATGCCCGTCCTTCCCACAACTCGGACAAGCTTGGGTGGAGATATCTTCGGCTCTGCCTTGTTTTTGTCTATTTCCTCGGATCATTTCAACTCCTATCAGCCCTGAAGGAACGGCGATGATGGCATACCCTAAAATCATCATGGCTGAGGCAATGATTTGACCGGGTACTGTTTGAGGGACAATGTCTCCATAGCCAACAGTTGTTACGGTCACGATGGCCCAATAAATACTGAGTGGGATGCTTGAGAATCCGGTCTGTTCGCCTTCGACGAGGTACATCAACGTGCCCAAAATAGTAACCAATGCAAGCACAGCGCTGAGGAATACAATGATGCGGCTGCGACTTGCACGCAAGGCCATGCTCAGTTGCTTCGCTTCGGCAATGAAGCCCACAAGTTTTAAAACACGAAACACTCTGAGCACACGAAGAATTCGGATAATTCGGAGGCTACTAGATCCCGGTACAATGAGCCCGATGAAAGAAGGCAGGATGGCGAGCAAATCGACCAAGCCGAAGAAACTTCGGGCGTAATGCCATGGTTTTTTGACCACAAGCAATCGCACGATGTATTCCAAGGTAAATAGCACTGTAAATGCCCATTCGACCACGAAGAATTGTGCGAAGTAAGCCGCTTGCCATTCCGGAACCGACTCTGCGATTACTGCCAAAACACTCAACACGATTAACCACAGCAGGGCAACGTCAAAAGCCTTGCCCTTGCGAGTATCAGCTTCAAAAACGATTTCGTGTAGGCGATTTCTCGAGGCTTTCATGTCCTCAATATCGGTCAATCAAGCGAAAGAAGGAGAAACAACGAGCTCTTTGCTCCCGGGTGTGTGAATGTAAAAACCTTGACCACTCTTGGCGCCCAAGTGTCCGGCAGTGACCATGTTAACTAGCAAAGGGCACGGAGCGTACTTCGGATTCCCAAGCCCTTTGTGGAGTACTTCCAAAATGCTCAAGCACACGTCCAATCCGATGAAATCAGCCAACTGTAGTGGCCCCATGGGGTGGGCCATGCCCAATTTCATTACCGTGTCAATGGCTTCAACTTCAGCCACTCCTTCATGCAATGTGATGATGGCTTCGTTGATCATCGGTATCAAAATCCGATTGGCTACAAATCCCGGATAATCATTCACCTCCACGGGTGACTTGCCGAGTTGTTTTGACAATTCCATTACCGCAGCGCATGTCTCGTCGCTGGTGGAAAAACCGCGAATAATCTCAACCAGTTTCATGATGGGAACCGGGTTCATGAAGTGCATGCCAATAACCTGATCAGGTCGTTTGGTTGCGGCTGCAATTTTGGTGATAGATATGGATGAGGTATTAGAGGCTAATATGCAGTGAGCAGGAGCCGCCGCATCCATTTCTTCAAAAATTCGAAGCTTGAGGTCGGTTCGCTCAGTAGCGGCTTCAACAGCCAACTCGGCGTGTGCAACGCCTGTGGAAATATCCGTCGAAGTTGAAATTCGGGCCAATGTCTCGGATTTGTCGTCTGCAGAAATCTTTTCTTTCTTAATCAGACGGTCCAGGTTTTTGCCGATGGTCGCCAAGGCCCTTTTCAAAGCCTCTTCTTGAACGTCAATCAACGTCACTTCAAATCCAGATTGAGCGAATACATGAGCGATACCATTGCCCATGGTTCCTGCTCCGATAACGGCAATATGCTTCATTGCTAAAGGATTAGGAGGTTATTTCTTCGCCGTGCTAGCTGGCGACTTTTTCACAGCTGATTTTTTTGCAGCCGATTTTGTAATTGCAGCTGATTTGGTTGCTGGCCCTTTCTTTCCTGGCGCTTTCTTCCCTGGCGCTTTCTTTCCTGGCGCTTTCTTTCCTGGCGCTTTTTTAGCCTTGGTTTTCTCAGTTTCCTTATTGTCTCCTTCCGTTTCTTCTCCTCCCGTTTCCTCCTCTTTTTGACTCTCAAGTGGAAAGCAATTGTTTGCCTTTAAAATGTCAAACCATTGAACCAACTTTTTGAGATCTGAATTGTACACTCGCTCATGATCCAATTCTGGAATTACTTTATCCACAAATGCTTTGGTTGCTGATGCATCTCCCTTAATGCTTGGCATTTCGTCTTTTCCCAAGTGTTCATTCATGCGATTGAGCACCTCCATAAGCAACAAATCTTCACCAGTAGTAAACATGGTGATGTCAGCGAGGCTGCTGATCCGACTCGTTCCGGGTATGCTTAAGCGTTTTTTGTCAAGCATGGACTCAACGACTAAGTTGCTTCGGTTGGTTACAACGGTGCGGAAAAGGCCTGGCTTTCCGGCAATGGCGATGATTTCTTGAATGATCATTCAGATGGTTTTCAAACGATTGGTGGGTGCGAAAATAGGCCAATGCCCTTTGTCTTGCGAATGGAATCGCTTGTAATCCTTCACTTGGCTCCATTTGGGGCATAGCTTGGGAGCGATTCCAAGGCTTCAAATGTGTCAGATTTGAATGAAAATCCTTGATGCTGAAGCCCGTTGGAAATGACAATAATGGGGGTTTTCAATACCAAGTGATAACGAAGGACTTGGTCCAATACTGCCTTGCTCAGCGGAACATTGTGCCGTTTGCACTCCACCATTAGGAGAGGATTGCCGAGCCGATCATGGCAAATAATATCAGCTCGTCGAAGCATTCCATTCAGTTCCAACGGATATTCCACTGAGGTCAATCCAGCGGGGTAATTCAATTCATTCGAAAGATGGTGAAGCCAATGCTGACGAACCCATTCTTCGGGCTCGAGCACCACAAATTTTAACCGACTTAAGCACTTGACTTCATTGCGAACTCCTGCTGTGCGCCACTCCAATGCATATGGTGGGAGGTTGAGTCTAGGGAGGTTTTGTTCCCCGAGTCGCACCCAAGCAATTTCGGTTTCGTTCGGCATGAGTCAAAAATACCCGTTGGCGCGTTTTTCACCGCGATTCTGTTCCATTATCTTCGTACCATGCCGCATCGTCAAATCATCCGCGACGTTCAATCCGGAATATTTCGTTCCGTGTATCTTTTGCATGGGGAGGAGCCGTTTTTTATCGATGAGATATCCAAGGTACTCGAAGAAGTTGTGGTGGAGGAGTCCATGCGCGATTTCAATCAAACCATTGTTTATGGCCGTGATACTACGGTAGATGAATTGCTTGAGGCCGCCCGCCGGTTTCCGATGATGGCGGACCGACAATTGGTCGTGATGCGAGAGGCCCAGGATTGGCCCGCTTGGAAGCGTGCAAATGATATGGCTAAACTGGAAGCTTACGCGAAATCCCCAGTATCAAGTACGGTTCTCGTCTTTTGTTTCAAGAATAAAAAAGCCGATGGCCGATTGAAAGCGGTGAAGGCAATTAGCAAAGCGGGAATCTTATTTTTAAGTGAAAAAGTAAGGGATTACAAATTGGCGGAGTGGATCTCAAAACAAGTGCAAGACAAAGAGATGCGCATTTCAGGTCAAGCGGCCCAAATCCTCGCGGAGTACTTGGGCAATGACTTGCGCAAGGTGATGAACGAGCTGGAGAAACTCCGAATCGTATTGCCAAAAGGCTCAGAGATTGAGCCCAATCACATAGAACAGCACATTGGTATTAGCAAGGAGTTCAATGTTTTCGAATTGCAACGCGCCATTGGATCAAAGGATCTTACCCGTGCCAATCGGATTGTGGATTATTTCGCGTCCAACCCCAAAGACCACCCTGTAGCTATGGTGATGCCGGTATTGGGAAGCTTTTTCAGCAAAGTGTATGCTTACCATGGCTTAAAAGATCACTCTGGAGCGGCAGCAGCGAAAGCGCTGCGGTGCGCTCCTTTTGCTGTAAAACAATATGGCGAAGCCGCTCGAAATTATTCGATCGACAAGGTTGGCAGGGTCTTTGGTTATTTGCGTGAGGCTGATCGGAAGGCAAAAGGACAGGGCAATGCGACGGTGTCGGATCCCATGTTGCTCAAGGAGACTATGTTTAAAATCCTGCATTGAATCCGTTTCTATCGGCGTCTGAATTTGCGCTATTGAATAAAAATCGTTGGTTTCGGGTCTGAAATTTTGGCGCCAAGGCCCATGGCAGTAACTTGCCTGTTCCGAAGAGCCATGTCGCACCCGCGTTTGACTCATTTGGAGAAACCACAAAAGAATTGAAAATCCCTGAACCGTCATGAAGACATTCATTTCCAAATGCTTGATTTTATCTGCGGCTTTTGCAGTTGTATTCACCGCAACTGCTCAAGAAGATAATTTAGTGCCCAACGGTAGTTTTGAGAATTCGGACTTGCGCAAATTGAAGAGCCAAGGCCAATTGGAAGAGTTCACTGAAAACTGGTTTTCTGCAACAGAAGCCGCCTTGGATTTATATGCCGAAGGAATGAAGTCGGAAAAGGTCAACATCCCAAACAATGTTTATGGCAAACAAGACGCTGCGGACGGACTTTGCTACGCAGGGTTTCGTGCTTTTAGTAAGGACCCAAAATTGCCCCGTACGTACTTTGAGGTGGAGCTGGCTACGGAGTTAGAAAAGAACCAACTGTACTGTGTCTCTTTTGACATTAGCCTGAGTGATCTGTCACGCTATGGGGTTAATGGTGTAGGGGCTTTCTTGAGTGATCGGAAGATCGAACAAGGCAATACAGGAATTCTGAATCGAGATGCTAGTGTGCTGCATAAGTCGGATAAAGTGATGTCCCTTCAAGATGGATGGGAGACTGTTTGTGGAACTTTCATTGGAACGGGCGAGGAGGAGTACATCATCGTTGGAGGATTTCACAAAGACAATGAGGTGGAGGACGAGAAGATGAAAAAACCACAGGGAATGACCGGAGTGGTCAAGAACCACGCTTATTACTATTTGGATAATGTAAAGGTTAGTCCCATTGAGGCCAAGTCTCAATGCGCTTGTTCGGCCGCAGATGAAGTTCGTACAGATCTGGTTTATGGTTCATCGGTCGTCCTCAGCGAGAGCATGACTCCAGATGATATCGTGAGTATTTCTGCTGTCTATTATGCTTTTTTGAAGCGTCGTCCTACGGGCGCTGGATCATCAGCAGTTGCCAATTTGGCGAATATTTTAAAGGAGAACCCGACGTGGAAATTGCGCGTCATTGGGCACACAGATGAGGATGAATTCAATGAAGGAAAGATCAATCCTCGTTACCGAGGATTGGGAGAAAAACGTGCAAATCAGGTGGTTGTGAAATTTGGGGAATTTGGTATTGAAGCTTCCCGCTTATTGATGGATACCATGGAAAATTCCGATCCAGCGAGCACGCGTGACACCGATATCAGTCGGGCGAAAAATCGCCGCGTCACCTTTGAGTTGATTAAATAAACATCGATATCATGGGGCACTTGGCCCAAAGCCGTCTGGGAAGTGCTTTATGCGCCTGCCTTGCGTTGACTTCTGGGATTTTCGCTCAGAATAACGCTGTTGGTGAGAATTTGATTTCAAACGGAAGTTTTGAAGAGCGGCGCTGGTGCCCTGGGGATTATACTTCATCGCAACTGAATACCCTTTTGAGTTGGGAACAGGCTAATGCCGGAACACCCGATCATTTTGATGTGTGCTCATCAACAGGAAAGGCGGGTGTTCCTGACAATATCTTTGGAAGTCAGCCTGCTCTGGATGGAAATGCCTATGCGGGTCTTGTGCTTTACAGTCAGTCAAAGCCGTTTTATCGCGAATACCTTCAAACATCCCTGATTCGACCGTTGCGAGCGGAAGAGTGGATTTGTGCGGAGTGGTGGGTTTGTGCAGCTGACAATGGCAAGATGATCACAGACGGAATGGGAGTACTGTTCTCAGAAACGGCTCCAAAAGCAGTTGGAGAAGGCATGCTAAGCGGTGATCCGCAAGTTTCGAATCCAGCTTTGCATCTACTGAGTGATCGGTGGAGTTGGGTCCGCTTGAGCGATGCGTTCCAAGCTGCAGGCGGAGAGCAGTTCATAACCATGGGGAACTTTAAAGAACCCAGTGAGATGCGCATTATGGAACGCAACGATGCGCCCTCTGATGCCAGCAATTGGGCGTACGTTTATGTGGATGATGTTCGCGTGCGTTCTGTGGAATCCCAAGCGGATTGCTCTTGTTTGAACCAGACCATTGAAGCTTCTTTGACTGATCCTCCTTGGCAGGCTTACCAGCGTGAACACACGCGCTGGGATGCGATATTGTTCGATTTTGATCAGTTTGAACTCGGCACATTGGCAATGGAGGCGCTCGAGGTTCTTGCTCGTGAAATGCGTTTAAACCGCTACCTCGTGGTAGAAGTTAATGGGCATGCTGATTTTATTGGATCTGATTCTTACAATTTGCAATTGAGTGAAAAACGCGCGGAAGTGGTGATGCAAGCACTTCGGGAGAAGGGAGTAGACCCTAATCGTCTCAAGTTGGCTTGGCACGGTAGTCGACTGCCCACCGTGGACAATGCCACCTCAGAGGGCCGTCATCAAAACAGAAGAGTTGAATTCGAGTTATTGGAGCATGCTTATTTGCCTATCTCCAATTGATTTGGTCGCTACAAGATGCTTTAAGCTGGCTCTGCTTTTGGGATGAGCTGAAGGAATACAAGGCTCACTGCAAAAAAAGCAATTAGCGCAAGCACACTGGAACGCATGGACCCGGTAAACCCTTCGATGTATCCCCAGCTGAACATTCCAATGATTAATCCTCCTTTTTCCAAGACTTCATAAAAGCTGAAATACGAGGCGTGGTCTTGGGTTTTAGGCAACATTTTGGAATAGCTCGATCGATTCAAACTTTGGGTGCCGCCCATCATGAATCCAATGATTCCAGCAGCGACATAAAAACCATTGACATCGTTGACGAATCTGTAGGTATAAATACACACTCCTACCCACACAACAATGCACCCCATCAATGTTTTTATGTTGCCGGCTTTGCTACTGACCCAAGACACAAAGAATGCTCCAGGGATGGACAATAGCTGCACAGCAATGATGGCTAAAATAAGCTCGCTATCCGTCAAATTCACTTCTTTGATTCCAAACGAGGACGCCATGAGCATAATGGTCTGCAGCGCCATTGAAAGAACGAAGAAAGCCCAGAGAAAACGGATGAGGTCTTTTCGACCTGACATCTCCCTCGAAACGTGTCGCAACTCACGAAAGCCGCGGCCAAATAAATCACGGGTAATTTTTTTGTTGAACGGATTGGAGGGAAGTGAGCGAAAAGTTGGTTGTGACCAAGAGATCCACCAAATAGCTACCAGTACAAAAGCCCAAGGAGTCAAGTGGCTGCCGACGCCAATGATGAGTCCGAGGCAGATTAAGAGCAATAAAACGCTTCCGATATAGCCCATGGCAAAGCCTTTTGCGCTGAGTTTGTCGTGCTCTTCTGGAGGCGCTATTTCCGGCAGGAAAGCATTGTAGAAACCTAGGCTCCCCCAGAAGCCGATATTGGCTAGAAATAAGGCCGCCATGCTCCACTCAAGATGATCTGGGTCAAAGAAATACAGGCTTACACACCCCATGGCACCTGTGTAACAAAATATTTTCATCATTTGCAACTTGCGCCCGGTGACATCTGCCATCCCACTGAGCAGGGGCGAAGCGATGATCACGAAAAAGAAACTTGCCCCAAGCACGTAACTGTATAGTTGCGTATTGATCAATTCATACCCCCAAAAAATCACAGTATCGTTGATGATTTCACCGGCCTCGTTTCGATCTGAGGTCAGGGCATTGAAGAAAATGGGGAAAATCGCCGTTGTGATAACAAGTGAGTAAACGCTATTGGCCCAATCGTACATGGTCCAAGCTTTTTTAACTTGTTCCGGTGTTTTTGCGGCTCTATTGACTTTGGTTGCAGTTTTGGGTGCATTGCTCATGTGTCCAAGATAGGGTGTGCGTTGTACTTTTGCCGGAATGATTCACCAAAAGACTAATTCCTCAGTGTATGACATTGTCATTGTAGGCGGAGGGATCGTGGGTGCAGCGACACTCTATCAGCTGCAACAAAGGCACCCAAATCGTAGGATCCTACTCATTGAAAAGGAGAAGGAATTGGCAAATCATCAAACGGGAAATAATTCGGGTGTCATCCATTCGGGGCTTTACTACCCTCCGGGGTCTCTCAAAGCAAGAAACTGTGTGGAAGGCCGTCGCGCTCTGGTGCGATTTGCCCAAGAGCATAATGTCCCGCATGATATATGTGGTAAGGTTGTGGTCGCAGTGGAATCGTCAGAACTGCCTATGCTCGAAAAGATCCACGGGATAGGACAGCAGAATGAAATAGAAGGCCTTGAGCGCATCGATGGTGATCAGTTGAGGGAAATAGAACCCCATTGCAAAGGCGTTGGAGCCCTTTGGGTTCCGTGCACGGGCATCATAGATTACCGATCGGCCACACGAAAAATGGTGGATTTAGCACTTGGCTTGCAACCAGAAAGCGCGCTGCGATTGGACGAGGAAGTCTCTTCTTTCGAGCGAGTTGGAGATCAGACAATGGTTCGAACTCAAAAAAACCCAAAAGGCTATGCTGCGAAACACGTTGTGGTTTGTGGAGGCCTCCAAGCCGATCGATTGGCACGTAAAGACGGGGTGCCATTGAAGGAGCGAGTGGTGGGATTTCGTGGCGATTATTACGAATTGACGGATCAAGCCAAACACAAAGTCAAAAACTTAATATATCCAGTTCCCAATCCGGACTTTCCATTTCTTGGCGTGCATTTTACGCGCATGACGGACGGTGAAATAGAGTGCGGGCCCAATGCGGTTTTCACGTTCAAGCGAGAAGGTTACGGCAAGACAGATTTTGACTTGAAAGACACCATGGAAGCTCTCGGGTATGCGGGTACCTGGAAGTTGTTTTTCAATAATATGGCTTTTGGAATTAACGAATACCGCCGAGCGTTTTCAAAGCGGCTTTTCCTCAAGACCTTGCAGCGGATGATTCCTGATTTGACGATGGATGATTTGCGGCCTGGACGATCTGGGGTTCGTGCTTTGTTGTTGTCGCAGGATGGTGACACGCGTGATGATTTCCGCATCTCTTACACCGATCGTAATATTCATGTTCTTAATGCCCCTTCTCCTGCAGCAACAGCTGCACTGGCCATAGGCGAGCACATAGCCGATCTCACTGAGGAACGTTTTACGTTTTAAAGACCTGACTAACGTTTGCAGCTCAGTGGGAAGAGAAGTGCCTCAGTTGTATTCAGGACTTGTTTCAAAAAAAAAGCCACCCAGTGATGGGCGGCTTTCTAAATTCAAGTCTCTGGCAAGAGAGCATTGAGCCTTTGGTGTAGCTCAACGCGGCGATGGGGAGATGCAAGGCTTAAATAAGCCGAGCATTTAGTCTTTCTTTTTTTTGGAACAGCTTTCAGCTGATTTCCCGGAGCAACAAGACGACTTTTCGCTTTTGTTATCTGCAGTTGAAGTCTTTGAAGAACAACATGCCGGTGAAGATTTGCTAGAATTTTCTTTGCCTCCTTTATCTGCTGTCTTCGAAGAGCAACATGATGCTCCGCTCTTTGCTTTGTCATCATTATTACATGTTGACTTCTTTTCTGTTGAGGTAGCGTTACCTCCAAGTGCTACGCTTTTCGCCGAAGAGCCTCCGTCTTTGGTTTGTGCAACTTCAGAGGTGGTGGTTTTTGCAGTGGAGCCCGCATCGGACTGTGCACTTACAGCGAACGCAAAAAATGCGAAAACACTGAGAATCAGAGCTTTTTTCATAAAACAGATAGTTTGGTTGTTTTCTCAATTGACATCGGATGTGTAAGATAGGGATTTTTCTTGTTTTGGCAATGCTTTATCGTAACTTTGTCTTCGCTTTCGAGCAATCGAAGGCGCGTTTTAGGAGAGGTGCCAGAGTGGTAATGGAGCAGTTTGCTAAACTGTC
>CESU01014236.1_pt1 | contig 11383 bp, 16 predicted proteins | sample 531141 | NCBI WGS metagenome assembly CESU01 (sample SAMEA2621401, study PRJEB7988) | marine metagenome | isolation source: saline water (ENVO:00002010), including
GCCCTCCAATAAGTGCTATTTTTTGAGTCTTCAAATTGTTTTTTTTAGTTCTGTAAAATTCGTGATTTAAAAGGGAAATAAAAAATCAGATATAACGTATATTTGTACTTTATTGAGAATTAATGGATACAACCACTAACCCAGAATTATTTTATATTAACTTAAAAGAAAAGCTGTACGATACAGCTAAATGGCCTTCTAAGTATTTATATAAATTTATTATCAAATCAAATCCATCTAAAGTTAATACAATAGAAACTATTTTTGGTAATATTGGAGCAGTTATAAAAAAAACAACCTCTAAAAATGGCACATATATTAGCGTTTCAGTGAATGTGGTTATGAAAAGTCCAGAGGATGTTATTGAAAAATATAAACAAGTTGGACGTTTAGTTGAAGGGGTTATATCACTCTAAAAAATACACTCTACAGCATATTATTAATTTCTCTCATACTCACACTATTTTTTTGTATTTTGCAAAGACTTAATTTTTAAAACAAAGATCGCCAACATGACAGCGTTAACAGATCAATTACAGTATAACACAGAACGAGAGCACTTAATTATCCCTGAATATGGTAGACATTTACAGAAAATGATCAACCATGCAGTTGCTCAAGATTCTAAAGAAGAACGTAACCGTTTAGCAAAAGCAATAATCTCAATAATGGGAAATATGCAACCCCACTTACGCGATGTTCCTGATTTTCAACACAAACTTTGGGATCAGTTATTTATTATGTCAGATTTAAAATTAGATGCCGATTCTCCTTTTGAAATTCCTACTAAAGAAATGCTAAGTGTTCGTCCTGAACCGCTTAAGTATCCCCAGAATTTTCCTAAGTATCGTTTTTACGGAAATAACATAAAAACAATGATTGATGTGGCTAATACATGGGAATCTGGTGAGATGAAGGAAGCTTTGGAGTATACCATCGCTAATCATATGAAAAAATCTTTCTTGAACTGGAATAAGGATACTGTAGAAGATAGTGTCATTTTTGGACATCTATTTGAGCTTTCTGATGGGAAAATTGATTTACGTGATAGTAAAGAAGGTTTAAGTGATTCTACAAGTTTATTAAAAACACAACGTAAGTTTGCTAGCCATAAAAAGCCCGTTAAAAAGTCAAATCATCAGAGGAATCGAAAACGTTACTAATTCTGTTTAATATTTAAACTACTCAACATTGAAAACTTTTAAAATTGAAGGGGGTCACCAATTAAAAGGGTCGATTCAACCGCAAGGTGCCAAAAATGAAGCCTTACAAATATTATGTGCAGTTTTATTATCTCCAGAAAAAATTATAATTCATAATATTCCACAAATTATTGACATCAACAAGCTGATTGTCTTATTAGAAAAGTTAGGAGTAAAAATTAATAAGCTAAAAAAGGGAAGCTATTCATTCCAGTCCGATGAAATTAATTTAGAGTACTTAGAAACGGAAGCCTTCAAGGTTGATGGTCGCGGACTTAGAGGGTCTATTATGATTGTTGGTCCCCTTTTAGCTCGATTTGGTAAAGGCTATATCCCAAAACCTGGAGGTGATAAGATTGGTCGTAGACGTTTAGATACACACTTTGAAGGTTTTATTAAGCTAGGAGCAAACTTTAGATACAACCGTGAGGATCATTTTTACGGAGTAGAATCTAAAGAATTAAAAGGAACTTACATGTTATTAGATGAGGCTTCAGTAACTGGAACTGCTAATATTGTAATGGCAGCGGTCCTTGCAACTGGAACGACTACAATTTATAACGCTGCTTGTGAGCCTTATTTACAACAGCTTTGTAAAATGCTAAACAGGATGGGGGCTAAAATTTCTGGAATTGGTTCAAATATGCTAAAGATTGTAGGTGTGAAAAACCTAGGAGGTACAGAACATACTATGTTACCTGACATGATTGAAATTGGCAGTTGGATAGGACTAGCCGCTATGACCAAAAGTGAATTAACCATAAAGAACGTGAGTTGGGATAACCTCGGAGTAATTCCTAACGTATTTCGTAAATTAGGAATTACATTAGAACGTAAAGGAGATGATATTTTCATTCCTGCACATACCAATGGATACGAAGTTCAAAATTATATTGATGGATCAATTTTGACTATTTCCGACGCACCTTGGCCTGGATTTACACCAGATTTATTGAGTATAATATTAGTAGTAGCGACACAAGCCAAAGGAAGTGTTTTGATTCATCAAAAAATGTTTGAAAGTCGCCTATTTTTTGTCGATAAACTAATAGATATGGGAGCAAAAATCATCCTATGTGACCCTCACCGTGCTTCTGTTATAGGTCATGATTTTAAATCTACTTTGAAATCTACAACGATGACCTCTCCAGATATAAGAGCAGGAGTATCCTTGTTAATTGCAGCTCTATCCGCTAAAGGAACTTCAACTATTCATAATATTGAACAAATTGACAGAGGATATGAAAATATTGATGACCGTTTACGTGCTATTGGAGCTAAGATAGAACGGATAGATTTATGACGTTAGAAAACAAACTTCAAGAAAGAAGTCTCAAATCTTGTGAGTTGTATAGAATTACAAAATTTGTAAAAAAACTCTAATTATTTTCCTAATGCTTCTTTGTACGTTTTAAGGCAGCGCTCTCTAGCAAATTTATGATCAACCATAGGAGTAGGGTAGGTTAACTCTTGATATTCAGGGACCCACTTTTTAATGTATAAATGCTCTTTATCAAAGTTAGTTACTTGAGTCGTTGGATTAAAAATTCTGAAGTAAGGAGCTGCATCAACTCCACAACCAGCTACCCATTGCCAATTACTTACGTTACTAGAAAGTTCAAAATCGTGAAGTTTTTCAGCAAAATAGGCCTCTCCCCACCGCCAATCAATTAAAAGATGCTTACATAAGAAACTTCCAGCAAGCATACGTACACGATTGTGCATGAACCCGGTTTGGTTTAATTCTCTCATTCCAGCGTCTACAAGTGGATAGCCAGTATTTCCCTCACACCATTTTTGATACTCTGAAGAGTCATTACGCCATTTGATAGCGTCGTATTGAGGTTTAAAACTTTGTGTAACTGTATGTGGGAAATGCCATAAAATCTGCATAAAAAATTCACGCCATATTAATTCCTTTAAAAATACTGTATTTTTAAATTGAATAGCTTTAGATACTATTTGACGCACACTTACAGATCCGAATCTTAAATGGGGTCCTAATTTTGATGTTCCGTTTATAGCTGGAAAGTTGCGTGTGGCCTCATAATTTTCTATTATACTCTTATCGATATCAAAGTGTGCCACTTTTACTGGACTAGTTTCAAATCCTAGTTGTATTAGTTCTATCCAATTGTGAGTAGTAGTTTGAGAGCAGCTTGTGAGTAAGTTTTCGGACTTATAACTTTTACAATGATCAACATTAAAAGCAGCTAACCATTTTTTTGAATAGGGAGTATAAACTTTATAAGGAAGCCCATCATCTTTAGTAATTTGATTACGTTCAAAAATCACCTGATCCTTGTATGATTTAAATGAAATTGATTTCTCTTTTAACAGATTAGAAATGGATTGATCTCTAGTTAGCGCATAAGGCTCATAATCATGGTTGCAATACACTGAACTCAACTCATAATCAACAGTTAGTTGGCTAAATATTATTTCAGGAGTTCCGCTAAATACTGATAGTTGACTTCCATAAGATTTTAAAGTATTATTTATTTCAGTAAGTCGCTTGTGAATAAATTCAATTCTGGCATCTTGCTTAGGTAAGCAGTCAAGAATATTTTGATCAAAAATAAAAATAGGAAGTACTGAGTCGTTGTTTTTCAAGGCCTCATATAATCCATGATTATCATGCAGTCTCAAATCTCTTCTAAACCAAAAAATTGTAACTTTCGAATTCATATTAGTACTCTCCAAATAATTCTATTAATTTTTTCTGTCTGTGTGCGAAAATCTCTTCCAACTTGGGTTTTACAATAAAGGGATGTACAAGCTGCCCTAACCATCCCATCGGAACTTTATAGTCTATTATATCCTCCATTTCTACTCCGCCATCAATCGCCTTAATGAAATGCTTGTGATGCCATAATGCGTAAGGACCAAAGCGTTGTTCGTCTACAAAATAGTGTAGATCCTTTACATGGGTAATTTCAGTAACCCATTTCGTTTTGATTCCCAAAATAGGCGTTACAATATATTGAATAATTTGGCCTGGGTACATTGGACGATCAAAACCTGATAAAATATCAAAACACATATAATCTGGGGTAATGGTTTTTAGGTTTTCAGGGTTTGATAAAAACGACCAAGCTTTTTCTACACTAATTGGTAATTTTTGTTTTTTATGTAATTGGTAAATCTTCATCTTAGTTATGTAAAGCTATGTAAAGGTTTAATGAAGTGGCTAGTACTAACCATATGCAATATGGAAGCACGAAAAGTCGTTTATTCTTAATTTTAGTCTTAAAGGCTATTAAAAAATAGAACATTAAAAAGGTTAAAAATAATATATTTATTAATCCTATAATTATTAGGTGTTTATTAAAAAATAGATAATTCCAAAATATATTTAGCATAAGCTGAGCTCCAAAAAGTGCTAAGACCTTTTTAGATCTATCAACTTGAATCAAATAAGACATGAAAGCTGAAAAAAGTAACATTATGACGCTCCAAGCGATTCCGAATACCCAACCTGGGGGTGACCATGGCGCTTGGTTCAGATTTGTGTACCATTGTGTTTTTGGACCATTGTTCATTAGCCAGCTACCAATTGCTAATGCACTAAAGTTGATAATAGTAAATAAGATGAAATTTTTATAAAACTTCATTTAGCTATTTAGTTTGTCTATTTCATCCAATAGTTTCTGAGCTTCAGCATATTTTAAGTCGCTTGCAGAGCGGTTAGTTGTTGAAAGCTCATGCCATTCAGACATTAATTTTTTGTAACGATCTTGAAGTTTTTCTACTGGGGACTTTCTATTGAATATTCCAAACATATGTTACTTTAATTGTCGGGTTATTTTACTGCTTAGAGGTTTAGTTATTGAGTAAAAATAATCTAAAAACTGTCCATTACCATTTACTAAGTACTTATGGAAATTCCATTTTACCGAGGTATTTTCAACTCCGTTTAAATCCTTGTTTGTCAGCCATTGATACAATGGATGTTGATTTTTTCCTTTTACATCCACTTTTTCAGTAATTAAAAAGGTAACTCCATAATTTTTCTTACAAAATGTCTGTATGGCTTCGGATGTTCCTGGTTCTTGTCCTCCAAATTGATTACAAGGAACTCCTATTACCATTAACTTTTCTTTGTAGTTGTCATATAGTTTTTGAAGATCTTCGTACTGTCCAGTAAACCCACATTCTGAAGCCACATTTACAAATAACAGATATTTACCTTTGTAGTTATTTAAATCGATAGGGGCTCCATCAATGGCATTAATCTTAATATCATAAAGAGATGTCATATTTTCTTTGGATTTTAGTTCTGAAATAGAGGTGAATGAAAAAATTAACAGGATAAATACGGCACTAATTTTTATAAATTTCATTTGTTTAAAGTTTAAGTGATACAATACCACAGTCTAGATTAAATATTTGTCCAGAAATTGATTTAGAAACATCTGACAAAAGGTAGGTTGCCATTGCTGCAACTTCTTTAGGTTCTAAGTATTTTTTTAATGGATGTCTTTGAACTGTACTCTCTATCATTCGTTCATTTCTAAGAAATTTAGCTGCTAGCTCAGTATCGGTAATGGTCGGTGCTATAGCATTAACTCTTATTTTTGGCGCTAGGTCTGCTGCAACCGATTTTGTAAGTCCTTCAACTGCTGATTTTGCGGTTGCTATGCTAGCGTGAAAGGGCATGCCTAGCTTAGTAGCAACGGTACTAAATAATACGATAGAAGCTGATTCACTTTGTGAAAGTGCTTTTGTGTATGTTTGAATAGATTTAACAGCTCCAATCACATTGATTTCAAAATCTGTTTTAAAGTCTTCAATAGTTAGCCTGTTGAATGGCTTTAAGTTTATACTACCTGGACAATAAATCAAACCATCAGCGACGTCAATTACAGGTAACTCTTCTGTTAATATGTCGCAGCTGTGATGAGAAAGGTTTTCGTGTACAATTCCTGGAGGAGTTCTACTTATGTTAATTACCTGATGGTTTGAAAGTAAACTTTCTGTAATTGCTTTTCCAATTCCTTTGGAGCCGCCAATAATAATAATTTTTTTCATGCTGTTAGGGGACGTCCTTTTAAACGCTTTTCAATTTTTTGTTTAATAACAGTTAGTCGTTTCATTAAATCCATTAGATTAGGATCATTATTGGTTTTGTAAATTTCATTTACACCAAGTATTAGACTCTTCACTTCTCTAGAGGCTTCTATACGCTCACTTGTCGTTTTGAAAGTAACTGGCTTTAATTCAAAAGCTTCTGCTTGTTTGATAATATCCATATTTATAGTTTTAAATAATTTTGTAGTTCAGTTATTTTCGCTGAGGAATTAAAAGATCCCCCATAAAAAGAGGTTACAGTAGTAGATGTATCATCCTTAATGCCTCTTGATGAAACGCAGAGGTGTTTGGCGTCAATAATAACGGCAACATCATCTGTACCTAAAATAAATTTTAATTCTTCTGCAATTTGGTTTGTAAGCCTTTCTTGGACTTGTGGTCTCTTGGCGTAATACTGAACAATACGGTTTAATTTAGAAAGCCCAATCACTTTACCTGAAGAAATATACGCAATGTGAGCCTTTCCGATTATAGGGACAAAATGATGCTCGCAGTTTGAATAAAAAGTAATTTCTTTTTCTACTAACATTTGATTGTATTGATATTTATTATCAAACAAAGCTACTTTAGGTTTGTTAGCCGGATTGAGTCCAGAAAATATTTCATCTATGTACATTTTTGCAACTCTTTCTGGAGTTCCTTTTAGTGAGTCATCTTTAAGGTCTAGCCCAATTACATCCATAATTTCTTCAAATAAAATAGAGATTTTGGCTTTCTTTTCTTCGTCACTAAGTTTGAAAGCGTCTTTTTTCATTGGCGTTTCTAAACCAGTAAAGAGGTGATCTTCTCCAATTTCATGATTAGATAATCCATTTAAAACATTTGTATCTATGGTAGTAGTTTGATTATTCATGATATATTTTAACGCTTTGATATTTTGTTATGAGTTATTTGTCGCTGTCTAGAACATTTAAATCTACCCGATTCAAAAGACCTCAACTTTTGATGTTTTGTTTTCCTTCCTTGTACTCGAGATCGCCATAAACGGAAACTTTTAGGTTTCATATAGGTACGCATTAACTTAATAACTTCTTGCTCACTAATTTTAAATTGGTGTTCAATAGCTTCAAAAGTAGTTCGGTCTTCCCAAGCCATTTCTATAATTCTATCAAGTTCTAGTGTATTAAAACTCATGATACAGGAAGTTTGTATTGTTCGTCATATTGTATTTTCTCGTATAGCAATGTACTCAGAAAACTTTTGTTTTCGTAAAAATTTTTGGATTTTTTAAAATGAATAAATTTTCCCTGGGCATGAATACTCATACCATCAGTTTTATATATAACTAGATGATAAAAAGGAATGGCCCATGTGTAGTTTTTATGTCCTTTTGTTATGTGAATTAAAATTCCTTTTTTACGCATCTCAATATTGGCGTAATTGATATCGGAAATCTTATTTAAAATGACATTTAAGTTAGGGCTCACATTTTCAACAATCATCCGTTTTGAACCCACCCCGTTTCGTTTTAAAGTCTCAAATAAAGTATAGGGCTTGCCAACAAAATTATCAAGTGATTTTTTGTGTTCCTTGTTGTAGTATGTTGTATCAAGAACCAATTTTATTGTTTAGTTTTCAAACATACATAATGTTAAGTCATTTAAAATGAGAATTAAATAAATATTAACATTTTACTGTTTACTCAATGGGTAAAGGAGGCACTTTATTTTAGTTTTGCAATAAATGATGCAGAAGTTTCAAGCAAGGATTTCTTTTTCTCAGGACTCATTTTTTCAAAAGAACTTACTAACATTCTCATTCTTGGATTCTTTTTGAAAAACTCTTTGTGGTTGTTTATAAAATTCCAAAATAATGCATCCCAAATTGGACACCATTCGCCTTTTTTGTAGTCACTCATTTTTAAAACATAACTACTGCCGCTTATGTATGGTTTTGTAGACATGAGCCCCCCGTCTGCAAATTGACTCATTCCGTATACGTTGGGTACCATGACCCAGTCGTAGCTATCTATCGAAAGTTCCATAAACCAGCGGTATACCTCATCAGGATCAATTTCACACAACAACATCAAATTCCCAACAATCATCAATCTTTCAATATGGTTAATATATCCAGTTTTTATGATTTTTTTTACAGAATCGTCAAATGGCTCAATTCCTGTAGTACCATTGTAAAAAGCAGCTGGCATTTTTCTACTGAAGTTCCAAAAGTTTTTGGTGCGCTCTTCAGTACCTTTTGCTATGTAAACTCCTCTAATAAACTCTCTCCATCCAATTATTTGTCGAATAAATCCTTCAGTTGAATTAATTGGGATGTTGTGTTTTCTTGCATGTTTTACAGATGTCTGAACTATATAATTTGGGTCGATTAGTCCAACATTCATAAGTGGAGACAACAAACTGTGGTGTAGTTTAGACTCATCTTTAAGAACAGCATCTTCATAAGCCCCAAATTCGTTAAATCTTATTTTTAAAAAATCTGTAAACCATTTTTTTGAAGATGTAAAATCATGCGGATATTCTGGTTTTTTAGGCAATTCACCACAATTATTTTTAAAGTTTTTTTCAACATAAGTTAGGGCTTCCTTAAAGTATGGACTTTCAATAGGCTGTTTAACTATTGGTGTTAGTTTTCCTTTAGGATATTTTTCCCTATTGTACTTGTCATAGGTCCATTCACCTCCTTCTGGTAATCCATGTTGCATTAAAAGGTTCATTTCTTGTCGTTGATTCTTGTAAAATGAAGTTTGAAAGAATTTTTTCTTATCTCCTCTAAAAAATGGATTTAGTTCTGCTTTATCCAGCAGAAACAAGGGGTTTTTAAATACTACCAGTTCAATATTTCTTTTTGCGCAAGCAGTTTTTATTCTCTTGTGAAGCCAGTTGTCATTAGGGTCATATATACATATTTTATGGATATCATTATTTAAGTTTTTTATTAGGACCCTTACATCACTATCTGCTTGGGTTGAATTAACATATTTAATGCTGCATTTTTCTTTTAAATAGTTTTCATAGAATTTCATACTCATTCTGTGAAATAAAATTTTCTGCTTGTGAAAATTAAAATTTTTAAAAAAAAGAAATTCTTCTAGTAAGATGATTTTTTCAGAGCTTTGAATTAGTTCTGAATTTTCAAAAAGTTGATTCGGAAAAATTAATGTTAGTTCCATAGTCGTTAGTTTTTAAACCAAATTGTGAATATTTTTTAAATGATTTGTGTGCTTGAAAATATATTCTTGTCACTCTTTCTAATACATTGATTGAGGAACTAAGCACTAATCTGTTTCATAATCTTAATTAGTCTGTGATCTAGATGATTGTTGTCCCTTTTTGCTACTACATTTTTTACTACAATATTTAATAAATTCCCAATTTTTCTCCCATTTTTTTCGCCATGTAAATGGTCGCTCACATTGTGGGCAAACTTTAGTCGGTAAGAATATTTTTTTCAATACTTTTTAGTATTTATTTTTTTGGTCTTTGGTAGCCGATTCGTTCTTTTAGAGATGGGAGTGCATATCCATCCAATCCATTTATGGCCATAATATTAGCTTTCGAAAGGTTTATAAATCCATCTTTCTCTACAATGTCGTCTTTGATGTATAAGTCTTTGATCTCGGCAATTAATTGAATCGTATTATTTGACTTGATTTTATACTCTTCACAATAAGTTAATGCCATTTGAACAGGAACGTCCTTTACAAAAGGTGCATGCCAATTATTTTTATATTCTTCTTCAAGTTCTGTAATATCGAATTCTGAAATGTATTTATCATATCTAGCAGATGTATGATGTGCCTGCTTTATAATGTCTAAATGAATATGATTCACTGTAAACTGACCAGTTTCTTTAATGTTTTCATAAGTGTTTCTAGGAACATCACTTACAGGTCTAAAAACAATTCCAAGCAATGGAGGGTTTGAGCCTAAGTGTGTAACTGAGCTAAAAACGGCTACGTTAGAGGTCCCGTCGTTAGATTTTGTGCCAATTAAATTTGCGGACTTAAATCCTGAACAGCTATTTATTAGATTGATTCTGTAAATATGATCTAAACCATCAAAATCTTCCCGTTTTAAGTGTAACATTTAGTAGTTTTTAAATTCATTAATTTTAATTGACGAAGCCTTCAGATCAAACATCAAATTATAAAGTCCAAAAAAAGTTCTATTAATATAAATAAAATGCTTTGATCCTCTATTGCCATTGAATTTTCTCAGTTCGGTGCTTTTGCTGTAACGATCGGCAAGATCTCCAATTTTATTTAAAAATTCTGGATTAGAAAAATCAAATATTGATTTATGAAAAGGGAGGGTAAAAACACTTAATAATTCATGAAACATATTTGTGAAAAAATCTAGTTCTTCTACGGAGTCTGTTGAAGTTAAAATTTCTAATTCGTATAGTTTTTCTTTAAATAGTACTGGATTGTCAATTATTTTTTTTTCGGAAAGTTCAAAGTAAGGTATGTAAAATTCATTAGGAATTGACTTCATACATCCAAAATCTAAAGCGATGAGCTGAGAATCTTCGTTAATCAAGAAATTTCCTGGATGAGGATCAGCATGTACTTTTTTAAGAGTGTGAATTTGAAACATATAAAAATCCCAAAGTGCTTGTCCAAGTTTATTAGCTTTTTTTGTGTCAGAGTTGTGTTTGGCAAATTCTGAAAGATGTTCACCATTCATAAAATCCATTGTAATAATACGATCTGATGAATAGTCGTCGTAGTATTCTGGGAACAATAGATTTGGGATGTGAACACAAGATTTAGCAATTTCCTTGCTTTGTGAGATTTCAAGTCTGTAATTAGTTTCCTCCACTAATTTATTTTCAACTTCTCGAAAGTATTTATCAGAATCATTTCCTTTAATATTAAACATTTTAATAGCAATTGGTTTTACCAAAGCTAAATCTGATTTTATACTATCGGCAACTCCAGGGTATTGTATTTTCACAGCTAGTTTCTTACCGTCTTTTTCTGCAATATGTACTTGACCAATGCTAGCAGCGTTTACAGATTCTGAATCAAATTCATCAAAAATTTGATTTGGGTGATTGCCAAAATATTTTTTAAAGGTCTTGATTACTAGGGGAGGCGATAAAGGAGGAACAGAAAATTGAGACAG
>CESU01045912.1_pt1 | contig 11370 bp, 8 predicted proteins | sample 531141 | NCBI WGS metagenome assembly CESU01 (sample SAMEA2621401, study PRJEB7988) | marine metagenome | isolation source: saline water (ENVO:00002010), including
AAACAAACTTTAACAAAAAGGTATAAAAGAACAAACTAGAGCTTAAAAACTTATGATATTACTAATTTTCAGTATAATTAATTATCAATACAATAATCAAAAGACCCGTATGATAAGAATTGATCAAAATAGGGTAAAAAACAAGAATTTTGTTGTTTTATTAACTTATTATTAACACTTTTGCAGATTAAATACATAATATACACATATGAAAACAAAATTATTTAAGTTTTTAACGTTATCATTTATGATAATGTTTCAGTGGGGTTTTGCACAGCAAAACATTAGCGGAACTGTTTCCGATAGTGCTGGCGTGCCAATTCCTGGTGCTACTGTAGTAGTGCTTGACACTAATAACGGTGTTACTACTGATTTTGACGGTAATTTTTCTATTATGGCTTCAGCAGGAGATGTACTTTCTGTGAGCTATGTAGGATATACTGCTCAAAACATTACAGTAGGATCATCTACTACTATTAATGTAGTATTATCAACCGACAATACTTTGGAAGAAGTAGTTGTAACTGCACTGGGTATTACTCGTGAGGCTAAGTCTCTAGGTTATGCTCAACAAAAAGTTACTGGTGATGCACTAACAAAAACTAAACAAACAGACTTTAAAACTGCTCTTGCAGGTAAGGTAGCTGGTGTTCAGGTAATTTCTGGAACAAGTTCTACTTACGAGCCAAGTGCAATTCGTCTAAGAGGTGAAACTGACGTACTTTACGTAGTGGATGGTATTAAAGTTAGCAGTACAGATATTAATACTGATAACATTGACAACATTACAGTTCTTAAAGGTGCTGCTGCAACTGCTCTATATGGATCAGAAGCAAAAAGTGGTGTAATTATAATTACATCTAAAAGAGCAATAGCCGGAGAATCTTACATTACTGTTGATCACAACACTACTGTTTCTAACATTTCTAGATTACATCCATACCAAAATGAATATGGTGGTGGATATTCTCAAGCATGGGACCAATTTGCATTTAATGCAAATACTGATCCTGCTTCATGGGCAGCATTTAATGGACAAAATATTCCTTACTATGCAGCTGATGAATCTTGGGGACCAAAAATGGACGGTACTCTAGCAAGACATTGGGATTCATGGATTCCTAATCACCCTAACTTTGGTGAAGTAAGACCATGGTCTCCAAATCCAAATAATATTAAGAATTTCTTTGAAACTGGAATGGTTAACAGTACAAGTTTAGCTTTTGCTAAAGGTGGAGAAGATTTTAGCGTAAGAGCAACTGGTAGAGTTAATCAAGGAACAATTCCTGTACCTAATGCAAGTAGAGATACTTATGATGTTAATATTAATGCATCTTTAAATGCAACAGACAAATTAACAGTATATGCTTCTTTAAACGCAAGAGTTCAAAGTACGGACAACTATGTAAGTAGTGGATACTCAAGTTTACAATCTAACTTTAGTCAGTGGTGGCAAAGACAGCTTGATATGGACAGGTTAAGAGACAACTATGAATTTGAAGGTGCTTTCTATACTTGGAACAGAAGATCTGCCAGAAATGGACGTCCACAATATTGGGATGCTCCTCACTACGAACAGTACCAAAATACAAATCAGAACAAAAATTCAACTTACTATGGTAACTTTGGATTAAACTACGATATTATTAATGGTCTTTCTGCAAATGTAGAAGTCAAAAGAAGAGCTTACAATAGAACAAACTGGGGAAGAGGTTTTATAGGTCAAAACACTTTAAATACTCAAGCTAGTTATAGTGAAGGTTCTTATACAACTGAAATGAATGAGGTAATTGCAAAACTTGACTACAACACTAGAATTACTGATGATTTAGATTTAAGTGCTATTGTTGGTTACGGTGCAGGTCAAAATAAAACTATTTCAACTAGTGCTTCTACGTCTGGTGGTTTAGCTATTCCTGATTTTTATACAATTGCAAATTCTGTTGATAAGCCAAATTATAGTACTGGAAGATATAATCAAAGTAGACTTTCTGCTTATAGTCTTGTATCTCTTGGTTACAAAAGTATGCTTTACTTAGATGGTTCTTATCGATTTGACTGGCAATCTACGGCAGATGCAGATGCAAATAGAATCGAAACATTTGGAATTTCTGGAAGTTTTGTTTTTGATAATCTAGTTAATGCGGATTGGTTAACATTCGGTAAATTAAGAGCTAACTACTCGGAAGCTCCTATTTTTCCTGGAACTTACCAAACAAGTCCAACTTATTCTTCTGGAACTTCATACGGATCTTTAGCTTCATTAGCGGTACCCAACACTCTAGCTAACCCAAAATTAACTGGTGGTATGAGAACGGCAATGGAGTATGGTTTTGAAGTTAGATTTTTAAAGAATAGATTAGGATTGGATTTCACTTTATTTGATAGAGAAGATTCTAACTTACCAGTAGCTGTTACAGCTGCAGGAAGTACGGGTTATACCGGATTAAATGTAAACTCTAAAATTACATCATCAACTGGTGTAGAGGTTATGCTTTCAGGTACTCCAATTCAAACTGACGAAGTAAGATGGGATGTTGCTGTAAATTTCGCAACTCTTGAAAAAACAGTAGATTTTATTTATGAAGGAATTGAAAGAAATATATTACAATCATGGTTATCATGGTCTAGTATGGATCTTCAAGAAATTGTTGGAGAAGAATGGGGAATGCTTTATGGAAGAAAAAGAAAACAAGATGCTCAAGGAAATTGGGTATATCTATCAAGTGGAAACCATGCTTTTGATAACAACCAAAAACTTGGAAACATTATGCCTAACTATACAGGTGGAATAACTTCAACTCTTCAATATAAAAACTGGGATATGGCCGTTGGAATTGATTTCCAAGACGGTGGATTATACCACTCAGTTACAGATATGTTCTCTATGGCAGCAGGTCTTCATGAGTATACTGCTGGTTTAAATGACAAAGGTAATCCTAAAAGAAATTCAGTAGCTTCTGGAGGTGGTATTCACCAAGTTGGTGTAAACGCAGCTGGAGACGTTGTTGATATCTACAGAGCCCCTGATTCTTGGGGTTGGGGTAACTGGACTAGAGATGATCTTTGGTTAGTTGATGCTTCATTTGTTAAACTAAGACAAGTAAGAATTGGATATACATTCGATCAAGATCAAGTTTCTAAAACTCCTTTTAGTAATATTAGCGTAGCATTAATTGGAACAAACCTTGCTATTCTATCTGAAACTACAGATTGGGGAGATTACAGAGGGACGAAAAATCCTGGTTTAGACCCTTCAGAATTAGGAGCAGGATGGTCAGGTGGACAGTTTGCCAGTGAAGGTGGACAATTACCGTCAGCTAGATCATTTGGACTTAACGTAAGCCTTAAATTTTAATTATATAAATAATGAAAACACAAATTCAAAAAATAATCGGATTATTAACAATAAGCAGCTTATTGTTTGTATCCTGTGAGACTGTAGATTTTGGAGATGAAAATCTTAATCCAAATGCGGTTTCTAAAGCTAACACCGGAGCATTAATAACAGGAGCTATGAGAAATATTCCTAGCCTTGTAAGTGGTGTGAATCCTACTTTGTTAGTTCAACAAGTTTCTGAAATTACTTATAATGATGATTCTTGTTACGAGACAATTCAATGGAACTTCGATGGTTTCTATACTGGTCCACTTATGGACCTTCAAACTGTGATAAATTTAAATACGACTGACCCTGCATCATATTCTAGTTCAGGTTCTGCTGGTATGCAAATGGGTGTAGCCCACTTATTACAGGTATTTATGTACCAAAAGATGACTGATAGATGGGGAGCAATTCCTTATTCTGAAGCTCTTCAGGGTGTAGATAACTTAAAACCAAAATTTGACGACCAAAAAGATGTTTATATGGGTATGTTTGCTCAAATAGATGCTGCTTTAGGTATGCTAGATGGCGGTGGTTTATCAGGAGATTTCATGTTCAATGGAAATATGGCTATGTGGAAAAAATTTGGTAATACTATGAAAATGGTAATGGCATTAAGAATTGCTGATATCGATGCTTCTACAGCTTCTGCTAAATTTTTAGAAGCTCACAATGGTGGTGTTTTACAAAGTAATGCTGATAACGTACATTATCCTTATACAGCTGCTGATGCTAACGATTCTCCATGGCAAGATAGATTCCAGTCAAGAGATGATTTTGCAGCAAGTGATGTAATGTTTGCTCACCTTTACAATGGTGGTGTAAATGTTGATCCTAGAGTTCATAAGTTCATGAAGCCTGTTGTAACAGCTGGTGGAGGTGCTGGTGGTTCTGCAAAAGTAGAAGTAAAATATCAAACTGTTGATGGTAAAGTATATGGAGGAATGCCTTACGGTGTTTTAACTCCAGGTATACTACAGTCATGGGTTTCTTATCTTCCTGATTCAGTAATTAAAACTAGTGCTGCAACTCAAGGTGGAATGTTATACTCTCGTGCTCAAGTAGCTTTTTGTTATTCTGAAGCTGCTCACAGAGGATGGATTCCAGCTGCTGCAGGTACGAAGCAACAATGGTATGAAATAGGAATTAAAGCTTCAATGGCACAATGGGGTGTAAGCTCTGCTGATGCTGCAACTTATGTTGCTGCTGCTGCTGCTGCTTCTGTTGAAACTATTGCAACTGAAAAATGGAAAGCTTTATACATGCAAGGTGAAGAAGCATGGGCAGAACACAGAAGATTAGATTTTCCTGTATTAACTCCTGCTACAGATGCATTAACTGGTACTGGAATTCCTAAAAGATATGGATATGGTGCAACTACTGCTAGTGCTAACAAAGCAAATCACGATGCTGCTGTTGCTAAGATTTCTGGTTACAGTCAAGATTCCCCAGTATGGTGGGATACTAAATAATAAGTTCAACTTATTAATGTAAAAAAAGCACCCAATTGGGTGCTTTTTTTATTTATATATTAGCCAACCTAAACAAATGGAATGGTATTTGATTTGGTAAAATAAAATACAATATGAAAAAAATAATAGTTCTAATATTCTTAAGTTTTAGTACCCTAGGCATATCACAAAATTATGATATCAGTTTAGATCAAATCACTAGATCTGGAAATGTTCTAATTAAAAGATTAACTAGCTATGATACGGAAGTTAAAGGAAACCCCTATTTAGAAAAAGATTTTAAAAGCGGAAAATTAATATTTAAAAATGGGAAACAATATGATGTCTTTTTAAGACTAGATGTTTCGGAACAAAAATTCGAGATTAAAAAAAATATACAAGCAGAAGCATCTGCAATTGAAATAGATGAATCTGTAACGGTAAAAATAATGGATGCCACTTATAAATTACATTCATTCTCATTTGGATCGTTATCAAAAACTATTGGGATTCTAGAAGAATGTTTAGTCCTAGATAAATATGGTTTGTACTACTTTCCACAAAAGAAAATAGAAATGCCAAAAAAATCAGGAATACCCGCACCTGCGACCGGATATAGTAAACCTGCTAAAGCAGAATGGAAGAACAATGGTGTATATTTAATTTTTTATAATAATAAAACTTATAAATTACCTACCTCTAATAAAAAAATGTTGGAATTAAATCTTTTTGATAAAAAAGAATACAAAAAGTACAGAAAAGAAAATAAATTAAATCTTAAAAATAAAGAAAGCTTAATTGGGTTAGTCACTTACTTCAATTCTCTTTAAACATAACAAATGGACAAAGAACAAACTTTAATTTATGGAATAAGATCTGTAAAAGAAGCCATAGAATCTGAAAAATCCTTAAATAGAGTTTACCTTCAAAGGGGATTAAAAGGGGCTTCTGCTTTCGACTTAATAAAAACTCTAAACAGAAAGGATATTGAAATATCTTATGTTCCAATAGAGAAACTCAACAGATTTACATTAAAAAATCATCAAGGTGTAGTAGCTACCATATCTCCTATTAAATTCTTAAATATTAACGATTTGAGTGATATGGTGGAAAAGAAGAAAGATTCTGCATTAATATTAATTCTTGATCAGCTTTCTGATGTTAGAAACTTTGGGGCAATTGTAAGAACAGCTGAATGTACAGGAGTTGATTGCATAATAATACAATCTAGTGGAAGTGCACCGGTAAATGGAGATACTATTAAAACATCTTCTGGAGCAGTATTTAATGTGCCTATTTGTAAAGTAAGTCATATTAAAGATGCTATCTTTTTATTAAAACAATTTGATATTAAAATCTTTGGAGCAAATGAGAGGGCAGAAAAAAACATCTATCAGGCTGATTTTAAGAGCTCTCAAGCGATAATTATGGGTTCTGAAGGGAAAGGTCTCTCTAACTCTGTAATCAATCTATGTGATGAGCTTATTAAAATTCCACTTTTAGGAAAAATAGAATCTTTAAATGTGTCGGTAGCATGTGGTACTATTTTATATGAAATAGTCCGTCAAAAAGGATTTTAATTATATTATTTTAATTAAGCTTCTCAAATCTTTAATTATCATACAATGCTCATGATTGGACTCATTATTATTATTGAAATGAATAGCATGAAAACCAGCATTTATAGCACCTAATATATCGGCCTCCAAATTATCACCAATCATTAAACTGTTTTGGGCTTTAGCTCCAGTGAGATTAAGAGCATAATTAAATATTTTAATATTTGGTTTTTTGACTCCAACAGTTTCAGAATCTATTATACAGGAGAAGTAAGTGTTAATTTTAGAGTTAATTAATTTTTTATTCTGTACCTCAGTAAAACCATTAGTTATGATATGTAATTTATACTTATCCTTTAAATAGTCTAAAATGAAAATTCCATCTTTAATAAGAAAATTATTATCAGGAAGAGATAAAACATAATCTTCTGAAATCTGATCGATTATTTCATCTTTTACAAATAAGTTAAGCTTATCAAATGTAGATTTCAATCTATTATATCTTAAAAATTCTTTCGTAATTTTTTCATCACGATATAGTTTCCAATAGGAAAAATTAATAGGCATGTAAATTTTTAAAAAACTTTTTAAATCTATTTTAAGATTATACTTTTTCAATAAATAATCAAAAGTCAATGCAGAATTTTTTTGAAAATCCCATAAAGTATGATCTAAATCAAAGAAAATATCCGTTAAACCATTAATTTTTTCCATGTGACTTAAAATATTTTTTAAACATATTCTTCCACTTAAAATTAGTGGAATAATCACTATTAATAGAATTATTTAAAGCTAAAGTCATTATTCCATCCACTTCTTTCACATATCTAGTTATTTCTTCCAAAACTTGCCTTGCAACTATAGGTTTTTTATAAATTTTCAAAACTCTATCGCTAACGCACACTGGATTTAGTAAAAGTTTGGTTTCTAGTTCATTTTCAAGATCAAAAAAATAAAAAGGGTTGGTTGTACTTGCTCTAAATCCGGGTAAATCATAATACTGTAGACTATAGTCTTGAGTTATTCCTAACCTTGCGAAATTTCTGTAAGACGAAGGAAAATTAATTTTTAATAAATTTTGTCGAGTTTTCAATATTGGTCTATGAATTATCGATTGCAAAGTTTCCATTTCCTTTTTTAACAATTCATCATTTTCTATTGAAGAATAAGAACTAAGCAAAGAGACTTCACAAAAATCAGCAACATCTTTGATTTTTTCTAAAAAAGTATTAGAGTAAATACTTAAATTTCTATCATATCTTGAAAAGTTAGAAAGTAAAAAAAAGACTACAGTTTCTATTTTGTTAGTCCTATTTAATTTAATCCAACTTGAATAGTTATCTAAAGGATCTGTTTTAAAATTTAAAAGCACTGGTATTCTTCTGTATAGTCTGTAAACATCCAATCTTAAAATATCTCTAAAAATTCCTCCAACTGTTCTTAATAATCCTTTTCCTTTAAAATCAAAAGCACATGGAACCTCAAGACATGTAATTAATTTAAACGAATCCTTTCTAAACTTAATATCAGGGTAAAAATCTAAAAACTTTTCCTTAAATCTTTTAATCCAAAAATCAATAATGGGTTTATTTAAAAATCTATTTTTAAAAGCTAAGCTGGAGGAAGGATCAAAACGCCCAAAATCATCTTTTAAGTGAAGTAAATATTCTTCATAACGACTAATTAAATAAAAACTAGCACCAAAAATATCAAATTCGAAAAAAGGATTTTCCTTATTAGTGAAAAAAACCGGAAGACCATCCCAATTTCCTACTTCAATATCCAAATCTTCAATTTTATGGGATAGTAAAATTTCTGATGGATTTATATAAAATTCATCTTTAATTGGTTGATCAGCGTAACTGATTTTAAAAGAATCGTATTCTTTAAAAAACTGAATGTCTGATGTGAAATCTATCTTTACCCCTAACCTTAATGTAAAAATATGTTTGAAAATATACTTTATTCTAGGTGTGATTTTATGCGTATAGATTAAAATCATTCACTTGTCCTTATTTGATTAATTAAAAAATCTAAATCTATTGAAGCATAGTTTCCAGAGCTCATAAATAGTAAATTTGAATTTGCATAAGATTGGCTTAATAAAAAGTCTTTCAAATTATCTGAATCAGAAAATACTTTTAAATCTTGGTCATTAAAAGCATTTTTAATTTCTTGTTGATCAATTTCACTTAATCCTTTATTTAATACTGCGTTTGGATCATAAAATAAAATGGATATATCTGCACTTTTTAAAGTATTCCTATATTGATTTATGAAATTTTTGTTGAGACTACTAAAAGTATGAAGTTCTAAAAGAGCAATAAGTTTTCTGTCATGAAATTGTTTTTTTAGAGCATTTGTTGTGGCTAAAACTTTACTTGGGGAATGCGCAAAGTCTTTATAAACAATTCTATCATGCATTTTAAGTATAGTTTCTAATCTTTTATCAGCTCCTTTAAATGAAATTATGGAGTTATAAAATTCTTCTTCTTGAACCCCCATTAATTGGCATACTAATTTAGCTCCAGCCATGTTACTTAAATTATGATCACCGAAAATATTTAATGGAATATCTCCTTCATCTGTTACAAGAAAAGTAATCCCCTCTTTAATAAAATGCTCCGGCATGGAATATTCTAATTTTCTAATGGATTTTTGACAATCTAGAACGATTTTTTTTACCTCTTCATCAAGTGTATTATAAACCAAAACACCACCTTGTATAATTGTATCCAAAAAAGTTTCAAATTGATTTACATAGTTTTCCTTAGTTGGGAAAACATTAATATGATCCCAAGATATCCCACTAATCAAAGCAATATTAGGTTGATATAAATGAAATTTTGGTCTTCTGTCTATAGGAGAGGATAAATACTCGTCTCCTTCCAAAAGAATAAAATCATTTTCATCAGTGAGATGTACCATGGTTTCAAAACCCTTTAGCTGAGCTCCAACCATATAATCTACATTTTTATTATTAGAGTTTAAAACATGTAAAATCATTGCAGTAATTGAGGTCTTTCCGTGACTTCCACCTATTACAACCCTAGTTTTATTCTTTGACATCTCATAAATAAACTCAGGATAGGATAAAATTTTGACATCTTTCACTTTAGATTCTAATAATTCTGGATTGTCTGCTTTAGCATGCATTCCAAGAATAACAAAATCTAAATTAGATTTAATTTTTGATGGGAACCAGCCAAATTCATTAGGAAGCAAACCGTATTTTTTTAGTCTTGATTTGGATGGTTCAAATATATTATCATCACTTCCAGAGACAGAATAACCTTTTAAATGCAGGGCAATTGCTAAATTATGCATTGCACTTCCTCCTATTGCTATAAAGTGAATATTCATTTTTAAAGTAAAATTTTTAAAATCAAAAACTATTCATCATTCAAGACTTTCCATAAACCATCTTTTAACTCTGTTAAACCAGAATTTGAAACTGATGAAATGAAATTGAATGGTATGTCTTTAATTTCTTTCTGTATTTCTAAGCTTATTTCATCCATTCTCTTATTATCTATTAAGTCTGTTTTTGAAATAGCAATGACTCGTTGTTTATCTAAAAGTTCTGGGTTATATTGTTTTAATTCATTTAATAAAATGTGGTATTGATCAACAATTTTTTCAGATTCGCTAGAGATTAAAAAAAGAAGAATAGAATTTCTTTCGATATGTCTTAAAAAGTAATGTCCCAAACCTTTTCCCTTGGACGCACCTTCAATAATTCCAGGTATATCTGCCATTACAAAAGATTTAAAATCTCTGTATTCTACTATCCCAAGGTTTGGTTTCAATGTAGTGAATTCATAGTTACCTATTTTGGGTTTTGCAGAAGTTATGGTTTTTAATAAAGTTGATTTTCCAACATTTGGAAAACCCACCAGACCCACATCTGCTAACACTTTTAATTCTAATGTAATTTGTAACTCTTTTCCTTTCATACCAGGTTGAGAATATCGCGGAGCCTGGTTGGTTGAGCTTTTAAAATTCCAATTACCTAAGCCTCCCATCCCTCCTTCCAAAATTATTTTTTCCTCACCATGTTCAATAGTCTCATAAATTGTTTGATTTGTTTCAGAATTTTTAACGATGGTTCCTAAGGGAACTCTAATATAAACATCTTTACCATCTGCACCAGAGCTTCTACTTCCGCTTCCATCCCCACCATGTTCAGACTTAAAGTGTCTTTGATATTTAAAATGAAATAATGTCCACAAAGATTTATCAGCAATTACTATTACATGACCTCCTCTTCCACCATTTCCACCGTCGGGGCCACCTTTAGTTATATATTTTTCTCTTCTAAAATGAGCAGATCCCTTCCCTCCATTTCCAGAATATATATCTACTTTAACATAATCTACAAAATTTCCCTCAGTCATTATATTTTAGAATCAATAAGATTGTATATCCTTTGTGTTATTTCATTAATTTTTCCAAGACCTTGGACAGTATAAAACTTTTTTTGGTTTTTATAGTAATCTATTAACGTAGAGGTTTTCTTATTATACTCCTCAAATCTATTTTGGATTTTAGATTTATCTTGATCATCCACTCTTCCACTTTCTTTTCCTCTGTTAATCAACCTCTCTATTAATATATCTTCATCAACCTCTAAAGCTATTGTCATAGATATACTTAAATCTTTAGTTTGCAAAAATTCATCTAGCATTTCAGCTTGTATAGTTGTTCTTGGAAATCCATCAAAAATAAATCCGTTGGCATCGGGTGACTTATTTACTTCTGCCTCTAACATTTTAATAGTAACATTATCAGGAACTAAATCTCCTTTCTCCATGAAAGATTTAGCTAATATTCCTAAATCTGTTTGCTGAGAAATATTATATCTAAAAACGTCTCCTGTTGAAATATGTATCAAATCGTATTTGCTTTTCACAAATTCTGCTTGTGTTCCTTTACCTGAACCAGGTTTGCCAAATAAAATTAAATTAATCATGAT
>CESU01088443.1_pt1 | contig 11323 bp, 10 predicted proteins | sample 531141 | NCBI WGS metagenome assembly CESU01 (sample SAMEA2621401, study PRJEB7988) | marine metagenome | isolation source: saline water (ENVO:00002010), including
GGAATTTATATATTAAATATTATGAAAATACTAGTACCATTAAAACGAGTTGTTGATTACAACGTCAAAGTTAGACCACTTGCAGATAATTCAAATGTTGATTTAAACAATGTAAAAATGTCTGTAAATCCATTTTGTGAAATTGCTCTTGAAGAGGCTGTTAGAATCAAAGAGGCTGGAAATGCTGAAGAAGTGATAGCTGTTTCAATTGGCAAAATAGAATCACAAGAGCAATTAAGAACAGCGCTTGCTTTAGGGGCAGATAGAGCTATTTTAGTTGAATCAGAAAATCTACTCGAGCCGCTGGCGATTGCAAAAGCTCTAGCTAAAATAGTTGAACAAGAAAATGCCAATTTAATTATTTTAGGCAAGCAAGCAATTGATGGAGATAATAATCAAACAGGTCAAATGCTAGGAGCTCTTTTAGATTACCCTCAAGCTACTAATGCATCAGAGGTTGTTCTTGATCATACACATGCAAATGTAACTAGAGAAATCGATGGTGGTCTCCAGACTCTCAAGCTCGTCTTACCAGCAATTGTTACCACAGATCTAAGACTTAATGAGCCTAGATACGCCTCTTTACCAAATATTATGAAAGCTAAAAAGAAAGAATTAACGGTTATATCATTATCTGATTTAGGTGTTGATGGCACTGCTAGAACAGAAATGCTCTCTGTTGAACTTCCTCCGTCCAGGGCGGCGGGAGTTATTTTAGAAACTGTAGATGATTTATTAGAAAAACTTAAAAACGAAGCAAAGGTGATTTCATGAGTATCTTGGTAATAGCAGAACATGATAATACAAATATAAAAGGTGCAACCTTAAATACATTAGCTGCGGCGACTCAAATTTCAGGTGATGTAACTCTAATGATTGCAGGATCAGATTGTGCATCTGTTGTTTCTGAAGCTCAGACTTTCGATGGCGTATCAAAAATAATTTCAACTGACAATGACAAATATAAAAATTTTTTAGCTGAAGATATGACTGAGTTAGTGATGAGTGTAGCTAATAATTATGGCCACATAATGGCACCAGCTACTACCTTTGGAAAAAATTTACTACCAAGAGTTTCTGCCAAGTTAGACTCGCAGCAAATTTCAGATATTATTTCTGTTGAATCCGAAGATACTTTTAAAAGACCTATTTATGCAGGAAGTTGTATAGCAACTGTAAAGTCTCATGATTCAATAAAAGTCATAACAGTAAGAGCTACAGCGTTTGATCCAATTGGAACTTCTAATTCTGATGTAACTGTTGAGTCACTTGACGAAGCTGAATCATCAGATATTAGTGAGTTTGTATCTGAAGAAATTGCAAAAAGTGATAGACCAGAATTAACTGCAGCTAATATTGTTATATCTGGTGGAAGAGGAATGCAGTCTGGAGATAACTTCCATCTATTAGATTCAATTGCGGATAAATTAGGTGCTGCTGTTGGAGCATCTAGGGCAGCTGTTGATGCTGGATTTGTTCCAAATGACTATCAGGTCGGACAAACTGGTAAAATCGTTGCTCCTGACTTATATATAGCAGTTGGTATTTCTGGTGCTATTCAGCATTTAGCTGGAATGAAAGATTCAAAAGTAATTGTTGCAATAAATAAAGATGAAGATGCTCCAATATTTCAAGTTGCAGATTATGGTTTAGTTGCAGATTTATTTACTGCTCTTCCAGAATTGGATTCTAAATTATAGTACTTTAGTTTTTTATAAACTTATAAACATAAAAGGGCTGCTAGGCCCTTTTTTTTTATCTATGGTAAAATTTTAATATGAAATATATATATAATTTACTGCTAATTTTAGCCTTGCCAATAACTTCTTCAACCGTTATCTATACATCTTCCTACGTCGACGTTATTAACGGGACTGTAGTTAAAAATTCCTCTATTAAAATTGATAATGGCATTATTACTGATATTAAAACTGGTTATATAAAACTTACCAAAGATGACAATCTTATTGACCTAAGAGGTCAAACGCTCATGCCTGGTTTTATGGATATGCATGTTCATTTTGGTGGTGAGTATCAATCAAAAGCACAGAGACCAGTTAAAACTGAAAGAGAAACAGAAGCTATATTAGCCACCGCTCATGCTTTAACAACGCTTAAAGCGGGTTTTACAACTGTTAGACAAGTCGGTGATAGTGGTTTAATTGCCATTACTTTAAGAGATGCTATAAATGCTGGATATGTTGACGGCCCTAGAATTTTTGCGTCAGGTAAAAGTATTGCTACAACTGGTGGTCATGCTGATCCAACAAATGGTTTAAGTGCAGATTCCTACGAATATCCAACAGCTGAGGATGGAGTTATTAATGGTCCTTATGATGCATATGCTGCAGTTAGGCAACGTTACAAAGATGGGGCTGATGGCATAAAACTAACTGTAACTGGTGGTGTTTTAAGTGTAGCAAAATCTGGAGATAATCCTCAATTTACACTTGAGGAAGTTGATGCTGTAGTAAAAGCGGCAACTGATTATGGAATGTGGGTAGCAGTTCATGCTCATGGAGCAAAAGGAATGAAAAGGGCAGTAATTGCCGGGGTGGATTCAGTTGAGCATGGCACCTTCATGACTGAAGAAGTAATGGATCTGATGATTGATAGAGGAACCTATTATGTCCCAACTATATCAGCTGGTGAATTTGTAGCTGAAAAAGCAAAGATAGATAATTATTTTCCTGAAATAGTAAGGCCTAAAGCTATTAGTGTAGGTCCTCAAATCGGAGCTACATTTAATAAAGCTTATAACAGAGGAGTAAAAATAGCCTTTGGAACTGATGCTGGCGTTCAGCCGCATGGAACCAACTGGAAGGAGTTTGTATTTATGGTTCAATACGGTATGCCCAATATGGTTGCAATTCAATCTGGAACAATAGAAACAGCTAAGTTATTAAAAATTGATAAAGAGCTAGGCTCTATTGAAGTTGGTAAAATTGCTGATTTAGTTTCTGTCAATGGGAATCCTCTTATTGATATAACTGTTATGGAAGATATTTCTTTTGTAATGAAAGATGGAAGCGCGGTTGATCTTGACTAGTAAATATTCACCATTTGTAATTGCACTGTTTGTTTCAGTTTCATTTCTAATTGTTTTTTTTCTTCTAAGCGCCTTGGGATTGATTCAGTCCTCTAGTACCTATGAAATCATAGGTTCTGCTTCTAGATGGTGTGAGACAGTCTCTGGTGGCCTTTTTAGAGAGCCGGTTAACACATTAAGCAATCTCGGTTTCATGATCATGGGACTCTATATGTTTTGGATGATTTCTAATGAATCAAGAAATATCGATAATCCATTTTTTGGAGTAACGCTTATTTCAATTTTATATGCATCAGCAGCAGTATTCTTAGGTCCAGGCTCAATGCTAATGCATGGTACTAATGCTGAATGGGGAGCATGGGCTGATAATTTAAGTATGGTAATGTATATCGTTATTCCATGGCTATATAACATCTATAGGATGACTAATTGGAGTGAGCTTAAATTTATAAAAATTTATGTTTGTATAATAGTTATTTACTCTATATGGAGATGGTTTACTGACTTTAATCTAGGAATTGGATTCAATCTTTTCTCAGTCTCTATTGGCTTATGGTTCATATCTGAAGTTTTATATAAATTTTGGTCACCAACGTTTAGATTTTTATCTGGTTTTACTGGTTTCTTTGTTTTGGCACTTTTTGGATTTACACCAATGGAAGTATTTGATAATTTATCAGATTATTGGTGGGTCCTCTTATTTTGGTTACCTGGCTTACTAGCTAATTCAAAACCCAAAGGAACAAGAACATATAAGTGGTACTTACTAGGTATGATTTCTTATTTCTCTGCATTTACAATTTGGAGTTATGGAGTTCCTGATGATCCATTTTGTAAACCTGATTCATTAATTCAAGCGCACGGCATATGGCATTTGTTAACAGCCTTAGCTACTTACTTCTTCTTCTTACATCATAGAAGTGAATCATCAACACAAAATTAGTATTTGATTTTTGATGCCAGTATCTAACTCATCTGATAATAGAAATAAAGATATACAGATTTATATAAATGGTGATTTTTATCATAGAAGCGAAGCTAAAGTTTCGGTGTTTGATAGTGGCTTCTTAATGGGAGATGGAATATGGGAAGGACTGCGTTTAGTTGATGATAAATGGATATTCGTTGATGAGCATTTAGACCGTTTATTTGAAGGCTGTAAAGCTATTGATATCGATATTGGTATGAGCAAATCAGAATTACTCTTAGCTTTAAAGCAAACAAAAGAGATTAATGCTATGACCACTGACGCTCATGCAAGACTAATGATAACTAGAGGTGACAAGGTTAAACCTTTTCAACAGCCTGCTTTATCAGAAAACGGTCCTAATATAGTTATTATTATGGAGCATTCAATTCCTTCTCCAGATAAGGATGGAATATCCATGATAACTGTCCCACAGATTAGAGGGCTCCCTATGAGTCAAGATCCTAAACTTAACAGTCATTCTAAACTTAATTGCATATTGGCATGTATACAGGCTTCAAAAGGCGGCGCAGATGAAGCTTTGATGTTAGATCCATTAGGTTTTGTTAATACTACCAATTCTTGTAATTTCTTTATTATTAAAAATAATGAAGTTTGGACAAGTACAGGAGACTATTGCATGAATGGAATAACTAGGAAAAATATTATTCGTTTATGTAGCTCAAATAATATCCCTATTTATCAAAAAAATTTCTCACTTGTTGATGTTTATTCAGCAGATGAGTCATTTATTACAGGAACCTTAGGATCATTAACTCAAGTTCTTAACATTGATAATAGAATTATTGGCGATCCATCTAATAACTGGCCTATAACAAATAAACTTAGAGAGCTCTACAAAGATATTTTATAGTCATGGTTGATGGAAAAATAATAGCAATGTGGTCTGGACCAAGAAATTTATCAACAGCTTTAATGAGAAGTTTTGCAAATAGACAAGATGTTGATAATGTATTGGACGAACCTTTTTACGCTGCCTATCTTTCAGAAACAAGTAAAGATCACCCTATGAAAGAGGAGGTGATTGCAAATCAGTCTTCATCTTGGAGTGAAGTTGAAAATATTTGCAAAACACCGTCTCAAAAAATTTCATATCAAAAACATATGACTCAACACATGATAAGAGAAGACCTTAACTGGATTCATGAATTATGTAATTGTTTTCTAATTAGAAATCCTAAAGATGTAGCAAAAAGTTTTTTACAAAGCTGGTCTGGCGGTGATTTCATAGATATGGGGTTTTCCCAACAAGCTAGTATCTTTGATTTGGTTTATTCAAATACAAAGACGATTCCACCGGTAATAGATGCGTATTTATTAAGAAAAGATCCTGAAAGAGTTCTTAAAAGAGTCTGCTCTTATATTAATATTCCTTGGGATCCTAATATGCTTGAATGGGATGCTGGAATAATGGATTACGATGGGATTTGGGCAGAACATTGGTATCCATCAGTAAAAACATCAACCTTTTTTAAACCACCAAGTAAAAGCAAGAATTTAATATTAAATAAAAAAGAGATTAGAATAGTTGAAGAGGCTATGCCTTTTTATGAAAGGCTTTTAAAATACGCTATATAACTATAGACCTTCAAAAGAATTTAGAGTTCCTCTTCTTCGATATCCTTACGAATCTTCAATTTCTCAAGGCTGATTTGATCTTTAAGAGTCATGATATAGGCTGCTGCAGCAAGAATTAAGATACCTGAGGCTTCAAAAATAATATTTAAGGAATCAAGTTCTTTGCTCTGCAATACAATCATTCTTGTTAATGCTGTCATTGCGATAATTATCGGTAAGGTCACTGGAAGTCTATTGTTAGCATAAAAAGCACCAACCATACCCAGAACCTCTGCATATATAAATAGCAAAAATAGATCACTTAGATTCACAGTCCGTTCTGCTATCAATCTTGCAATTTCTATTCCAGTTGCATACAAAGTCGCGATAGAGATAATAACTAATATTACTCTCTCAGAGACCCAGATTGATTTTTGCCAAATATTATTTTCATTTATCATTAATAAAGTATATATCTAAAATACAAAGCAAAATTAATAAAATATATATAATTTATATATTTTTTATTTGTAATTCTTTTTTTATTCAGTTGAATTAAATATTTCTAATTCTTCGTTATTCATTTCTTCTTCTATATTCTCAAATAATAAGCTCGATAAATATCTTTCAGCAGTGTCAGCAAGCATACAAAGAATTTTAGAACCCGATTCAGCTTTTCTAGCAACATCCATTGCAACGGCAAAGGTCGATCCTCCAGATATACCAGTGAGGATTCCTTCTTTTTCTGCGAGTTTTTGGGACCATTTAATGCCATCTGAACCAGCAACAGGAAGAATTTTATCTATATAACCTTCGTCTATAGATTCCTGAAGAACAAGCGGTATAAAGTCAGTTGTCCATCCTTGAATAGGATGAGGTTGCCAGTCTGGATGTGATTTGGTAGGAGAGCCATCGTCAGACCTATCTTGCTCAATGCCATTAGTAAGAAGGGGAGCAACGTCTGGTTCAGCCATAATTAATTTTGTATTTGGCATAGAAGACCTTAATGTTCTTGCAACACCTGAAAAGGTTCCGCCTGTTCCATATCCTGAAACCCAGTAATCAAGACCAATATCTTTAAAATCATTAACTATCTCAACTCCTGTTGTTGACTCGTGAATATTTGCATTTGCTTCAGTTTCAAATTGTCTTGCAAAGAACCAGTTATTATCGTCAGCAAGTTTCTTTGCTTTTTTGTAAGCTCCTGAACCAGCCTCAGCAGCAGGTGTAAGAATGACTTTAGCTCCAAGAAAACGCATCATCTTTCTTCTTTCTATAGATGCAGTTTCTGGCATGGTTATTACGCAAGGATAATTTTTGGTTGCACATACAAATGCTAATCCTATTCCAGTATTTCCACTTGTAACTTCAACAACGGTTTGACCTGGCTTTAGGGTTCCAGCTTTTTCAGCCTCATTTATTATGCTCAATGCTAAACGATCTTTTACAGAACTAGCTGGATTAAAAAATTCGGCCTTAACATATAAATCTATATTGTCTGGAGCAAGATTATTAATCTTAATAACAGGAGTATTTCCAACGGTATCTAATATGCTTTGATAGATCATTATTTTTTATGGGTTATTAAAAAAAGAAAATTTTATCATAAATATCAATCAACTAAATTTAGAATAAAGTTATATTCCTCAGAAATTTCATTAAATTGATTTATACGACCACTCAATCCACCGTGTCCGCCAATGAGGTTCATTTTCATAAGTATTGGATTATTAGATTGATTATAATCTCTAAGTTTTGCTGTATATTTTGCTGGTTCAAAATACTGTACCTGAGAATCATACAAGCTTGAAGTTATCAATACAGAGGGGTAGTTAAGTTTTGATATGTTGTCATAAGGAGAATACTGCTTTATATAAAAATACTCTTCTTTATTTGCCGGATTTCCCCATTCATCATATTCAAATGTTGTTAAGGGTATCGATGCATCTGACATTGTTGTCAAAACATCTACAAAAGGTACGCCTGATAATATTCCTTTATATAATTCTGGCTCCATATTTATTATTGCTCCCATTAACAAACCACCAGCACTTCCACCTCTAGCAAAAACATTATTTTTATCGCCAATACCATTATCTAAAACAGCTCTTACGCCATCATTAAAATCATAAAAGGTATTAAGCTTGTTTAGCATACGACCATCTTCATACCAATGTTTACCCATTTCACCACCACCTCGTATATTAATAATGGTAAAGATGAATCCTCTATTTAAAAGTGGAATTAATGTCTCTCTAAATGAGGCATCGATATTAATACCATAGGAACCGTAGCCGTAAAAAAGAATTGGAGCTTTTGATATATCTGTATCTGACTTAGCAATTGTTACAACAGGTACATTGGTTCCGTCTCTTGCCTTAATAAAAAATCTTCTGTCTTCGTATTTAGACTTATTAAAGCCAACTATATCTTTTTCCCATAATGTTTTTGAGGTTGATGAAAAAAGATCGTATCTGAAAATGGAAATTGGTGTTGTGAGACTTGAATACGAGTAGTTAAAGCTCTCCCCATTTAATTCTTTGTTGAAAGCAAATGAAACGTCATACGCACTATCATTAAAGACAATGTTATGTCTTTTGTTTGTTTTTAAATTAAGAATTGCTAATTCTGGTAGTCCATTAAATCTAATTCCAAGTCCTAAATAATCACCAGAATATACAATATTATCTATAAAGATTTCAGAATCATGATCGACTATGATTTCCATATCATCTATCAATAAATCCTCACCTAAGGTACTTTTTAAAACTTTAAAATTAGGAGATAAGTAGTTTGATAAAACAAAGAAACTATCCTTTAAAATATGTTCTAAATAATAAAGATGATTTTCAGATCTTTTAATAAAAGTTCTTGGAATATTTTTTGGCTTGTCGATATCAATTAATCTAATCTCGTTTGAGTTTGTTGACTGAATATTGACGAGAATAAATTGCTTAGTATTTGATAAGGATATAGACAAATTAAATTCAAGATCTTCTTCTTTATATAAAAGTATATCTTCTGAAGCAGGAGAGCCAACTCTATGAACAAATACAGAATTTGATATCAGTGTAATAGGATCTTTCTTAAGATAAATAATATGTTCATTATCCAGTGCCCATAAAATATTTCCTGTTGTGCCTTCTATAACATCATTCATTAGTGACATATCAACAGGATTTAAAATCTTAATAGCATATTCACGTCTTCCGTTATTATCCTCAGAAAAAGCAATCAAATTATTATCAAATGATGGAGATATTGACTTGATTGAATAGTACTCTTGATCTTGTAATTTTAAATTAGCATCGATAATTAGTTCTTCGTTATCTTTGCTATCTTTTCTAAAATATTTAGGCAATTGATCTGACTTTGTAGTTTTTTCGTAATAACTATAATCACTATTATTTATTGGAAAGCTTGTTTCATGCTCGGGAACTTGCGAAATCAATTCTTTTACAAGATCTGTTTGATAGTCCTTCACAGATTCAAACCAATTATCAGCGTAGTCATTTTCAAACCTTAGATATGAAAGCATTTCTTCGTCACTTCTTGAATCATCTCGTAACCAATAATAATTATCTATTCTTTTATCGTTATGATTTTCTAAAATATAAGGTTTTTTATCTGGATTAGGTGGCAAATTATTCATATTACAGGCTGTTAGAATTAGAAGAAATATAAAGTATCGTTTATAAAGCATCAATATATCTTATATGAATTATTTTTTAAAACATAAAGCTATATGTATACTTATTAAAAGGAAGAAAATAATTATGAAAAAAATATATACAACAAGTTTGGCATTATTTATGTCTTTTTTAATTTCAGCAGAAACTGAATCTTCAATGAATAAGAATTCAGAAGTTTGCAAAGCATCAGATGATATTTATATAGAAAAGGAATTTACGAAAGATTTGGCTGGAACTTTTAATGGTAAAAAACTGAACTATACAGCTGGCCTAAAAGAAAAAATTCTTTATGAAAAAGATAACCCAGAAGCGCCAATGGCATCGTTTTTCTATACCGAATATCTGGTAAAGAGCGATAACAATAGACCAGTTATGTTCATTTTTAATGGTGGTCCAGGCTCTGCCTCACTATGGCTTCATATGGGTGTATTAGGACCAAAGATTGTTAAGGTTCCTAGCGATGCATCTGATGACGGCTCACCGCCTTTCAACATAATTGATAACAAGCTTTCACCTCTCAGTGAAACCGATCTTGTCTTTATTGATCCAATAGGCACTGGCTACAGCAGAGCAGCAGGGTGTCATGACCCTGAGGAATTCTGGGGTGTTAATGAAGATCCAAAGATTATTGCTGAGTTTATTAGAAGATGGATTACAGATAATAAGAGATGGAATTCACCAAGATATATTTTAGGAGAAAGTTATGGCGGAATAAGAGGGCCTCTTTTGGTCTCTGAGCTTAGATCTGGAAGCATCACTCCGATAGAAGTGAATGGCCTTTTGATGGTTGCACCAGCTTCTGATTATCAATACTTAGTATTTCATCCTGGTAATAACAGTCCACATTATGGTTTTTTACCTTCATATGCAGCAACAGCTTTTTATCATGGAAAAGTTGATACTAATAAATCACTCAAAAAATTCTATGAAGACTCTAAGACCTTTAGTTTAGAAGAGTATGGACCAGCTCTCTTAAAAGGATCAAGATTATCAAAAGAAGACCAAGATAGTCTAATAACAAAATACGCGGAATTTACAGGATTGAGCACAAGGTTTGTAGAAGATTTTAATATGAGAGTAGATCCTTCAAGCTTTAGAAAAGAACTTTTAAGAGATGAAGGTTACTCTGTTGGAAGACTAGATTCACGCTATAAAAAAACTGATTATATGACAGGTGGTCAAAATTCAGATACAGACGTGTCAAGTGAGGGTTTTATGTCTGCGTATGTCACAGCTATGCATACATGGTTCGGAGAATTAGGGGTTGAGATGAAAATGTTATACCAAAGTGGTGATTCTGCAGTTTATTCAAGTTGGAAGCATCCAGAGAAGTGGAAAGGTAATGATTTTGGCTATGTAAACACAGTTCCTCATATTGCTCGCGCTCAAAGATACAACAAAGACTTTAAGGTATATGTATCATGTGGCTTGTATGACCTTGCAACTCCCTGTTTTACGGCTGAAAATTTTATGAATGATAATTCAGTTGACATGAGTAGGGTGGTTTTTTCAGAATTTGAAGCCGGTCATATGATGTACAATCATCAACCTTCGTTTGATAGATTCTTGAAAGAAGTTAATAACTTTATATCAAACTAATAAAATAACAAAAGGAGTAGTTTATGAATAATTTAGTAATAGTATCGTTTCCTGCAAAAAAAGGAACAATGAATAATTTAAAAGAATTATTTAAAGTAGCTTTACCTGAAACTAGAGCATTTGATGGTTGCATTAGCGTGAATACATATATTGAAGAATCTACTAACACTATACATTTAATTGAAGACTGGCAAACATTAGATCATCAAAAGAAGTACCTTTCATGGAGAGTTGAAACAGGTCTTTTAGATTTATTGGAACCATTACTAGAGGGCGGAGCTAGTGGTTTAAATGCAATAATATGTGGACCTGAACATACTGATATATAGTATCGCTTCGCATAATATATATTATGTTCAATAATATAGTATATCTATAGTGTTTGATTAAGGAGCTGTAACCAATGTCTGTTTGTGTAATAATTTGTTAGTTAGTTAA
>CESU01032815.1_pt1 | contig 11307 bp, 6 predicted proteins | sample 531141 | NCBI WGS metagenome assembly CESU01 (sample SAMEA2621401, study PRJEB7988) | marine metagenome | isolation source: saline water (ENVO:00002010), including
TCGGAGGAACCAGAATCCTCCATGATGGACCGCTACACTAAGGGACTGTTGTACGGGCCTGCTTCCTTTCCTTCTTCAATTCAGCGGTGCGCCTCATCAGGGCATAATGTTTGATTTTTATAGAGAATGGAGGTTTAATATAGCCAAAGATGTCGCGTTGGGTAATGAATGATTCCGCATCACTCAAAATGAAGCCCGGCTTTGCCTTCCTAATGGCACTAGCTTTAGTCACGACAACCTTTGCTGGTGTATCGTTTGCAAACCCCACAACAGGCACCGGCCCAAGTAACACGATGGCCTCTATGGACTACGATGAACTCGAATTGATTGTCGATTTTGACGCAAATGGAACCGACTACACAAGCTTAACCTCAGAAATCCACGTCTGGGATGACGACAACTTTTCTGCTTGGTTTGGACCTGAAGACATGATGGAAGAATCTGACAACACCTCGTGGAACACCCACTGGGCTGACATCAGCCTTGTTCTCTTCTTTAACGGAAGCGCAGGCGTCTCTCCGATGGCTGATGAAGGCACATGGTACTATGTCGACGCATATGTGAACGACTCATACGGTTACACTGTCGGACAGGCATACACCCAAATCTGCATGGACAACGGCAGCGTTTGTGAAGATGATCAAAACGGACCTGACATTGAAGATATCTTCAACCAAATCGATGCAAACCAAGACGGAGCAATCACCGCTTCTGAAATTATTGATTTCGAAAACATGGAACGCGAATCAAACAACGAATCAAACTTAACCGCTGAAGAAGAGGCAGACATTGCTGATGATGTTGCAGAGTTCGATACAGGCTACGATGATGGAATGGGCAACACAGAAGATGCCAACGACAGCATGCTTGAAATTAACGAATTTACCGAGATGTTCCTCGAGAGGAATACTCTGATTACCGGTGCAGATGCATACCTCGAAGATGGCGTTGTGAGGATTGAAATTCACGATGACCTCGATGAAGTTGACTATGTTTGGATTCTCATTCATGATGGTGAAGGAAATGAACTCATCAACGAAACCTACGCAGGGGACGAAAACGGGGATTTCCAAGATTGGACAAGCCCTGACTGCTGCAATGAAGATGGAATGTACTACATCACCCTCTACTTCTACGACGAAGATAATATGAGTATTGACTCTGATTCCTTCACACTCGGCGGATATGATAACGACCAAATGATGTTTGACATGTTCGATACCGACATGAGCGGTAACGTCTCGATCGATGAATACCTGGACGCCATGGACAACGCGAGTGATATAAACGGCGAAGACCCAATGGACAACGCAACCAGAACTATGATCTCCAACATGTTCATGGATGAAGACACCAACGAAGACGGTGAACTCGACCTTGATGAATTCCTCTCTTTCTGGAACACACTGAACAACATGGGCGGCGACGACGACGACACGCGCACAGACGCAGAAATGATGAGGATGATGCTCGATGCAGACCAAGATGGAAACATCACGCTCTCTGAAATGCTCGTCATGGTTGAAGAAAACCAATCTGATGCAAGCAAAATGACCACCTTCTATACCAACCTCTTCAACAACGAAGATGTCGATGGCAACGAAATGCTCGACTTTGGTGAATTCTCCGTCTTTCACGAACGCCTTGACGAACTCATGGGCGACGACTGCTATGACGTCATGGCAGGGGATGCAATCCTAAGCGATGGAACATTCGAAGACCAAGAAGGGAACGAAACCGAATTGATGGCTGGCGACACCGCACCATCAGACGGCGAGTTCTGCGAATGGGGTGAAATGGACACTGATGTAATCCTCCTCATGTTGGACACGAACGGTGATGACCAACTCAGCCTTGCTGAAATCCTTGTTGACATGACCTCTGGAGATGAAACTGCAGATGAACTCATGATGCTTGGGTTCGTGTTTGAATACTATGATGACAACGGCGATGAACTGCTCGACCACAACGAATTCGGATTGTTCTGGACACACATGCAAAGCGGTGAAGAATACATCCCAACGAATGCTCAAATCCTCAGCATGTACGATACAGATGGCGATGGCAACCTCAGCCTGTCCGAAGTGCTCGCAGCTGTGAGCAACGGAAATGAATCCGCAGATGAACTCATGATGTTCGGATGGATCTTTGAATCCCATGATTGGGACATGAGCGGCTCCCTTGATGCCAACGAGTTCTTCTGGTTCATGGACAGCATGCAAAGCGGTGAAGAATACACCCCGACCCCTGTTCAGATGATGGACTTGTTTGATACTGACGGTGATGGAAGTGTTTCCCTTGCGGAAACAATCGCTTTCCTCAACGCAGGTGCTGAAAACCAAGACGAAACTCTCTCAGAAATTGAAGAAGAATACCTCGGTGTTTTGTTTGGTTTCATGGATGCTGACTCGAATGGATTGCTAAACGCTTCCGAATTCCCAGAATTCTACTATGCCTTAGACTCTGAAGAAGACCAAGGCGATATGGGCGACGATGACGGACAAGGCCAAGGTCAAGGAAATGAAACCGACATGGTTTGTTACGACATGGTCAACCATGTGATCCTCCAAAACATTGACAACTCATCCGAATGTGAAGCAGCAGGCTTCATGTGGACTGAGAACATCAACTCCGGAGACGGAGAAGGTCAAGATAATGACTCAAATTCTGAAGAACAAGGAATCAACTTTGATTCCATGGACGTTTGGTTTGAACAGTGGAACGACCAAACAATGCAACTTGTCCTTGTCGAACTCGGTGTCGTTGACAGTCCTGAAGAAATCGAGCGCCTTTCCATGATGGCCGACGGTATGTACGGGAACAACGACAGCGTTCTCGACGAATCTGAAGTGAACATGCTCATGTCACTTTATGCAATGAGCCTCAATGTTGATGATATTGCTAAAGGTTTGACCCTCGATGGGCAAAACGGAACTGCTGTTGACTTTTGGGTCGAAATTGACGGATTGCTCGAAGGCGACGATGTCGTATTTGTCCGAATCGGAACCGTGATTGAATTCCCAGTGACAAACACCTACGACAACTCCACCAGCCACGCATTTGTCGTGACCAACACCGATGTTGAAGACGACGGCGGTGCAGGAGAAGACTTCACTGAGGACGAGATCTGTGAAACCACAGTCCGTGTCCACAACAGCGAGTCTTGGGATATTTCCAGTGTCGTGACTACAGGCGATGAACTTGTGTTCACCTATGAAGAAACCAACGACATGTGGTTTGCAAAAGACGACAACTGTGATGCAAGCGGCATGGTTACATTCAACCTCGTTAAGGTTGAAGACAGTGCAATGCCTGAAGAAGAAGAAGAAGATTGGACTTGGGAAGATGAAGAAATGAACCTTCTCCCAATCTGTGACTGGTTCTACACGGTCACCTTGGCCAATGGTACAATGATGTCCGAGCAAGGCGTCGAGGAAGCATCGGGTGAAGATCGAATCATCACCCTTGTTGACGACGCTGCTTACGAAATCGGAATCTACTGCTGGGACCCTGAGGGCGGCAACATGACCGTTACGCTCTCGAGCCCACTTGGGAACTCCACCAATACCAGCATGGGATACGCTTGGAGCTGGATGAGCTTCGCCCTCCCTGCCGGTACCGGTGGAAACTTCTCAATTGACATCTCATGGACCGATGGCTACCACGCTGAATCCGGAACCCTCACAGTTGTCGCTACTGGCGATGGCAGCACGGGCGACATTAGCGACGTAGAAGTCGACAGCGAAGGAATCCCTGGATTCACCGCTGTATTCGGTATCGTTGCTCTTCTTGGAGCAGCAATGCTGTCTGGCCGCCGTGACTGAGACCTTCAGTCCGACGATGCAGAAGAGCACCGCAAGGTGCCTAATGCTTTGATCGACAGTGCGCATGCTGCACTGAAACAGAAGGAGACCACCAAGGATGGCGAGAGCGATGCACTTGTGCTTCGCATTCACACTGTGACGAAACGAAACAGCACTTTGGACACAGCGCTGAGCATGAGGATGATCATGAACGAACCCAAGGCCCATTTGGCCCAAGGACGTTCTGGTTTGTCGGCAGGCCACGGGTCAATCCCGAGCCGTTCAGCCTCGTCGACGATTTCTGCCAGTTCAGCAAGGTGCTCCTCAACGGATTGTGCGGCCATAAAACCTCCAACGGCTCGAGATACATGACCTTCACGCTTCAACCCACATACAAAGCCTTGAAGCCGGTGGGTTCGAGCCCACGCCATGAGTGAAGTTCCCCAAGGCGTGGCCATGCCATCCATGGAACGGCGCGCTCCTCGGCCAACGGCTACCATGACGATGACCCGGGATGGAGCCGACGGTGTAGAAGTGCTGCTCGGCTTGCGTTCACCAACAATGGCAGCCTTTCCGTCGTACTGGGCCTTTCCAGGCGGTGGCGTGTCACGGGTTGATGCTGCTGCAGTCGAACAACTCGACGGACTTCAAGGACCACAAGCCAAAACCATTGCATGCATCCTTCGAGAAATGAGCGAAGAGTTGGGCCTCGCTCCAACCCTGAATGGTCTCATCGCTCTCAATCCTGAGGTTCGCGCTGAAATCATAGAAGACAAAACTCGATACCTCCCCCTTGCTCTTGAAGGGCATGTACCCCACGAACGTTCTGAAATCAAGATCCTCTGCCATAGAATCACGCCCCCATTCGGTCCGGTTCAATTTGACAATGCCTTCCTTCACTACCACGCTGGGCCTGCAAATGCAATGCCCGAAATTGACTTGGAACCGCAAACTGAATTCACAGATTTAATGTGGGATTTACCGGCCAACATTTTGGCCAGGTGGGCTCGCCATGAAATCAAAGTTGCACCGCCCGTCGTCACACTCTTGATGGAAATTGAACGGACGCTGAGCCGAGTGGACCGAAGCATGAGCGATGCTGCAAGCGACATTGCAGACCGATTGCCCGGCCGAAGATCAATTCTGTTTGCGCATGGCGTCGAAGTTGTACCCGTAAAAACGGCAACATTGCCACCGGCCGACCATACCAACGCTTACCTCCTCGGCGACCCGGAAGGAGATTTCATTTTGGTTGACCCTGCTGCTCACCTGCGGGAAGGGATGGAAGATTTAGCGGCAGCTGTTGAACGCCACAAAGGCAACCTTGTCGCCCTCCTGTTCACGCACTCACACGGCGACCATGTGGGTGACATCGGCCTGTTGAGGGAAGCCTTTGATGTGCCAATTTGGGGCAGCGAATACACGACCAAAACGGTTCACTGTGATCGCATCTTAAGCGACGGCGAGACGCTCACGCTCGGCACCACTGCATGGGAAGTTCTCATCACGCCCGGTCACCACCCCGGCCACGTATGCTTGCTTGGCGAAGCGGGCTTAATCGCTGGCGACATGGTTGCCGGCATTGGAACAATCCTGATTCCTCCACACACTGGCGATATGGAAGTCTACATCGAACAACTCGAACGCCTCAAGCAATTGAAACCGCATTTGCTTTTCCCAAGCCATGGTCCTGTAATCGCCCAACCAACTCGTGTGTTTGACCGCTACATCAAGCATCGCCAAGCAAGGCATCAACGGGTCCTCGAGGCAGTAAGTGGGGCAACCTCACTCACCCAAATTTCGATCGAGGCTTATGCAGACACACCGAACGCTCATCCCGGCCTAGCGGAAGATCAAACGCTGTCTCACCTTTTGGTCCACGAGCGCAATGGCTTGGTTCAACAAAGCGAAGATGGCTGGAAGCGCATGAATTGAATACGGCAGGGTTGATTTAACCGTTAGAAGTGGAACAAGCATGCCCCGACGTGTTGTGCTCACAAAAGCAGGCTCCCCATCCACGCTTGCGGTGCAAGAAATGGAAATGCCAACGCCAAAAGCGGGTGAAATCAGAATTAAAGTGGCGTTTGCTGGTATTAACTTCGCTGATCTTCTCATGCGACTTGGGCTCTATCAGCCACGACCGAAGTATCCGTTCACACCCGGCTATGAAATGAGCGGCACCGTCGACGCAATCGGCAACGGTGTCGAGGGGTTCTCTGTTGGGCAACGGGTTGTTGCCGGAGTGCGAAACGGAGGCCAGTCGAGTCATGTGCTCGTCTCAGCGAACAAGGCCCTTGTTCTACCTGATGGGATTAGTTTGGAAGTTGCTGCTGCCATTCCAGTCACTTACCTTACCGCTCATCACATGCTTCACCACCTCGGCCACCTCACTCCGGATGAATCTGTTCTGATTCATGGCGGTGCGGGTGGCGTTGGCACCGCCGCCTTACAACTGTGCCAATGGGCAGGCGTCACACAAGTCTGGGCGACCGCTTCGGGAGGAAAGGCATCAACCATCGAAGGTTTTGGAGGCGTTGCCATTGATCGCCACAACGAAGATTTCGTTCAAGTGGTCAAGCAAGCCACTGACGGCAAAGGCGTGGACCACATTCTCGACCCAATTGGTGGAGATCACTTGGCTCGGTCCCTCTCGGTGCTCAAAGAAGGTGGTCGATTGTACACCTACGGGATGTCAGCTGCCGCTCCTTCTGCGAAGCGAAGCTTGCTCCGTTCCTTTTTGGCTTGGAGAAAGACCCCTAAATTTGACCCGCTGCGCTTGATGACGCGAAACCGTGGGGTGTTCGGTGTTCACATGGGGACATGGAGCGATGAAGGGGTCATGGTTGAACAACTCAATCGTATTCTTGAAGGCGTCCAAGAAGGCCATTTGGTTCCTGTCATTGATTCAATCTTTGATGTCGAAGATGTTGCTCAGGCTCATCATCACATCCATGATGGGAAAAACATCGGCAAAGTTCTGCTCCGGTTCAAGTGAGCATTCAAGAAGCGTCGCCCCACCGTTGAGAATAGGCGACAGCAATGAAAGCGGCAATGTCAGGGTTCGATCTTCGTGCGGTAGCGCAAGAATTGAATGCCTTTTCAGGCGCCTATGTCAAGAAGGCCTACATGCCTCACTATGAGCAAATCGTCCTTCGTATCAATCCCAAAGATCGAGATCAATTTGATCTGGTATTGGTTCGAGGTGCCCGCATCTACACCTCACAACGTGACCGCCCAATGCCAATGACGCCCCCTCCTTTTGCTATGGTGCTGCGCAAGCATCTGAAGAACGCCCGAATGACTGGCGTTCGCCAATTGGGATTTGACCGAGTTCTCGCTTTCGATTTCGATACCAAACACGGGTCGTACCATTTGTATGTGGAAGTGTTTCGAGATGGAAACATCATCCTCACCGACCAAGAAGGGGTCATTATACAACCATTGACGCATGCCTCCTATGCTGGTCGCACGCTGAAAAAGGGCGTTGAATACCAACCACCACCGGCAGCGATGGACCCTCATGAGTTGGACATCGCAATCCTTTCCGAATTGTTCGATGCATCAGACCGAGATTTGGTGTCGACGCTTGGTGGGAAAGCAAACCTTGGCGGGACCCATGCGAACGCTGTGTGTGACCTTGCCGGCATGGAACCAAACATGGCCACTCAAGAGGCTGATGTCGAGAAGATTCATGCGGCTCTACAAACCCTTCTTGGCCACTTGGCAGAAGATCGACATGGCATTCTGTTGATGAAACCAAGTGAAGAAATGGACCGGCCATCGCTTGAAGCAAAGGCGGAAACGATGGAAGCAAATGGCCTTCGAGACCGGTTTTATGAGCAATACGCTGTTGAAGCGACACCAACCTTGTTGCCTTCTCATGCAGCATTAGCTCAATCCATGTTTCCAACCCTGTGTGAGGCTGTAGACGCATGGAAGGGCGCTCATGATGCGGGCGCACTTGCTCGACGTGAAGCAGAAAGATTGGACATTGCAGCACCAGGCAGAGGCCACTCAACGGATGTGGAACGGCTTGAGCGACGCAAGGTACAACAGGAAAAAGCACTTCAAGGATTTTCCAAAAAAATCGAGAAGCAGCAAATGCTTGGTCATGAAATCCAAAACCATTGGAGCCACATTGAAAGCCTTCTCAAACAAATGGAAGAAGCTGTTGAGGCTCACGGTTGGAAGGAAGTGAAATCGATGGCCAAGAGCATTCCATGGATCGTGTCTCTCGCCCCTGCTGAGCGCACCTTCATGACGGTACTTCCTGATGAAAACGGTGAACCAAAAGGGCCACAGGCGACCCTTTCGATTGACGAGTCGGTGCATCAAAATGCTCAGCGCTACTTTGAATCTGCACGCAAGCAGAAAGACAAGACCAAGGGTGCTGTCGAGGCGCTAGAAGAAACCATGCTCTACCTTCAACGAGCGCAGAAGAAGGAAGCCAAGCAAGAAGCCACTGGGAAACTCAATAAAATCAAGCGCAGCAAACGCTTGTGGTTTGAACATCATCGATGGTCCATGATCTCAGGAGGCCATCTCTTGGTTGGAGGCAAAGATGCGAAAGGCAACGATGCAGTGGTCAAAAAGCACCTCTCTGGACAAGATCGCTACCTTCACGCTGATTTACACGGTGCACCAAGTTGCAGCCTTCGCGCTACGCAAGGTTTTGTGATCGATTTGCACAAACCGGCCCACATACCTGCTGATGTGCCAGCCTACAAAATCGTGGATAAGCTCGGAGATGAGCGTATTACAGATGAAAAATTAATCGAAGCAGCGACGATGGCCTTGTGTTGGAGCCGCGCTTGGGCTGGTGGCGGTGCGCATGGAACGGTGTATTCCGTCAAACCCGCTCAAGTTTCGAAAACCGCTCAGACCGGAGAGTTCGTTGGCAAGGGATCGTTCATTGTTCGAGGCCAACGCCAATGGTTCAAAGACCTCGATGTGCAGATAGGCATTGGTATTGTAGCGATAAACGGTGTGCCACTGCTGATGGGTGGACGACCCGAAACCATCGCTCAAACATGCCAAAGGTATGCAATATTGAGACCTGGATTGACCAAGAAAGAGCAACTCGCCAATCGAATTTACAAGAACACCGGACTTGTTACGGACGATGTTTTGCCTGTGATTCCAGGTGCATCAGACATTGTAGAAGATTATGGAATCTTTTCTCCACCAGCTGCTATCGCAGAAGAAGAGTAAGTCCTGAAATCAGTTAGAACGTCCGCCTTTGAAGCCGCCTTTTGATGGCTTGTTGCTGCGATTGGCTTGACTCTCGCCAAAGCCTTTGCGAGCGTTGTTCGAAGGTTTGTAGGATTGACCTCGTGCTTGGCCTCTGTAGCTTTTTGACTGGCCGCTTGAGCCGCCGCTGGAACGGGTGTCTTGGTTTCCGCCTCGGTTCCCATCTCTGAAGCCTGATCGAGCACCGCCTCCGCCGTCGTTACCGCCATCGCTGTTTCGACCACCGCCACGGTAACCTCCGCCACCGCCGCCGCCACGACCTCCGCCGCCACCGCCACGGTAACCACCGCCGCCGCCACCACGGTAGCCTCCGCCACCGCCGCCGCCGCCGCTGTATCCACCGCGACCGCCGCCGTTGCGTCCGCCACCGTTGCGTTGACTACGATCGCGAGAACGTCGGTCTGCTGCGATGTAGACCACTTCAAATTCTGGAAGCACTGAAAATTCTGGAGGCATAAATTCGACGTGGATGCCGACGTCGCGTTGGATTCGAACGTAAGATTTCTTTTGCGGGCGCTGAACGAGAGAAACGACAACGCCAGATTTACCACCGCGAGCGGTTCGACCGCTTCGATGCTTGTACGCCTTACCGTTTTCTGGAGGGTCATAATGAATCACACAGTTGACGCCTTCAACGTCAATGCCACGCGCAGCGACATCGGTTGCCACGAGTGCCATGCATTCTCCGTGTTGGAAGCGCTGCATGGCCATGTCACGACCGCGCTGGCTTAGTCCACCGTGAAGGGTTTCGATTGCAAGGCCCTCATGGGTCAAATCATCGCCAACTCGGTCAACACCAGCTCGAGTTCGACAGAACACAATCGTTCGGCCACACTTGCGGATGAGTTCTGCAGTGATATCGGGTTTCTTTGAATTTGGCAGCAGCCAGAAATGGTGAGTCATGCTCTCCATGCTGACTTCCTTAGGACCGACTTCAATGGTGACTGGATCGGTTTGATAATCACGAACGAGGTCTGCAACTTCATCATCAAGCGTAGCGCTGAAAAGAATGGTTTGGCGGTCTTTCTTGCACTGGTCGAGGATTTGGCAAACAGGTTCCATGAAACCCATGTCCGCCATTCGGTCTGCTTCGTCGAGCACGACCACTGCAACGTCATCCAGTGACACGGCGCCGCGATCGAGAAGATCGTTTAGGCGGCCCGGGCAAGCAACGAGCACATCAACACCGCGGTCGAGGGCGCGGAATTGCTTCTGGTAAGAGACGCCGCCGTAGATGGCATGGACGTAGAGTTGGAGTTCGTAGGCAAGCGGGTCGAGAACTTTGTAGATTTGTTCTGCCAGTTCTCGAGTTGGTGTGAGGATGAGGGATGTTGGTCGTCGGGGTTCGGCTTCTGCTGTCCTTGACAACAAGGGGAGGCCAAATGCAAGGGTCTTGCCCGAACCTGTTGGAGCACGGCAACAAACGTCCTTGCCAAGCATTCCATCTGGGATGGATTCTGTTTGAACTTCAAACGGTTCAACAATGCCTTGTGCCTTGAGCGCTTTGACCAACGCCGGCTCGATTCCAAGATCACTAAAGGAAACCATACATCCACCCCGTTCATGCCCGCCGTCCGACCCTATTTAGAACCCGCTGTAGAAAAAAATGTCCATTAGGGCGACTCCGGCAAACTTCAAGAGCCCCGAACAAGCATTGCTACGGCGTTTCCTCCGCCGAGGCAAAGGGTGACGATACCGCTTGAGGCCTCAAGCCGACGCATGACGCCGAGCATGGTAATCAGGCAACGTGTACCGCTGGAACCAAGTGGATGACCTAGGCTTATTGCCCCTCCGTGAAGGTTGAAACGGTCGTCTGGAATATTGAGTTCCTGAGCCACTGAACACGATGCCGAAGCAAAGGCCTCATTGTGTTCGAACACATCGATGTCCATCACGTTGAGGTCGTTGCGGTTGAGCAACATCTGAACAGCGGTGATCGGTGCGCTCATGACCCTTGCAGGTTCGACGCCGGTTGTGCAGTAATCTTCCACATAACCAAGCACTTCCCAACCCTGTTGTTGAGCGTAGGCTGCATCAGCGAGCAGAACTGCGCTTGCCCCGTCGTTGAGGGTGCTTGCATTGCCTGCTGTGACTTGGCCGTCTTTCTTGAAAACGGGTCGCAGTCCAGCAAGCGAGGCTTCTGTGGTGCTTGCACGAACACCTTCATCGTGATTAAAATGAATTGGATCGCCTCTGCGCTGTGCGATTTCAATGGCAAACATTTCCCAATCAAACCAGCCGTTTTCTTGGGCGG
>CESU01069289.1_pt1 | contig 11302 bp, 8 predicted proteins | sample 531141 | NCBI WGS metagenome assembly CESU01 (sample SAMEA2621401, study PRJEB7988) | marine metagenome | isolation source: saline water (ENVO:00002010), including
ACAATTAATATTGAAAACAGTCCTTTAAATGTTTATTATTCTATTGAACAGGAAACATGTGCAGAAGGGGGGATAATGATACACGCCCATACAATGAATGGAAGTGGATATTATGAATACCAATGGTCAGATGGATCTTACAATAATCCTTTAACATATGCAAATAATGATATATACAATGTTTTAGTCTCTGATGCAGATAATTGCTTCAAACTTTTAGATAGTATTTCCTTTGATAATGACTTAGAATGTATTGAAATGGTGAATACTTTTACACCTAATGGTGACAGAATAAATGACAAATGGAATCCTAATTTTAGTAATTATGATAAAGTTTCATTAATTATTTTTAATAAGTGGGGGAATGAAATAATACAGTTTGACAGCTCAACTATAGAATGGGATGGAAAAACTAAAGATGGAATAGATCTTCCAAGTGGCACATACTACTATTTTCTTGAGTTAACTAAAAATTTAGAAGCAACAACTCAAAGTGGCCCAATAACAATTATAAGATAAGTGATATGAAGAAAATTTTAACCATTACCCTACTACTATTTGTTTTGTATACTTTTAAGAGCCAACAGATAGGAATAACAAGTCAATATCTTTTAAATGACTTTTCAATAAATCCTGCTGTTGCTGGAACAAAATCTTATTCCCCTCTATCTATAAGTTTTAGAAGGCAATGGACTGGAATTGACGAAGCCCCTGTAACTCAAAATTTTATGTATCACACCTCATTAGGTGAAAGCGCTGGTTTTGGTGGACAGATTTTTAATGATGCTTCAGGACCATCGAGAAGAACAGGCTTTAATACAACATTTGCATACAATATTAAAACAAGTAAAGAAACGAATCTTTCTTTTGGACTTTCTGGTTCTTTAACTCAGTTTTCTGTAAATAGAGATAGATTAATTACGGAAATTCCTAATGATATAGCTGTTGTGAATTTGAACAATTCGCTAATAGCAGATTGTAATTTTGGGATTTACTGGTCGGGTATTAGACATTTCGCAGGGTTTTCTACTTATAATTTGTTTGAAAATAAGACAGATATAACTGCTTTAACTTCGCCTGTTACGAATACTTTAAATAGAGTTTTTTATACTTACGGTGGTTATAATTTTAAGATTGGGGCAATAATTGAACTACAACCCTCCATGATTTTGAGAATAATGAATAATATTGTTCAATTTGATGCTAATTTAAAATTAGCAGTAAAAAACACGTATTCATTAGCGATTTCTTACAGAAATAAGGATGCTGTTGCTTTTATTGGAGGTATCAATTTAGGGACAACTATTGTTGGCTACTCTTACGATTTAGGAGTATCAAAAATGAAGACATATAGTTCTGGAAGTCATGAAATTTTCATATGTTATAAATTTAAAAAAGATAATACATCTAAAACCCCGTGGAAAAACAGAAACAGAGTTTATTCAAGTAATAGTTTAGAGAACTAATCTCAAATAAAAATGAGAAAAATTATACTTTTTATTCTATCCCTATTTTGTTTTGGGCGGATACATAGTCAATTAAAATTAGCCGATATTCTTTTCAACAACTTTGAATACAAAACAGCTGCGAAAATTTACAGTGAATCTAGTTCTTTGTCCCAAAAACAATTAGAAAATCATGCACTATGCTACTTTTACACCAATGATTTCGAAAAATCTATACCTGTTTTTAAGAAAGCACTAAAAAATAAGCCAAACGACTTTATTCTCAATTATCGTTACAGTACTTCTTTAAAAAGTACGGGTAAATACGAAGGCGCAAAAAAGATATTAAATGATTTATATCTTGAAGACTCTCTAAATAAGCGCATTATTCTTGATCTTGAAAGTATTAATTATCTTGAAAATTTGGATACTTCTAAAGCTTTTAAAAGGTTAGCCAACTTTAATAAAATAAACACTGCGTCTTCTGAATTTTCACCGTCTTTTTTTGACGAAGGAATTTATTACATTGCGGAAAAAGGAAATAAAAAATCCTTAACTAATAATATAAGTTTAGTTTCAAGTAACGACTCCTTAACTTTAAAGGAGAAAAAAGAATTTACCGAAAAACTAAATTCAATTCTGTCTTTTGGAAATACTATCTCTACTAGGACGTACGTAAATAAAGTAGATCTAAATATCCCCATGCTTTTCACAACTTTTAATGAACCTCTTCCCGACTCAATAGTTATAAGAAATGAAGAAATAATTTCACATAAAAATTTTAATGTCACTAGCTTTAATATTGAAAATTCTAATGATAAAATATTTTACACTAGACATCCGTACCTGACAAATTCAAACACTGGTGGGTCATTAAATCCTTTAATTTACAGAGGTAAAATAGAATCTGAAAAGAAAAAAATAATCTTTAGAAGGCGTATCCCCGTAAGATTTCTGTCTAGTTCAGCAGGATCAGGAGAAGTTTGTGTGACTGCAGATGGGGAGACAATTTATTTTGTTTCTGATAAGAAAAAAGGGTTTGGACAAACAGACATTTATATGTCTCATAAAACAAAATCTGGAAAATGGGGAAGAGCTATTAATCTTGGGCCATTAGTCAATTCGCCTTACAGAGAAGAGTCTCCTAGAATTTACGATGATAGTATTCTTTACTTTTCTTCAAACGGATTTCCTGGATATGGAAAAGCAGATATTTTTAAATGTAAAATTATTAAAGACAGCGTATACGATGTTAAACACTTACCTTATCCCATAAATTCTAATGGAGACGATATTCATTTTGTCCTACATCCATTTGACGAAAGTATTGCAATACTAAATTCTAATAGATCTGCAGGCAAAGGAGAAGAAGATATTTATTTTACACATATGATTCCTATATCACCTTATGTTAAAGGATATGTTAGATTAAGTAGTGATAGCAGCCTTCAAAAAAACACTACTGTAAGACTTTTAAACAAAGATAATGAAGAAATACAACAGTTTCAAACTGGAGCTTCTGGTAAATATAGGTTTAGTCTCAAAAAAAATAAACTTTATAAGGTAGTTGCTACTAAGAAAAATTTTTATGGAGATACACTTGTAATTTCTGATTCAACACTCTTTAGGCATGAAAGAAGAGATATAACTTTAAAGGGAGATAAAACAATTCAAGGGTATACAGTAAAAAGAAATAATAATAAAAGAGTTCCAAATGTTAAAATAGAGATTAGTACAGGAATTAGATCTAAAAAATTATCCATTTATTCTGATGAGAATGGGTACTACCAGTTTGCTTTTAACAAAGATTCAATTTTATTATTAGAGGGTTTAAGTGATAGTTTGTGGGGGTCTAAAGAGTTCTTTATTGATTCTAATTATTTATTTAAAAAAAAGCACAACTTAATACTTGATCCACTTTACAAAGAGTTCAAGGTAAAAGTTCTGGATGAAGAAACTAAAAAAATTCAGGCCGATGCTATTGTGTATTTAATAAATATGGAAGGAAATAAAATTGATTCTGCGCTTACTGACTCTACAGGACATGTATACTACAATTTGAAAACAGCCAAAGATTATGAGATGCATGCATTTAAAGGAAAAGCAGAAGGCATTGCCAATATTCATACAAGCCAATTAGCAAAGAACAATAAAGACATTGACGTTTATATCACAACTAATTATATTCCTGCCATCGGGAAAATTATTGATACAGATTCTAAAGAGTCTTTGGATTCTGTAAAAATTACAATTATAGACTCAAATACGAATGCTAAAGATTTAAGTTACACCAATCAGCTAGGCGATTTTGAATTGCACATTCATAAAAATAATATTTACTACTTAATTATTGAAAAAAGAAATTATTTCTCCAAAACTATAATTCTTAACATTGGAGATTCTAATCCTGAAATTATTGACTTGAATATTGGACATAATCTTAGTTTGAAAAAATCAGGATTCATCATTGAGCCCATTTATTTTGACTTTAAAAGCCATAAAATTACAAAAGAGTCAAAGTTGGAATTAGATAAACTAGCTGTGTTTTTGAAAAATAATAAAAATGAGTCCATTACAATATTTGGCTATACTGATTGTCAAGGCTCTGAAGAATATTTATTAAAAAATTACAATGAACTTTTAGGAAAAAATAGAGGAATTTCTGTAAGAAGATATTTACACGCCAAAGGTATTCTAAATTCTAGAGTTACTGTAATTGGAAGAGGTGCTGTGAACTTTCTTAATTCATGTTTCACTGCTGGAAGTTGTACAGATTTTGAACATAGAGAAAATCGAAGATGTGAATTCCAGTTAAATGATTTATAATTACTAAGATTTAATAAAAAAAATTAAAATGTATTTTCCGTTCTGGTGATAAGCATTACTTTCGCTTTTCAAACTCTTTAATATACTATGTCTAAAAGAAAAGTTCGTGTAAGATTTGCTCCAAGTCCAACAGGCCCGTTGCATATGGGTGGTATAAGAACTGCTTTGTATAACTATCTGTTCGCTAAAAAAAACAATGGTGATTTTATTTTAAGAATTGAAGACACTGATCAAAACAGATATGTAGAGGGGGCAGAAAAATACATTATAAATGCTTTAAAGTGGTGTAACCTTAAAGTAGATGAAGGCCCTGATTCCAAGGGTTCTAAAGGCCCTTACAGACAGTCTGATAGAAAATCACTTTATAAAAAATATGTAGAGCAACTTATTAAATCAGGAAATGCATATTATGCTTTTGATACAATTGAAGAATTAGAAAGAATGAGAGAATTGGCTAAAAAAGCCAAAATGCCAAATTGGCAATACAATTCTATTACTAGAAACTCTATGAAAAACTCTTTATCTCTTTCTAAAGACGAAGTAGAAAAAAGCTTTTCTAAAAATGAACCTTGTGCTGTAAGAATAAAAATGCCTAGAAACGAGGACATAAGGTTTTATGATGAGATTCGAGGTTGGGTAGTGGTAAATACCAATAATATGGACGACAAAGTCATTTTTAAAGCAGATGAAATGCCCACTTACCATCTAGCCAACGTGGTAGACGATTATCTTATGGATATTTCTCATGTTATAAGGGGTGAAGAATGGCTTCCTTCTGCACCGTTACATGTTTTGCTATATAGGTATTTAGGATGGGAAAGTGTTATGCCAAAATTTGCTCATTTGCCACTAATATTAAAACCAGACGGCAATGGAAAACTAAGTAAGAGGGACGGTGACAGACTTGGATTTCCAGTTTTCCCCTTAGAGTGGATGGATCCCGTATCTAAAGAAGTTTCTTCCGGATATAGAGAAAAAGGATATTTTTCCGATTCATTTGTAAATATGTTGGCATTTTTAGGATGGAATCCAGGTAATTCCAAAGAACTTTTTTCCATGGATGAATTAATTAAAGATTTTTCTTTAGAAAGAGTTGGAAAAAGTGGTGCAAAATTTGATCCCGAAAAAGCAAAATGGTTTAATCTACAGCATCTGAGAAATAAATCTAATTCCGAACTGGCTTCTTTAATGGTGGAGGATTGCAAATACGACGTTAGCAGTGAATATCTTGAGAAGGTTGCAGAGCTGATGAAAGAAAGAGCAACTTTTCACCACGAATTGCTATCAGAAGATTACTTTTTTAAATCATTTAAGGATTACGATCAAAAAACATTTAGAAAAAAATGGAAGAGTAACTCTATTTCTCTAGTTAATGAATTCTTTTATGATTTAAATTCCGTTGAATCTTTCAATTCTGAAATTATTGAAAATACTTTTAAGTCTTTTATAGAAAAAAAAGAAATTGGAATGGGGTCTTTACTACCATGTTTGAGACTTATTTTAACTGGGAAAGGGATGGGACCATCGTTGTTTTCAGTAATGGAACTACTTGGTCAGGAAGAAGTAATGAATAGGTTTAAAGAAAAATCTATCTTCTTTGAGAACCTTTTTTTAAAAAAATCAAATGAGTAATGAATTGTATTAAAGTACACGGTATAAGAACATTTTCCTTTCACGGTTGCTTAGAAGAAGAGAAAATCATAGGTGGAAATTACATTGTAAATGTTGCAATAAATTGTGATTTTAAAACTGCTGCAATACAAGACGATTTATCAAAAACTATTGACTATGTTGCAGTAAAAGAAATTGTTGTAATACAAATGAGTATAACTAATAACTTAATCGAAAGTGTTGCTTATAAAATAATCCATGAAATAAAAAAAAACTTTTCCTTGGCTAATACTTGTATAGTAGAAATTAAAAAGATAAATCCTCCAATTGATGGAGATGTTGACTATGTATCTGTACTAGTAGAAGAATAAATTGTTTATTTCACTGGAAGTTGTACTTTTGATTGTCTTTTAAAAGGTCTCGTGGCCGAGTGGCTAGGCAGTGGTCTGCAAAACCATCTACATCAGTTCGAATCTGATCGAGACCTCTTCTTTTAAAATTTATTCAATTAAACTATATTTATCTATAACCATCTAATAAGTTTAGTAAAACTATTTTATGAGGAAATTTTTTTTTGGAATCGTTATTTTAATTTTTTGTTCTTCTTTTATTTTAGAAAATGACCAAAGAACCACTAAAACAATAACATTCAGTGAGCATATTGCTCCAATTTTTTATAGCAATTGTACTGGATGTCACCATAGTGGAGGAGTAGGTCCATTTTCATTAATTGATTTTCAAAGTGCTTATGACAATAGAAATGCCATTCAAGGATCTGTTTTAAGTGGTTATATGCCTCCTTGGCCACCAGATACCAACTACTCTAACTTTAGACATGAGAGAATATTATCCAATCAAGAAATTAACTTAATTAATACCTGGGTAGGTCTTGGAGCACCAGAAGGTGACCCTAGCTTAATGCCTGGTGCTCCAAATTACAATACTATTGGGCCTCAACTGGGAACTCCCGATCTTACTTTGTCAGCGCCTATTTACTCAAGCAATGCTTTTCAGAACGATGATTATGTTTGCTTTACTATTCCAAGTAATCTATTGACTGATAAGAAAATTAGAGCTGTAGAAGTTGTTCCTGGAAATCTAGCTATTGTACATCACTGTTTGGTTTATATTGACCCTTCTGGAAATTCATCTATAGGAATTCAAAATAACTGTATGGGGCCTAGTAATGGGATTTTAGTAGGAGAATTTGCTCCTGGTTCTTTGCCAATTACCTATCCTGGAGACGATAATATGGCTTTTGGCATGAATTTTCCATCAAATAGCAATGTAATATTGGCTATGCACTATCCTCTTGGATCTTTAGGAATGATGGACAGTACAAAAGTTCATTTTTATTTTTATCCAGACCAGGTTAATCAATTCAGAGAAATTGAAATAAATCCAATTATACAAAATCTTAGTTTTTGTGTTCCTCCAAATCAGACAAAGACTGTAAATGACTCTTACCAAATACCAAACTCTTCTCCTGCTCTATCTCTCTTTGGTGTATTCCCTCACATGCATTTAATTGGGAAATCTATTGAAACATATGGTCTAAACCCAAATGGAGATACAACTAACTTTATTAAGGTTCCTAACTGGGATTTTGAATGGCAGGGGGCTTATCATTTTAGAAAAATGCTAAAGCTTGACCCTGGAATTAGTATAAAAGCATCTGCATTTTACGACAACACATCTGCAAATTTACATAACCCAAATACTCCTCCTCAGACAATTTGTGGGGGTTTAAACACAACTGATGAAATGTTTGTGATTTATTACTTATTTACAGACTATATTTCTGGAGATGAGAATCTAGACCTGGACTCCTTGAGTCAAAATGGAATGACTAATATTGAACATAATTATTTATACAAAAATCCAATAAAAATATTTCCAAATCCATTTGAAAAAAGTTTTACTATAGAATCTAATTGGCTAAAAAGAGAAGTCGATAAAATTGAATTTTATAATCTTTTTGGAAATTTAATTTTTTCAGAAAAAATTAATGACCTAACAAATATTCACTTTCAAAAAAATTACGATAAAAGTAAAATCTTTACCAACTTATCAAATAACGTTGTTCTAATTAGGCTATACCATAATAATGGAGATATACAGTACAGCAAATTAATTGCCAAATAAATTATTCATTAAATAATAGTTTTCCGCTTTTAAAGTCTATGTCTCATTAAAATGACAACTTTTTAAATAATTATCCTTAGAATTGATATTTGAATTTTAGAAGCTTAATCTTATGTTTAAAAAAATTATTTATCTAACTATATTTTCACATTTGGCATTGCTTCCTGTTGAAATTCTAGCAGTAAAAGCTAGAGATAATGATACTATAAAAATTGTTTCCTGGAACATTAACATGGTCCCAAAACGTCTATCTATATTAACCAAGTCTGCAAGAAAAAAACAAAAAGATAGAGCTCCAAGAATCATCCAATACTTGAACAATTCTAATTTTGACATTATAATCCTTCAGGAATTATTTGACAAGTCTATTACTAAAAGATTCCGTGAAGATTTAAATATTAATTACCCATATATATTATCTCCAATAAAAGAAGGATTTAATTTGAAAATGACAAGTGGAGTAATGATTCTATCCAAGTATCCATATACTTTAATCTCTCACGAAATATTCAACGTTTCAAAGAAAAAAGACAATACTGCGCAAAAAGCATGTAGTTTAATAAAGGTGAATATTAACGGTAAAAAAATACTTCTTGGAGGAACACACTTAGATTCTAGAAATGAAGAATCTAGGATATTACAAAGTAAGTTGACCAAAGAAAAAATCATTAACCCATTTATTAATGATACCATTCCTATGTTTTTAGCAGGAGATTTTAATGTCAATAAAAATTCAGTTAGTTACGATAGTTTGGTAAAGTTATTTGCTTTAGAGACTTATCCTCTTAACGACGACAGACCCTACACTTTTGACGAATTAAATAGCTGGAATGAAAAGGGATACAAAGCTTGGATAGATTTTATTTTTTATCAAAATAGTAAGAAAATTGAAGTTTTAGACCAATATATTCTTCGACCTGTGATGATGTATAAAAAGACTAAAATAGATTTATCAGACCATTACCAAATAGTATTAAAGTCAGTTATTCATTAAGAGCAGATAGTCTTTTTAAAAGTGGCGGGTGAGAATAGTGAATAAATGTATAGAATGGATGTGGATATAGATTGGAGAGACTGTCCACCGAAAGTTTTTTAAGTGCCAGTTCCAAGGCTGCTCCATTATAAGTAGTTTTAGCATAATTATCTGCTTCAAACTCATTTTTCCTGCTGTTAATATTCATTAAAATACTTAACAGGGTACCAATTGGACTATAGAGTATTCCAAAAGCAACCATTCCGAAGTGAAATACCATTTCTTTGCCCCCTAAAGCTTGGGAGATTTCTCCAACTTTTAGGCAAAGCTCTAACAAAAAACACATCAAACCAAGTTGAGAAATTGTTAGAAATAAAGAAGTGAATACGTGCTTTTTTTTGTAATGACCTACTTCGTGAGCTAAAACAGCTACCAATTCTTCTTCGGAGTGTTTCTCCACTAAGGTGTCGTATAAAGCAATGGTTTTTCTTGGTCCCAACCCACTAAAAAAAGCGTTGGCTTTAGAGGAGCGTTTAGAACCATCTATAATGTAAATATTTTTCAGTGAGTAACCTACTTTTTTTGTGTAGGATTCTATTTTTTCTCTTAAACTTCCGTGTTCTAAAGGAGTTAACTTATTAAAAATAGGAACTATTAAGTCTGCATAAAACATATTTACTAGTAGCATTATAACAGAAATAGAAATCCAAAGCCAAATCCAAAAACCATTTTCTAATAAGGAAACAATATAAATTGCTCCAAATAAAAGAATTCCACCAATTATTATTGTAAGTAGATACCCTTTTATCTTGTCTAGAACAAAAGTTTTAACTGTCGTTTTATTGAACCCGTATTTCTCTTCAATAACAAAGGTGTTATAGCAACTAAATGGAATGCTAATAAAATCGCTCAAAATAAAAAGTGCTAGAAAAAAAATCCCAGATTTTAAAAATGGAACATCATAATAAATGGAAACAAAATTATTTAGCCAGCCATAGCCATTAAAGACTAAAAAAAATATGGTTATTAAAGTGCTTAATGTATTTGAAATTAGACTGATTTTCCCTTTTTCAATAGAATAGCTTTTTGCCTTTAGATATTTATCTTCATCGTAATAATCTTTCATAACTGGAGGGATTTGTGTCTTCCAATTTTTGCCATTAATAAAATCTAAAACTGTTGAAAATAGATAGTTAAAAACAACTAATCCTATGATAAAATAAAGCCAATTTTCTGCTGTCATTTGAATTTAATTATTTAAACCTCACTAGATTTTTAAACTCGTTAATCCTTGCATCAATTTGAGTTTTATCCAAATCTATTAACTTCTCAATACCAAATTTTTCTACCGTAAATGAAGCCATTGCAGAGCCAACAATAATTGCTTTTTTCATTGCTTCCCAATCTATATAATCACAGCTTGAAAGATGGCCAACAAAACCACCTGCAAATGTATCGCCTGCACCAGTAGGATCGAAAACTTCTTCCAATGGAAGGGCTGGAGCATAAAAAATATTATCATCTCCAAATAATAAAGCGCCATGTTCTCCTTTTTTAATGATTAAATACTTGGGACCCATTTGAAGAATGATTTTAGCTGCTTTTCTTAAAGAATGTTCTCCAGAGAGTAATCTAGCTTCTTCATCATTAATGGTTAATACATCTATTTCTTTAATTACCTTTTTCAAATCCTCCATGGCAATTTCCATCCAAAAATTCATAGTATCTAAAACAATTAATTTTGGACGTGTTTTTATTTGCTGAATAACTTTCATTTGAATAGAGGGAGTTAGGTTTCCAAGCATTAGGATATCACAGTCTTGGTAACTATTTGGCACTATTGGATCAAATGATTCTAAAACGTTGAGCTGTGTATCTAAAGTGTCTCTTGTGTTCATGTCTTGGTGGTATTTTCCAGACCAAAAGAAAGTTTTTTCACCATTTTTTATTTGGAGTCCTTCGGTATTAATTCCTCTTTCTTTAAAAAGGGCTATGGTTTCGTTTGGAAAATCTTCTCCAACTACGGAAATTAAATGAGGGGAATTATTAAAATAGGCTGCAGAAAGACTTATGTAAGTACATGCTCCTCCTACAATTTTATCAGTTTTCCCAAATGGAGTTTCAATGGCATCAAAGGCTACAGTACCAACGCTAACAATTTTCATAATTAAATTTTTGAGGCAAATATAGCATTTGAAATAAGTCTTGAAAATATATTTATTGAAATAGATTAAATAAAAAATAAGAGTTATTGGATAAATTCAAACTTTGATGTAATATTGCAAACCAAAATTGCTTCTTT
>CESU01044019.1_pt1 | contig 11245 bp, 11 predicted proteins | sample 531141 | NCBI WGS metagenome assembly CESU01 (sample SAMEA2621401, study PRJEB7988) | marine metagenome | isolation source: saline water (ENVO:00002010), including
TAGATACACTATAACGTGAAAAAGCCCGAGTGATCGGGCTCTTTCAACTAAATTATAGATTTGATTATAGTTTAAGAAATACTTTTCTAGTATCTTCTTCAACTCTGATTACTTGGACTGTAATATCTGCTCCTTTCGATATGTCTTTAATTTCTATATTATCAGGGAATTCAGATATATGTAAGAGGCCTACTACACCTTCTTCTATTTCTACAAATAGACCATAATCTTTGGTAGATTTTACAGTTCCTACTACTTCAGTTTTCTTAGTGTATCTTTCGGAAATACCTTCCCACGGATCTACTTTCTTTTCAGCAGGAGAACCCTGGACCAGTGTAATTTTTCTTTCATTAATAACTTCCTTGACGTAGAATTTAATCTCTGTCCCTGGCTCTAAAGATCTGTCTCTATGTGCCTTTGCAGTTTCAGTGTCCAGGTCATTAACATGAATCATACCAGTTAAGCATCCTTCGAATTCAACGAATACACCGTATTTTGCAGAACCAGTAACATGTCCTGTTCTTTCGGTTGCAGTTTCTTCCTGTATCACTTTAAGCGTATTAGGAATAAGAGCTCTTAGGTATGCTCTGTGAGAAACTACAACAGTTCCTTTTTCTTCTGAAAAACTTACAGGTACTACATACATTTCAGTGTCAATTATTGATTCAAAGTCGTGTAATTTATTTACACCTGCTAATGAGCCAGGCATAAAGCACTCAATACCTTGAACTTTTACAATATATCCTCCGCCTGGAATCATTTTAGAAACAACACCGCTATATGCTGTATTTCCATCGTCAATCGACGATATGATCTCTTTAACAACCTTAGTCTTAAGACCTTCAGTTACAGAACCTATCATATACTTCTTAACATTCATCGAAGTGTCTGCAATTAACTGAACGTCAACCTCTGCTCCTTGTTTTAGAAGTTCTAGAACTTCCTCTGCTTCTCTTGATAAATCTACATAAATTAATTCCCTATATCCTACATCAATTGATGCCCATTCGGAATCTACTGCGTATACCTTTCCAGTGTAGCTTGCTCCTAATTGTAAAGAATATATCGTATTAGAAGTCAGTGAATGACCTTCCATTATATCGAATAGTTCTTGAGCATATGACTCTCTACTATATACTTTTACACCTTTAGGTGTTTTAATATGTGGGTTAGGTTTTCTGAGTTTAGTTACACAAGTTGCCTCGTATTCGTCCCACATGAATTCTCCATTATCATCTAGATAATTTGTGTCTGGGCCAGGAACGGCCTTTTCTGGGGTTGGTGAGTTTAGTGAAGTTTCTACTTTAACTTCTGTTTCTTGATTTGCTTCAACTAGTTGGGTTGTCGCTGAGAGTCTAGCTCTCTTTTGTTTTTGAGTTGTCTTTGTTGACATTTACTTTGTTTTTAAAAGGGTTAATGTATGTTTACTAGCTATATATCAAATTACGGTGGCGTCAAATCCTATCATCGGGATGTATGGAACTAAAGGAACCGGGATTCCACCCATGTAAATAAATTTCATTTGGCTAAGATGTGTAAAATAAGAATATGCAAGTGCCTTTGCCACTATTTCAGCTGCTTCATGTGCGTTATCAGAATCCTTTCCGGAATTAAGGGCTCTTCTAATATTGTCTGCTAATTTCTTCTGATTTCCATAACTAACACCTATGTATTTTCCTAAAAGAACCGGAACAGATAAACATGGTGGGGTAGGGGGATCTGTAGCAAATGGCTGTATTGTCGCGTCTTTCCAATATTTAAGAGTTGCCTTTGCAAGTTCTTTATATGGATCATCTTTACTTCCGCCTTCTGCTAACATTGCAGCTTCAATTCCCATTTCTACTATTAAAGTATTTCTAATTTGCTTAGCTAAAGTTCCCGTCTTAGACATATCTATATTCACAATAGAATTCTGTGTTTCGTCACTTTCAGTAAGAGGACATCCTTGCCACTTTTTTCTTAATTCATCTTCTATAAAAACCGGTTTAACTTTGGTCTTTTTAAAACCATAGTCTTTTTTACCGTTCCATGTAAATTCTGTAATAACGTTTTGAGTTAATACAGGTGGCATTTTCTTATTTTCATTAAAAGGTTCCTGTATTTTTAAATTAGTTAATTTGAATGGATATCTTACTTTTAATTTTTCAGCAGGTTCCATTTCTTCATATCCTACGGGTAATGTAGTATCAAAGGGCCATGGATATTCAATAGCCTTTATAGAATCTTTCTTTATTGCAGTTTCTTCATTGTATAAAAACTCTCCGTTGCTATCTACTATAGGATGGCACTTTTTTATTTCATCAATTACATATTTAGAAACCAGTAAATAAAATTCACCATTATAATTTCCACTGGTATTAGTTACCGTCACATTAGAGGAAGATTTAAATGATTGCCAACTCCAATCTAATCCCATTAGGGTAGATATAGCCGCATCCCTGTTATCGTTCATATCATTAATCTCCCATAGAGTATATCCTCCCACTGTACTTTGTGTAATTTTGTTAGTTCCCATCCACGTGGCCCAGTGCCAAAAATCCCATCTTTTATCTCCGTCAGAAATATCTTCAAATTGCATTAATAATCTCGTTGCAAATATTCTAGCCAATTCATCAGGGGTTTCTTTACCATCTAAGCGATGAAACTCGAAGAATTTAAATCTATATAGACTTTCTGTTCCGTCATCCTTATACTCTTCTAAATACTTGTCGAGTTCTTCGGTAGGTTCATACTGTATACCTTCTCCTATTTCACCTTCTAATTTATTATATTCTGGATCGTTGTCCTTTCCGGCAATAGTTAGTCTAGTTTCTGAACCAGCTTCCGTCGCTAAATATGCTATTAAATTATCTTTTTGATTTACGAGAGGTTTTTCATTATCGGGGGTTAGCATCGTAGGTTCACCCTTTTCATAAAGGTCATGAAACCATTGTTCGTAACTTGCTACAAATGCAGCCTCTCCGGCAGATGTTTCATGGGCAGCCATTCCCGGAACACATGTTGCATTACCCTTGATAGCTGTTAAATATGCATTTGCCAATTTCTTTCCGAAATCTTTTGCATCCAAAGATCCTCTATTTTCAAGAATATCAGATACTTCATCTATGAAAGGTGACCATTTTGCAGGCATAGTTATTTATTTTCTTGTTGATATGACTTGTGATCTCCTTCTACAAATGGAACCTGTAAAGTTCCAGAAGGACCAACACCTGTCGGATGAATATGTGCCTTATAGTCTGCGATAAAATTTGCTAGGAAATCTTCTAAAGATAATCCTCTCACGGCGGGTTGTTCAGTGTCTTCTCCAGGTTCTCCAGTATTACTTAAAAATATGTTACCTGCATCTAAAAATATCCTATCACCTGTTGAAATTTTAATATCGCCGGCTTCGTCTATTTGAATTATAGGTCTTTCCTTTGCGCCAAGGCCTCTAGTAATTACAAGGCCATCTTCTTCTGAGTGATAAATTCTTAAGTTTCTTTCAGCATCATATATTAAGCTGATTACATTTTCAGCATTTCCAGCTCCGTCTAATATGTCTTCTTTAAGATCAAGATTTTGATCTATATGAAACCAATATTCAGGATGATATAAATTACCATTATCAAATCTAGCTGAAACTATATCTCCTATTCTAGGAACAAGGTGTGAACCTACTGCGTTTCTATTCATAGGAGTTGCCCATGGAATTGCATCATCTGGTAAATTGTCATATTTACCCAAAACCTTAACCTTACATCTACCCATTTTAAGAGGATCGACATTATCGATAACTTCTCCTAACCAATGAGTGTCTCTAAGATTATCAGTATTTAATTCTTTTTCAGTTGACATACGTTAATCGTTTATATTACCAAGAGATTGAGCAGCGGCATTGTCTAGCGCAGCTCCTACCGTTGAACTAGTATCTACATTAAATACATTTTCAGCGATATTAGAACCTATATTGTCTACTCCGTCCGAAACGCCTTTTAATGCGTCTTGGTAAATGTTTTCAAAATTAGGAACCCTGCCTCTAATGCCGTCTCTTGCGCTTTGAATTAATTCATCTTTCTTTTCTCTTGCTAATCTATTAAGATCATCGAGGCCTCTTTCTCCTAATTCTTTAAGTTTTCCTTTAAGCTTATCTCCTAAAAGACCTAATATTCCGTCTGCTTCATAATCTTCTGAATCATGTGCAGGGGATAATGCATTGGGTATAGTGTCGGCAACTATGCCATTTAATACTCTTGCATCCATACTATCTATGACTTCATATTTCATTTCAATAGTTTGTCGTGCTTGTTCGCTTGGATTTTTAGTAAGATCTGCAAATATTTCAGAACCTGTATTTAAAGCAAATTCACATTCACCAAATCTAAACATAAAGAAAGGTCTATTACTAGATCCAGATATACCCGCATTTGAATTATCAACGCCTAAGCTTGGTTTCATATTTCCAGGAAAACCCTTAATAGCAGCTAAGTCTATCTTTTTAGGAACACCTGATAATGTAATTTTAGACATGTTCTGAATCTTTCTAACTTCAGTAACGTATACTATCATCGAAAACTTTCTTAAGTTTTCAGGTAAAATCCAATTCCATTTAATTTCGTCAAACACTGCTTTTCTATATAAGTGCATAAGACCGGAAACTCTAAGGTTAATAGATTCTAAGCAACTTAACGTTAACTTTGCATCATCTCCTCCAAGATATGGAACGCCGGGATTAAAATTTGTAATTGCTCTATCAACACCCTGTAATCCTTGAAAGAACCATGGGGTATTTCTATTAATATCTAATAATGCTGTTTTAAACTTAGTTAAGGCATCAAGTCTTTCTTTGTAAAACTTAGTACCTCCAAATTGCTTTTTGTAAAATTCTTCAGCTGCTCCAGATAATAAAGGTGAATTAGTATGATCGCTTGTATTAAATAATATAACGAACGATAAAAAAGTCGGATCCTGATACGGCGACTGTGCTAATTTACCTTTTTGAAAATCTAATTTATTTTTAAAATCTGACATATAGTATATATTCTATTTAATTCTTTAAGAGTTATCTGATTGATATTCGGATTGCCAACTAGACTCAGTCTGGCTTATAGCACTCTGTATATCATCTGCTGTTAATTCACCTGACGTTATAAACGGATTTCCTCCGGATTTGTTATTTGCTATGGCTTCATTATTTAATGTCCATCTACCCTTATATTTAGAAACTTCCTCACCATTTTTAACATTATATGTCCACATTTTCTTATTTTTACCCTTGCCGGCAAAAATCGATCGTGTTTTAATTTCTTTACCAGGTTCCCATGGTAAGAATTTTATTTTTTCATTTACCGTAACTATTTCATCCTCGTATGTTAGTGTAATCTCGACCTGTTTTTCAGTATCTTCTTTACCTTCAAATAACCCACCTTCAACAAATACTTCTGCATTATATTTCGGCATCATCATTGGATATGGACCCTCTTGTTGTTTTAGTTCTTCGAAAACATCAGCGGTTAGTACCATTTCATCGGGCCCACCTACATCTATTTTTACCTCAATAGCTGGAACACCTGATATTAAATCTTCATTGTCAACACTCCATGTGAATAGTCTAGTCTGATCTAACCATCCGCCATAGCTGCTTCTCCAATCTATTGTCTCTAATGAAAAGACAGGTTTCACTGGAGGTTCTGGCTCCGGTGGTGGGGGAGGTGGCGGTGGAGGCGGAGGTGGAGGAGGTGGCGGAGAAGGAGCCGGTGGAGTTTCATCCTTTAGCTTCTCTTCGGTTATCTCTCTAAGTCTACTTGGCCATTCTCTTCTTAATAGTGTAAGTTTTTGAATAATCCCAGTAGATTGGTTATATAGGTATTTAATTCCTCCTATTACATAATACCCTGTTAAAAATTCATCTTTAACCTGATCTGTATTTAAATCATTTACACTTTCAACTTCTTCTTCATTTTGAACTGTGTCGAATCCCTTTTCATCTTTACCCTCAACTGTTGCCTGTTGTGCAGAGATTTGGGTAAATCCACCTTTCAGTATTTGAACGGGTATTTTTTGCCATAGATGAATTCCCGGGTTAAATGTTTTCAAAGTTATTTCTAACTTCATTTTATTCATTTCATCAAGGTTTTGTTGATTACTAATTGAAGAATACGAATAATTCAGATGTACATTCGGTAGATCTCCTTCTTGAATAGGAAGCCTTCCCATGTACTTTGACTTCACTTCTTTGGTATATCTGTCCTCGCCTCTTCTTCCTTTAAGTGGCTCCTCAATATCCTTCATGTTATCGCTTGCAAGTGGCTCAAGTTCATGAGAGACAACTCCGATGGAATCGTTCTCATAATACATCATTTTTCTTTTATAGCCATTCTTTTTCGAAAGGCCTCCACTATTGTTAACTAAATTAAAACTCTGTATAAAGGAATTCGTGGAATTCATTGATTCAGCATTAGTTAATAGGTTAGGTATTTCTATTTTATTAGAAGATTGTTCTTCTCCGTCTTCGTCGAAATCTATTTCAAAATTAATAAGAGTTTCATCTAATCCTTCTTCTGAATTCAAAAGAGCATTGACATCTACGAAACATAAGTTATAATAAGGATCAATACAATATGTTTGAAAACTGTTTTCACCGATATATGAATGTTCTACTAAATTATTTAAAAATTCTATATTAGGTTGACATGCATTAAGAGCTTTCATTGCATCATCCGATGAATCAACATTAGTGGCTAATCCTAATTTTAAATTGTTTGCAAATTCTTCAACCTGTTCTCTTGAAGTTCCTTCATAAGATGCGCAACCTTCTGAATAAAGAGTTGGTACTTTCATAGTACCCTGTATAGAATATTTGGATCCGTTTGTTGCTTTTTCTAAAGAACCAGCAGGAGGACCTGATATTTCATCTATATCAAAATCTATTCTGATATCCTTAAATGTGTCTTGTTGCCTTGAGGCTATTCTTATTGAAACCACATCGCCATCTCTGGGGATTTGATCTGCGTCGAATGTTCCCTTAGTATCGATTATAGAAACTGATAATTTAGGAATTTTAGCAGTACAATCAATTTCAAATCTCCTAATGTCCTGTCCCGTAAAATTGGCATGGTTAATAACTACCATTGGAATAGGACCTCCTATTTCATGGCTTATTTTCTGTGCGCCTTCTTCTTCATCAAACGAATTAAACTCTATTCCGTCTAATTCCAGTGAGTGTTCTATTACATTTAAAATGTGATTACTTAATGGCATTATCCCTAGGTTTTAATTTTTCCGTTACTAACATCAATATTTTGTTCTCCAGATCTTATAATGTTTGGAGGTAATATTTCTTTATTATATTTCTTACTTAAATATGCTATTCTATTTGCATCCTTTACTGGAAGCCTTTTCGTATTTATGAATTGTTCTCTAATAGGATTTTTATAAGTCGAATTAAGCATCAATTTCCATGTCTTCTTACCTGCATCGTGTTTAGGAATCAATAGTACATCTCCTTCTTTAATAGAAAATGGATTTGAAATTCCATTAAACTTTAGAATCTTATCTATTTCGTCATGGGTTCCATATTCTGATAAAGATACTAGATCTATTCTACCCGTCTCATCTTCTTCAACGACATGTATCGATTGCACTGCACTTTCCGTCATATCTAGAAAAATAAACGAAGGTGGAGCCATTGATAATTTATTCTCAGATAATTTCTTTTTATCTATACTATATAATTTTATCATTACCCGTTAGCTATTTTTCTAAATTCTCTATTAAGAGATTTTCTCTTATCCTTACCACCATAGGCGGTTTCAATATACGTTTTATTAATATCAACACCTTCTTCGGGCTGTAAATAAAATCTACCTCTACCCATATTAAACATAGATTCGATATCTAATTTATCTCTACCTCTACCGGGTTTTAGCGTAATTTCAACTACCATTCTTTCCGGAAAATCCTGAACTCCCATACCACCTTCAAAGGTTACGTTAGTTTCTCTACATGTTAAATTACCTACTAACATAATAGGATTTAAAGGATTACCAACAGTAAGGTGCCATGATCCAGTTGGATCTCCAGTCAATAAAGAGGCTGCGGCCTGTCCACCTGATGGAGAATTAAACATTTTCATTAAAGTACCTCCTAATATGTTATTTAAGAATTTAGAATCTTTTCCATTAGCTAATCCTTTTATGTCATTAGCAACTCCTTTAAACATGTCACCTAAACCAGATGCAACACTTTTAATAAATCCACTATAGTTACCTGATTTAATTAAAGAAAGATCACCTAGTGGCTTACCAGCGGATCCGTTTCCTACATATCTAACAGATCCTCCCCAGAAGGGAGCTTGGCTAGAAGTTAATACCATTATATTTGCTAATTGATCTAACATTAAAACCTTAGGATTTGCTCCACCGAAAGATCTTAATTCATATTCAAATTTAAGTTTGAATTCTTGACTAAACGTTAAACCCTGTTCTCTAAAGGAAACATCTTTAATTACGTTAACCGGGCCGAATACATGGTTAGGGTATGTAGTAGCCATTGCATCAAAACCGGAACCTCCGTTTTTTTTTCTCTGTGCTGTTATACCATCTACACCGGCAGCTGCATTAGCTGCTGCTGTACCTATTACACTAGAATCTAAGAATTGTCCGAATGCACCTCTCCTAGAAGAGTTATTAGATTGTACCGTTTGCATCGATGCGGATTCATCTTTCCAGTTATATCCATGTGACCATTTAATAATATCTGACATGCTATTACCCGTAGCTTCGCTCATCCACGTTACTGCTCTCGCAATGTCTGGCTGATCTGTTTCGCGAACTTTACCATCTTTATCGATGTCCATCGGCGTAATAATGTCATCTTGTACTGGATATGGAAATCTTCTTAAAGTTAATAGATAATTATTAGGTATTTTACCATTATATCTACACATTGCAAAGTCAGCATAATTGTACATATATCCATATCCACTTGAACCAGCTGCATTATTTTTAGTAACTTCTACTATTTTAGAAACAGTAGGATTATCTAATGTTCTCTCGTCTATTTTATTATATTCAATAGCATCTACTCCCTTGGACTTAGCAGAACCACCGGGTGTAAAGAAACTACCTCTATAATTTACTAAAGAGTATTTATTAAATGTAGAATATGCATGCTTACCGTCGGTTATTTCTTCTTTAGTATCTTTACCATCTTTACCTCTTTTATAGTATATTACTGATTCAGCTTCTTGCTTATAATATGATTCTTTTCCACCAACCACCACGTTAGTTAAAGGCGAACCCACTAAAAGGGCTCTACTCCTAGAATTAGGATTATCATATGTTCCGAGTATTGTATTCTGTGGATCTGCATTCTGTGCAGATACTCCTTTACCATCGGGGCTTGAAAAATCAAACATGTTGTCGACTTTATCTCCAAACCCAGAAACAGAAGATTTTAAACTTGTAGCAGTTGCGCTAGATACTAATCCAAATAATGGCATATTTTAATATTATGTTTTTACTAGGTTTTATATATTCACAATTCTATGTCATCCAGATCGTCTGACTGTGGTCTATATAAAAGCTTATCATAATATTTATCCGTCTTTGATTCTCTATCTCCTAGAAACTTCTTGAGATGGGCTGCGAATACTCCTCTTGATTGATAATAATAATTGCCAGAAGAATATACACTTCTGCTTGAGAGTTCAAATATGTCTTTAAAATTCTTTTCGATTAAGAAATCTTGTATATTGTTAAATAGATCTATTACCTCCGATTTGGTTTTAACACACATTACGGAATCAACTGAGATCATATAAGACTCCCATTTAGAATCTATTTGATTCTGAAAATCTTTCATGGATTTATAATTCTTTCTAGAAAGGGCGAAAGAAGTAGTTCTATTATTAAAGTCCTTTGAAAACTTCATACCGAAGAGATATCGTTTTAAGAAATCTATGTTGTCATGAAACTTAGTAATTCTTACTTGATACCTTGGCATATCCTCGTCGAACTTAACGTCATGAATTATTGCATAAACAGGAAATACGATATGAGAATGTCTAGTGTTGGATATAAGGGCATGAATTCTTTCACCCTTTGAAAATAACTTATGTCTTATCATTATAGATCTATTATCTTGACGCTTTCGAATCTTTTAAGAACGCCTTTAGGATAATCATCTCTATTAATGACTGTTAAGTTTAGTGATGCAGTAGGTTCTATTGTTTCTTGTAAAAATAATTTAAAGTTGTCAATGGTTTCTGCATCTAAATTTTTGAATAAGTAAATGATTTTTTCTAAGTCTTCATTCTTATTTAGAACATTAATGAAAGAATCTCTTATTGCAAGACCAATTACAGAACGATGCGGTTCAGTGTCATACGGATCTGATTTAACTAGCTTATTTCTAATGCTATAAAAATCTATAACTGTTTCTCCTGGGTTGTTTCTACAGAATTTATTAAATTCCTTTCTACTGTTACACCATACACATTCTATTGTAATCTCGGTCGTTGTTGTCATCTTATCAATTTCTCCAACTCTTTAATTTTAGTTTGTAAAGTTTGGATTTTATGTTTTGTTTCGATGGTAGAGGGACTGTAATTAGTTCCCCATTCTGCGACCACCTGTATTTGATTAGATTGTTTTGAATTACCAAAGTCTAATCCGACATCGATACAAACATCTTTGATAAAACTAACCTTATCATCGATACCTTTATCAAAATCATAGACGATAACTGACTCGTATTTTTCACCGCCCGCATTAATGTTATCGTCTGTTACGGTTTTAATTACACCGTTATCTGCTATCTTAAGAATTATCTCCTGCATTTAGTCTTTCTTCTAAGGATTCTTGAACTTTTTTGTATATTTTCCTTGCGGCTTTTCTATCAGCTCTATATGTTTCTTTATCCTTGATTGTAGTCATAGCGAAGGCTTCTTCCAATAAATCGATCTCTTCTTTGTTATAACCGACCTTAGTCCATGTTTCTTTTAATGAATTAAGCTTCGAACCCAATTGTTCTTCAATTTGATCATTGACTCTTTTTTGCTGAGCCTCTTGAAATTGTCTACCTTCATCCTGTTTCATAGCGTACCATGCTATTCCTTTTTCAGAGAATCTTCCCCATTCGTTTTTAGCTTTTAGTAATCCAGCTCTCCTGTAAGTATCTCTTCTGTATTTTCTTGCTTGACTCATATTTTATAATAATTAGTTACAAATTCAGTTATTTGTTCGTTTAAAAATTCTTGTAGGTTATT
>CESU01005285.1_pt1 | contig 11243 bp, 13 predicted proteins | sample 531141 | NCBI WGS metagenome assembly CESU01 (sample SAMEA2621401, study PRJEB7988) | marine metagenome | isolation source: saline water (ENVO:00002010), including
GATACTGGAATTGACATTAATGATTCTTTAAGAATTATCAATGGAGATGTATTAAGCGGAAGAAAGGTTGAACATGATAACTATTTAGGTTTTTATAATAACACATTATCTGTTTTAAGAGAAGGTAATCGCTACAGAATGTTTGGTTGGATTCCGTTTGTAAATAATAAAGTACCTAGCATGTATAAAACATCTTTTTCTTGGTTGTTTCCAAATAAAGAATATGATTTGGATACAAATTTGAATGGAGAAGAGAGAGCTTTTGTAGTGACTGGAGAAATGGAAAAGGTTTTTCCAATGGATATCTTACCTATGCAGTTATTAAAGGAATGTATGGCAGGAAATATAGAAAAAATGGAAAGTTTAGGTATTTACGAAGTTGCACCTGAAGATTTTTCTCTAATTGATTATTCTTCTTCTTCAAAAATAGAAGCACAATATATAATTAGACAGGGATTAGACTTAATGATTTCAGAAGTAGGTTAATAAAATTATATGAATATTAGAAATACAATTGATACTTTAAAGAAACCTTTTAACAAAGGAGAAAAGTGGGAAAGATTTGCCCCAGCATTCAATGCATTTGATACTTTTCTTTTTGTTCCTAACCATACAACTAAACATGGAGCTCACATTAGAGATGCTGTAGATCTAAAAAGAACAATGATTACAGTGATTATTGCTTTACTTCCTGCACTTTTTTATGGGATTTACAATACTGGGTTTCAATATTATTCACAACTTGATTTGGATTACACATTTATTGATGTGATGACTCACGGATCTATGAAAATAGTTCCTATGATTGCAGTATCCTACATTGTAGGATTAGCTATAGAATTTGCCTTCGCGGTTTTTAGAGGACACGAAATAAATGAAGGATATTTGGTTACTGGATTGTTAATTCCAATGATCATGCCTGTAGACATACCATTGTGGATGGTTGGTTTATCAGTAGCCTTTGCAGTTTTTATTGGAAAGGAGGCATTTGGTGGAACAGGAATGAATATTTTAAATCCAGCTTTAACAGCAAGAGCATTTGCTTTTTTTGCTTATCCAACATATATGTCAGGAAATCAAGTATGGGTTTCTGAGGCATCGAATGTTGATGGAGTTTCAGGTGAAACAATTCTTGGAATGTTAGCATCTGGAACTAGTTCGTTACCTTATCAACCAATGGAAATGTTTATGGGTTCAATTCCTGGTTCAATTGCTGAAACCTCTACTATAATGGTTTTATTAGGTGCTTTTATTTTAATATATACTGGAGTGGGAAGTTGGAGAATAATGCTAGGAAGTGTAATCGGTGCTGCCCTAACGGGTATGTTGTTTAACCTTTGGGGCGTAAATGAATTAATGAGTTTTAATTGGATGAATCATTTAATGGTTGGTGGTTTTGCTTTTGGTGTAGTTTTTATGGCTACAGATCCTGTGTCTGCTGCTCAAACAGTAAAAGGTAAATGGATATATGGTTTATTAGTTGGATTGTTTTGTATTCTAATAAGGGTATTTAATCCAGCATATCCAGAAGGTGTAATGCTAGCTATTTTACTTATGAATGTTTTTGCTCCAACAATAGATCACTATGTGGTTGAAGCTAATGTAAAAAGAAGACTAAATAGAATGAAAAAACCAGTAATAAATATCGCATAATATGGACAGAGATTCAAATTTATATACTTTTTTATTTGCAGCCATTATGGTGTTAGTTGTAGCAACAGTTTTGGCTTTTACTTCACAATCTTTAAAAGATTTACAGAACGAAAATGTTAGAAAAGAAAAAATGCAAAATATTTTATCTACCGTTGGAATAATGACCGATAGAGATTCAGCTGAAGTTTTATTTAATCAATACATTGAGGCAAAATATGCTCTTAAAAATGATGGTTCTATTAATGAATCTATAGATCCATTTTCTCAAATTACTTTGGCTCTTGAACTTAAAAAATCTGCTGATCAACAAAATTTTCCATTATATGTAGCTAATATTGAAAATTCCAGATATTATATTATACCAATCAGAGGAAATGGCTTATGGAATGCTATCTATGGTTACATTTCTTTAAAAGAAGATCTAAACACAATCAAAGGAGTTGTATTTGATCACGTTGGGGAGACTGCTGGACTGGGTGCAGAAATTACGCAAGATTGGTTTAAAGAAAGATTTATTGACGAAAAACTATTTGATTCTAATAATAATCTAATGGGAATAACTGTATCAAAAACAAACAATGATCCTTCAAATTTAGATAAAAATGATCATGAAGTTGATGCAATTTCAGGAGCTACAATCACTGGAGATGGAGTTTCTGATATGATAAAAGAAAGAATTCAACACTACACACCTTATTTCAATTCTCTAAAACCAAAACAATTAGCTTTAAATTAGGCACATGTCAATTAATAAATTAAAAAATAACAACCCTTTAATACTATTCTTAAGTAAGACTAGTGAACCGTTATTTTCTAAAAAAAATAGAGCGCTGTTATCTGATCCAATGGATGATAATAATCCCATAACTGTCCAAGTTTTAGGTGTTTGTTCAGCATTAGCAATTACTGTACAATTAAAAGCAGCTATAGTAATGACTTTATCAGTTATTGCCGTTATGGCAGCTAGTAACGTAATAATTTCTTTATTAAGAGATTTAATTCCTAATAGAATAAGGATTATAGTTCAGCTTGTTGTAGTTGCATCAATGGTAATTTTAGTAGATCAAGTATTAAGGGCTTATGCTTATGATGTGAGTAAGGAATTATCGATTTTTATAGGGCTTATAATCACAAACTGTATTGTGATGGGTAGATTAGAGGCTTTTGCACTTGGAAACGGAGTATGGAGATCTTTTCTAGATGGGGTCGGAAATGCCGCTGCATATGGATTTATATTAATATTAGTAGCTGTTGTAAGAGAACTTTTTGGTTCTGGAAATTTACTTGGTTATCAAATTATTCCAGATTCAGCATATGAGATGGGTTATGTCAATAATGGCTTTATGCTTTTATCTCCTATGGCATTAATAATTGTGGGTGTGATTATTTGGTTTCAAAGATCAAGAAATAGAACTTTAATTGAAAAAGGATAAATATGTTAGAGTACGCAAATTTATTTATTAAAAGCATTTTTATAGAAAATATGATTTTTGCATATTTTTTAGGAATGTGCTCATATCTGGCTGTTTCTAAAACTGTTAAAACTGCCGTAGGTCTAGGTTTTGCGGTAATATTTGTTTTGACTATAACTGTCCCTTTAAATTTTTTAATTGACCAGTATGTTTTGCAAGCTGGAGCTCTTAAATGGATGGGCTCTGAGTACAACGATATTGACTTAAGCTTTTTAAGTTTTATTATGTTTATTGCGGTAATTGCATCGATGGTTCAATTAGTAGAAATGATTGTTGAAAAATTTTCTCCTGCCCTTTATGGCGCGTTGGGAATTTTTCTGCCTTTGATTGCTGTGAATTGTGCAATTTTAGGAGGTTCCTTATTTATGCAAATAAAAGATTTTTCAGGTATTACCGAATCTGCTATATATGGTTTTGGCTCTGGAGTCGGTTGGCTTTTAGCAATTGTCGGAATTGCTGCTATTAGGGAAAAAATAGCCTATTCTAACGTTCCTGCTCCTCTTAGGGGTTTAGGAATTACGTTTATAATTACTGGTTTAATGGCTATTGGATTTATGAGTTTTATGGGAATTGATTTATAATTATTATGGTAACAACATATATTTTATTTAGTATTGTAGCTTTTGCATTTGTATTATTCCTTTTAGTAGGAATGCTTTTAGGTGTTAAAGCTAAGCTTATACCGTCTGGACCAGTTACTCTTCTAGTAAATGGGGAAAATGAAGTAGAAGTCTCATCTGGGGGAACACTATTGTCAACTCTTGGAAATAATAAAATATTTTTACCTTCAGCATGTGGAGGTGGGGGTACATGTATTCAATGTAAATGTGTTATAAAAGAGGGTGGTGGAGAAATTCTTCCTACTGAATCTCCACATTTTAGCAGAAAAGAAATTGCCGAAGGATGGAGACTTGGATGTCAGGTTAAAGTGAAAGAGAATATGGTAATTGAAGTTCCTGAAGAAGTTTTTGGAATTAAAAAATGGGAAGCTACAGTTGTTAGAAACTGGAATGTAGCTTCTTTTATTAAGGAGTTTGTTGTAGAAATTCCAGAAGATATGGGTTATAAAGCAGGTGGCTATATTCAAATTGAAATTCCTGAATGTGAAATCGATTATAAAGATATGGATATAAGTGCTCATCCAGATGAACATCCAGATGACCCGCAGAAATTTAATCTTGAATGGGATAAGTTTAAACTTTGGGATTTAAAAATGAAAAATCCTGAATTAGTGGAAAGAGCTTATTCAATGGCGTCATACCCAGCAGAGGGAACTCAAGTAATGCTAAATGTAAGAATTGCCACTCCTCCATGGGACAGAGATAATAATGGATGGATGGATGTAAATCCTGGAATAGCATCTTCTTACATATTTTCAAAAAAGCCTGGTGATAAAGTAACTATTTCAGGACCTTATGGTGAGTTTTTTATAAATCATTCTGAATCAGAAATGTTATATGTTGGTGGAGGTGCTGGAATGGCTCCAATGAGATCTCATTTGTATCATCTTTTTAGAACTTTAAAAACTGGAAGAAAAGTTAATTTTTGGTACGGTGGAAGGTCCAAAAGGGAGCTTTTTTATATGGATCATTTTAAAGCTTTAGAAAAAGATTTTCCAAATTTCAAATTTCATATAGCTCTTTCTGAGCCCAATAAAGAGGATGAATGGAAAGTTAAAGAAGGTTTAGATGGTAAGGGAGATGGTTTTGTAGGTTTTGTTCACCAAACTCTTATCGACAATTATTTAATCCATCACGAAGCTCCAGAGGATATTGAAGTATATTTTTGTGGACCTCCACTAATGAATCAGGCAATTGAAAAAATGGCTGATGATTTTGGTGTTCCACCCGAAAATGTCAGATTTGATGATTTTGGTGGATAATATTCTCCCAAAGCCACTCAGCGAATTAGAGTTACATCAACTTGCGATGAATATAGTTGGAAAAGATCTTGAAAAAGATAGTTTCGAATTTTTGTCTGTTAATAGTAAATTAAAAAAAGACCCTCAGTTTGTATGTCTTAAAAATAAAAAACTATTTTTTATAGTTGTAAAAGCTGTTTTATATCCTGATAATCCCAATAAAGTAGAAATTTATAAGATAGATCAGTTAAAAGAGCATGCTGAGAAGTTTAATGCTTCTCTTTTTTTTGCAGGAGTAGGTTTGGCAAATTCTGATAATTATGAACTTCCAATTTTTAAAGATTCAGATTATGTTGTTAATTTTAAGGGCATTGAAAAAATTAGCTAGTATATTTTTTATTTTATTATTCATTAGTTGTGCAAATGAATACAGACCTACTATTTATTCTCATACAGGTAAAGCCTTGGGAACTTCATTTAAAATTTTATACAGTGCTGATAAACCTCTTAAAAATATTGAGTATTTGACTAATTCAATATTTTTTGAAATTAATCAATCAATGTCTACTTATATTAAAAACTCCGATATATCAAAAATAAATAGTGGAATAGGTTCTGTCAAAGTAGATTACCATTTTGAAAAAGTTTTTAATAAGTCAAAAATTATTTGGAAATCAACTGATGGTTTTTTTGATCCTACAATTGGACTTTTAGTGAAAGCATATGGCTTAGGTCCAGAAAACAATCAACAAAATTCAGTAAATATTGATAGTTTAATGAATTTTACTGGATTTGAAAAAGTATCATTAAAAAACAATTTAGTTTTAAAAGATAATCCTGGTATTTTTTTAGATTTCAATGCCATTGCCAAAGGATATTGTGTAGATGAAATTTCGAAAATGCTTAAAAAAAATAATATAACCAATCATTTAGTTGAAATTGGTGGAGAAATGGTAGCTAAAGGAATAAACGAAGTTAATAACTCCCCTTGGAGAGTTGGAATAATAGACCCATTAAATAGTAAATCAAATAATTTTATAGAAACCATTGAACTTAGAAATAAGGCACTTGCTAGTTCTGGTAATTATAGAAAATACATAACTGACAAAAGAAATGGGAATAAAATTGTTCATACTATAAATCCAAAAACCGGAAATGCATACGAAACAAATATTTTAGGCTCTTCGGTTGTAGCTGAAGATTGTATTACTGCAGATGCTTATGCTACATCTTTTATGGCAATGCCATTGAAAAAGTCTTTAGAGCTAATATCTAATCTAAAAAATATTGATGTAATGATAGTTTATTATGATAAAAAAAATAATGTTCAAGTTTATAGAACTGAGGGTTTTGATAAGCTTATTTTAAATTAGTTTTTTACAAACAGGAATTATTTCTTTTTCTACAATACTAAATTTTTTTATTTCATCTTTATTAAAACTAGTTGCATATTTATTTTTTTCAACATGAAATCCAACTTTTTCAAGTCTAGAGAAGTAATCTAAGCCATATATTCTTACATGATCATATTGCCCAAATTTCTCCATTCTTTCTTTTTTAGTTTTTACATTTAAATCTTCGTAAGTCTCCTTTTTTTCTAAATCAATTGGGACTTGTAAAATTGCTGTTCCGTTTTTACCTAAAACCCTGTACAATTCTTTCATTGCTTTTTTATCATCTTCTACATGTTCTAAAACATGATTACATAGAATAAAATCAAAATAATTATCTTCAAAAGGCATGTCACAAATATCCCCTTTGACATCTGCTAATGGAGAATGTAAATCAAATGTTATATAAAAATCATTGTTTAAAGATTTTAAAACTTTAAAAAATGCTTGCTCCGGAGCAATATGTAAAATCTTTAATTTAGAATTAAAAAAATCAGTTTTATTTTTTAAATAAAGCCATAACAAACGGTGCCTTTCAAGGGACAATGTCCCTGGGCTTAGAGCATTTAGTCTTTGGTTTACATATCCGTAGGGTAAAAACTTTCTATAGGATTTATTATTAATTGGATCATAAAATTTATTTCCTCTGAAATAAAAATCAATAATAGGTCTAAAGACTTTACTCCAAAAAATTAATTGAGGTCTTGGGACTTTATTTATTAAAATTTTTATTAACCAGTCCAATTATTCGTTATTTAAATTGATTTTCTTCTTCACTTTTAATACCCAAGGAATCGTATATGTAATCAAATGTAGAAAGTAGATTAGGTTTGTCATTAATAATTGCAATATTATGTTCAAAATGAACACTTGGCATATTATCTACAGTAAGAATAGTCCATCCATCTTTTAATTGATTTATTTTATAACTACCCATATTGATCATCGGTTCAATAGCAACCACCATTCCATTTTTAAATTTTTTTCCTGAACCTCTTCGTCCATAATTTGGCATTTCTGGTTTTTCATGCATCTCTTTACCCAAGCCGTGACCAACTAATTCTCTAACTACACCGTAACCATATGATTCATTATGCTGTTGAACAGCATAACCGACATCTCCAACTCTATTGTCTTTTTTAAATTCAGCAATTCCAATGTAAAGAGATTCTTTTGCGACTTTTAATAATTTTTTAATTTCACTTTTGACTTCGCCAACCTCAAAGGTGTATGCATGATCTCCATAGTAACCGTTTTTTAAAACACCACAATCTATCGATAAAATATCTCCTTCTTTTACTTCCTCTTTATTAGGAATTCCATGAACTACTTGAGAATTAGGGCTTATGCACAAAGTATTAGGAAAATCATACAATCCTAAAAAGCCTGGAACAGCATCGTGATCTCTAATAAATGTTTCAGCTAATGAATCTAAATAGAGTGTATTTATTCCAGGTTTTATTTCTTTAGCTAACATTCCTAAAGTTTTAGAAACTAGTAAAGCACTTTCTCTAATTAATTCTATCTCTTCTTTGGATTTAATTAAACTCATTATTAAAAATCAGCATAAGCATTTTTATAATCTTTACCACTTAAAATATTAAGTATATCTTTTTCTATAGTTTCTATAGGAAATTCTACAATTCTATTAATTTCTTTACCATCTTTTTTAAAAATAAATGTTGGGATGTTATAAATCTCTAAACCTTTTTCCAAACTATCAGGAGTATTTTTTTCTAACGTCATTGCGATTAGTTCTAATTTTTGATCTTTGATTTTAAGAAAGTCCATTAATTTGAAAAATGCTGGGGAATCTCTTCTACTATCACTACACCAAGTTCCCATAAAAACAGTTATATCAATATCTTTTATTAGTGGTTTAATTTTTTCAGCAGTAGATTCGTCTAAAGAATAATCATTGTAGTTTTCTTGAAACCAAATAAGATGAGGTTCATTGTTTAATTCTTCTCTTTCAAATACTCCAATAATATCAATATATTCCTCTTCATTTTCAATACTGATTTCTACATCTTTTTTAGAGTTAGAAGATTTTGTTTTGCAAGAAAAAAGTAAAAAGGCACATAAAATAATAATTGTATTTTTCATATTAGTTTATTAAAGATTTCCCAGTCATTAACGCCGGTTTTTTGATATTCATTAGATCTAGAATAGTAGGAGCAATATCACCTAATATTCCATCAAATACTTTATTTATTTGTTTATCAACTACAATTATTGGAACCATATTTGTGGTATGAGCTGTATTTGGTGATCCATCTTGGTTTTTCATTATATCACAATTTCCATGATCAGCAATTACAATAATCGAGTAATTATTTTCCATAGCATTTTTAATAATTTCTTCACTACAGGTATCAATAACTTCACAAGCTTTAATTGCCGCTGAAATATTACCAGTATGGCCAACCATATCAGGGTTAGCAAAGTTTAAACATATAAAATCAGTGTTACTTTTTTTTATCTCTTTTATTATTGAATCTTTAACTTCAATGGCACTCATTTCTGGTTTAAGATCATAAGTAGCTACTTTAGGAGAAGGACAGAGTATCCTATTTTCATTTTTAAAAGGTTTTTCCCTTCCTCCGTTAAAAAAAAATGTCACGTGTGGGTATTTTTCAGTTTCAGCAATTCTAATTTGAGTTTTATTATTATTTTCTAATATTTCTCCTAGAGTATCTTTTAAATTTTCTGAGTTATAAATTACATTTACATCTTTAAAAGATTTGTCATAATTAGTCATTGTAAGAAAATTCAACTTTAATTTTTTCATTTCTAAATCTGGAAAATCTTCTTGTGTCAATGCTCGTGTTAGTTGTCTTCCTCTGTCAGTCCTAAAATTAAAAAAAATAACATGATCTTCTTCTTCAATTAATCCATTAGGATTACCATTTTCATCTGTTATTACAATTGGTTCAATAAATTCATCACTTATTCCATTTTTATAAGATTCATTGATAGAATTTTTAATATTATTTGATTTTTTTCCAGTTCCTTTAGTCAAAAGATCGTATGATTTTTTTATTCTTTCCCACCTGTTATCTCGGTCCATTGCAAAGTATCGGCCAATAACTGTTGCAATTTTTGCCCCAGAAGATTTAATTTTATTGTTTAATCTTATGATAAAATCTATTCCAGATTTAGGATCTACATCTCTTCCATCCGTAAATACATGAATACATATATTACTTATTTTCATTTTTTCACATATATCAAGTAACCCTTCCAAGTGATTTATGTGAGAGTGAACTCCACCATCTGATAATAACCCAATAAAGTGTAGTTTTTTATTTGTTTTTTGAACAGTTTTTAAACTATTTTTTAAGTTTTGTTGATTTTGAAAGGTGTTTTTTTCAATAGCTACATTAATTTTAGCTAACTCTTGGTGCACTATTCTTCCTGCACCAAGGTTTATGTGTCCAACTTCACTATTACCCATCTGACCCTTTGGAAGCCCTACGCTTTCCCCAAAAGTAGTAAGCTTTGCAGAGGGATAGTTTTTGTATAAAGAATCTATATAGGGTGTTTTAGCTTTATCGATTGCTGAAACTTTGGGATCTTTTCCTAGACCCCAACCATCTAGAATCATTAAAATTACTTTTTTTGAAATGCCCAAAATTTGAATAATTTTTTGTTTCTAAACAAATATAATTATAATCGAAGGAAATAATTATTTTAATAATGGATTTATATCTAGGATGTATTCTCTTTTATATTTTTCAATAAAATCATCAGAAAAAAAATCAGATCCGTTAATTTCATCTTTTACTATAAGTTTTTTTAAATCCGATTTTTTAAATATTGAGAGCATTTTTTTTGAAATAGGAGCATAACTGTAGTGCCAGGGTTCATGTTCGAAACCTTTTCTTTCTGGATTGTTGTCATAGGTTATATAAAATCCAAATTTTTCAGAATTTAGATTAAGCCAATTTTTAATTTCGAAAAAAACACCCCCTTTTTCAAATTTACTACTCATTAAAACGTTTATTTCATCTGAATAATTTTCATCAATAATATCTATCTCAGTACCCCAATGGTGTCTTGATGTTCCAGGTATTGTCGAAAATCGTATAATTTCATTAATTGCTTGGGTTGGTTCTAAAAGATTTTCTTCAGTAAATTTTTTATACTTTTTATTCCAAATAAATTTCTGTCTTTCATATCCTCTGTGTGCAGATACAATTTTAAGGCTTATACCATCTTTCTTTGCAGCCTTTTCCATTTTTTTATAAGCATAATATGTGTTTTTTTCAAGTTTTATTGAATCCCCAATTAAGTCTGGATTTTTGATTCCTTGAAGAATATCTAAATTCATATTATTTTGAGAAAAATTAATATTACAAATTATTAAAAAAAATAATAGGGTTGATTTTAATTTCATTTTAATTCTTTATATAAAAAATAATGTAATCCAATCCCTTCAATTTCATAAGAAATACCCAAATCTTTATAATTATAATTTAAATAAAAATTTGATGCTTTTTCTCTTGCATTCATCCACAAGTTATTAATTTTCATGTTTCTACAATATCTTTCTGCTTCCAACAATATTTTATTTCCTATTCCATTATTTTGAAATTCTTTTAACACACACATCCCCCTTAATTGGAAACAGTTTTTTAAATTTAAATGACTTGATTTATTTTTTAATAAAGATACTCCACCAATTACTCTGTTGTTTTTTAATGCAGCTATATGTATGGAACTTTTTTCATTATCTCCGCTGAATTTGCAATATTTAAAATTTGAATTGTTTCTTAAAACTTTACTTCTAATTCCTAACAATTCCTTCGAATTAACTGTTTTTAAAACAACTTCCATAGATTATAAATTTAATAATATAATTTT
>CESU01026270.1_pt1 | contig 11240 bp, 9 predicted proteins | sample 531141 | NCBI WGS metagenome assembly CESU01 (sample SAMEA2621401, study PRJEB7988) | marine metagenome | isolation source: saline water (ENVO:00002010), including
AGATTCAATTACCAAATCTTCAATATCTAAAAGATAATCTTCTATTATGGATTGTGATCCTTTTAAATGATCTTGAGTTTTCTTAAAACTATCGATAAAAGATGGGTTGATTTCTTTTAATAAAGGAATTATTGAGTGACGTAAGTTATTACGCAAATACATCTTGTTTTTATTGGAGCTGTCTTCACGCCATTTTAATTTTTCTGAGATTGCATAATCTAAAATCTCATCTCTAGAAAAATCTAGAATTGGTCGAACTATAGATCCATTTATTTCCGGAATTCCAGTAAGTCCCCCTAAACCTGTTCCACGAGATAGATTAATTAAAAATGTCTCTAAGTTATCGTCTGCATGGTGGGCTGTTAAAACGAAATCAAAACGATGTTGTTCCTGCAATGATTCAAACCACTGATATCTTAGCTGTCGTGCAGCCATTTGAATAGATTGTTTAGAGGACTTAGCATAAGTATCGGTATCAAAAGCAGTACTAAAAAACTCTATGTTGTGAATTTCAGCATAAGATTTAATAAAATCTACATCCTTATTACTTTCAAGACCTCTCATCTTAAAGTTACAATGCGCTAAAGAAATATTTAATCCTGTCTTCTTGCATAAGTCGACCAAAACCATGCTATCTAATCCACCAGAAACAGCCACTAATAAGCTAGATTCTTCTAAAAAAGATAACTTTCCTTGTAAAAGACTTTGGAATGTTTTAAGCATTTAACAAAATTACAAATTAATTCTCCAAAACACTACGCATAGCTTTAGCTTTCACTAGGCATTCTTCGTACTCTTTTTCAGGAATACTCTTAGAAGTAATAGCACTGCCGACAGAAAAAGAAATATACGAATTAGCCGCATTATATAAAATACTTCTAATGACGACATTAAAATCAAAATCACCATCTGGAGAAAAATAGCCTACAGCTCCAGAGTAGACACCTCTTTTAGTCTCTTCAAGCGCTTCAATGATTTTCATCGCTGATATTTTAGGAGCACCTGTCATACTACCCATTGGGAAAGTTGCAGCAATAACATCCACAGGAGAAACCGTTGGTAAAGCTTCAGCTACAATTGTAGATATCATATGATGAACTTGTTTAAAACTATGAATCTCACAAAGATTTGTAACTTTAACGGTCCCTTTTTTAGCTATTTTAGATAAATCATTCCGAACTAAATCAACAATCATAATGTTTTCACTTCGTTCTTTTTGATCATTTTCTAATGCATATTTAAGTTTCTCATCTTCATTACTATTTTTAGAGCGTCTAGTCGTTCCTTTAATCGGTTGAGAGGTAATAAAACTGGCCTCATTTTTAATATATCGCTCTGGTGAAGAAGATAGTAAAAAATGATTTTTATTTTTAACGAATGATGCAAATGGTGTTTTAGTTATTGAATTAAGACTAAAATAAGTCTGCAATGGATTTAGCTGTGCAGTCGCATAAAATTCTTGACAAAAATTAGCCTCATAAATATCGCCTCTTTGGATATGAGACAGCATTGATTTTACCTTTTCTATGTACGTGGCTTTAGATAAACGAGATTCAATCTTAATCTTATTAGAAATATTGTATTGAGGAATTTCAGAGAATGAGCTTATATCTTCCAAATCAGACTCAATTTCATCAGAAACACAATTTAAATATTTTACTGTTAAATTATTATCTTTAAATAAAAATAGTTTCTGCGGCTGAAAGAAGTAAAGGTCTGGAAAATTTAGCCCATCAAAATTTTGTGAACTAAGTGATTCAATATCATTTTTTAAATCATAGGAAAGATATCCAAAAACCCAATCTTTAGTTGTTTCTTGATATTCCTTTAATTTATTAAAGCCATTCAAAGTATCTGTTTGAATTCCAGTGAAGGCATTCACTGCTAAAATGGTGTCATAGCTAGAATTAGAATGTAAACACTTGTTAGAATCTAGCCAAACAACTTCTTCAAATTGTTGAGACCAAGACAGTATTTGGGCTTTAAACTCTTCAACCGAAAGAAGTATTATTGTTTTTTCTCGCCTCACTGAATTAATTTAAGAAGACGAAGTTAATCACTTATAAATAATAAATCATCACTTTATGAGAATACCTTACCTTTGTGGCAAATTATTATTAATGTTATCTTTCGAAAACTTTAAATTAACTCAACCCTTAATCAATGCTCTTGATGATTTTGGATATTCCGAACCGACTCCTATTCAGCAAGCTGCATTTAATGTGATTTGCGCAGGAAAAGACGTGGTAGGAATAGCTCAAACTGGGACAGGGAAAACATTAGCCTATTTGCTTCCTATTGTTAAAAACTTAGAGTATTCTACACAAGAAAACCCGAGAATTCTAATAATGGTACCTACTCGTGAGCTTGTCGTCCAGGTTATAGATTCGTTAGAAGCTCTAAGTGTTTACACAAATAATAGAGCTTTGGGGGTCTATGGTGGAACAAACATTAACTCACAAAAACAACAAATATCAGAAGGAATTGATATTCTTGTTGCGACTCCCGGAAGACTTTACGATCTTGCCTTAAGCAGGGTCTTACAACTTAAAAACATTCAAAAACTAGTCATTGATGAAGTAGATGTAATGCTTGATTTAGGATTTAGACACCAACTTATAAATATTTTTGACCTTCTTCCTCAACGACGTCAAAATATTATGTTTTCTGCAACGATGACTTATGATGTAGATGTTTTAATAACTGATTTTTTTATAAATCCAGAACGTATTTCCGTCGCTCTTTCAGGAACACCTCTTGAAAACATACGACAATTTATGTATGAAGTTCCTAATTACTACACAAAAATAAATTTGATCAGATTTTTAATGAGTGATATTGAAGCTTATTATCGAGTACTTATTTTTGTATCAAATAAAAGAATGGCTGATAGACTATTCAACTCTTTAGAGGAAGTATTCCATGAAGAATGTTGTGTGATTCATTCAAATAAGACACAAAATTATCGTTTAAGAAGTGTCGAGCAGTTTAGAAATGGGGTCAATCGAATTTTAGTATCAACTGATGTAATGGCCAGAGGGTTAGACATTGAAGGTGTATCTCATGTTATCAATTTTGATACTCCTGAATATCCAGAAAATTATATGCATCGAATTGGTCGAACTGGAAGAGCAAAAAGAAAAGGAATAAGTTTACTTTTGTGTAAAGTAGATGAATCAGACGCCAAGGATGCTATTGAGGGCTTAATGAAAATGAAAATTGAAAATATAGAAATTCCTGAACAAATAGAAATTTCTAAGGAACTTATTGAAGAAGAACGCCCACAATTAAAAGAACATTACAATCCACATAAAAGAACAGAAGCCGATACTAGAGGTCCAGCATTTCACGAAAAAAGCGAAAAAAATAAAAAGGAAAACTTAGGTGGATCTTACCAACGTATTATTGCTAAAAAATATAAAAAGCCTCAAACTAGAGGAGATAAAAACTACAACAGACGAAATAAAAAATAAAAAAAATTATATATGCAATGCACGATCTTCAGTAGCAGCCAAAGCGGCTTCTTTAATTGCTTCTGAATATGTTGGATGTGCATGAGACATTCTTGAAATATCTTCAGCAGAAGCTCTAAATTCCATGGCCACTACAGCTTCAGAAATTAAATCAGCACAACGTGCCCCGATCATGTGAACTCCTAAAATCTCATCTGTAGTCTTATCCGCAAGGATTTTGACAAAACCATCTAAATCCATACTCGCACGACTTCTTCCTAAAGCCCTCATTGGGAATTGACCAGATTTGTAATCAACACCATCTTCCTTTAATTGATCTTCAGTTTTACCAACAGAAGCAACTTCAGGCCAAGTATAAACAACCCCTGGAATTAGGTTATAATTGATGTGAGGTTTTTGCCCTGCTATAGTTTCAGCAACAAAAATACCTTCTTCTTCAGCTTTATGAGCCAACATAGCTCCTTTTACAACATCACCGATTGCATAAATATTTGAAGTTGAAGTCTGTAATTTATCGTTAACCTCTACCTGGCCACGGTCGGATAACTTGACTCCAGCAGATTCGGTATTTAGGCCTGAAGTATAAGGACTTCGTCCAACTGAAACTAGACAATAGTCTCCTTTAAAATCAACAAGTTCTCCTTTTTTATTTTCAGCAGTAACTAAAATCTCATTTCCATTTCTTTCAACTGAAGTTACTTTGTGAGATAGGTTTACTTTAAACTTTTGTTTTCTAAATACTTTATTTAGTTCCTTTGACAAACTTGAGTCCATCGTTGGAATAATTCGATCCATGTATTCTATTACTGTAACTTCAGAACCTAAGCGTTTGTAAACTTGTCCTAATTCTAGTCCTATAACTCCTCCACCTATAATTATTAAATGTTTAGGAATTTCCTTTAATTTCAATGCTTCAGTAGAAGTAATAATACGTTCTTTATCTACAGTAGCAAAAGTCAAAGTTGATGGTTTACTTCCGGTTGCTATGATGCTATATTTAGCTTCTATTTCCTTAATTGTATCTCCAGTGATAGCGATATGAGTAGCATCTTTAAAAGCTCCCGTGCCATGATAAACATCAATTTTATTTTTAGACATTAAGAAATCAATACCTCCAGTTGTTTGATCAACAACAGCTTGTTTACGAGCAATCATTTTTTCTAAATTGACTTTTATTTCACCTGGAATTTCAATTCCATGAGTTTCAAAATGCTTTACAGCATCGTCGTAATGATGTGAAGAGTCTAATAATGCTTTACTTGGAATACATCCAACATTTAGACAAGTACCGCCTAAAGTTGAATACTTTTCTATAATAGCTGTTTTCATTCCTAACTGTGCGCAACGTATAGCAGCAACGTATCCTCCTGGTCCTGACCCTATGATAGCAACATCATATGATTTCATAATGGTATGATTTTTTAATTAATAACAAAAGTACAAACATATATTCAATGGAAGAATAATTTTGGATCTAAATATTAACGGCGGTCGTATGTTTAACCTCTGATATTACAAACATACTATGTGTACTACCAATATGATCGATATTTGTAAGTTTAGAAACCATAAATTTACGGAAAGACTCCATATCTTCAACATGAACTTTGAGCAAGTAATCATAGTCACCACTAAGATGATAAACTTCAAGTATTTCGTCAATAATAACGACTTCTTTTTCAAATCTACTAACAAGTTCCTGAGAATGTTTTACTAACTTAATATGACAAAAAGCAACAAAAGCTCTTCCAATACTCTGTTTATTCACTAAGGCAACATATTTATCAATAGTTCCTGCTTTTTCAAGTTTTTTGATACGTTCGTAAATCGCTGTTACTGACATATGAAGTTTTGAAGATAGTTCTTTATTGGTTTGTTTTGAATCCTCTTGTAGAAGATTTAAAAGCTTAGTGTCAATTGCATCGAGTTTCATTTTGAAAAAATTTCTTAATATTAAAGTGTATAGTAAAAATATAAATTAATTATCTATATATAACCTAATACTTAGTTTTATTTATTACAAAACAATATAGTAGTTGTATTTGATTCTAAAATTTACGAAATTTATTAATAATTTATTTAAAACTAAATAACATGGCTATTAAACCTGCAAATAACATACAAGACTTAAAATATTTTGGAGAATTTGGAGGGGTTAACCCGTCTATATCTGATTCTTCAACTTTCACTTTTCTTTCTGCAAAAACAATGTTTGATACATTTGAAGGTAATGCAGATGGCTGCTATTTATATGCAAGACACACCACTCCATCAAGTATGTACCTAGGAGAAGCCCTTGCGGCAATGGAAGGCACAGAAACTGCTAACGTTTCTGCTTCTGGAATGGGATCAATAACTTCAGTTCTTATGCAATTATGTAAAGCAAATGATCATGTTGTATCTAGCCGTACAATTTACGGAGGAACCTACGCCTTTTTAAAAAACTTTGCTCCAAGACTAAATATTAATACGAGCTTTGTAGATATCACATGTCTAAAGACTGTAGAAGCTAAAATTACTTCTAAGACCAAAGTGCTCTACTGTGAATCTATTAGTAATCCATTACTTGAAGTGGCTGATATTCCGGGCTTAGCAAGACTCGCTAAAAAGTACAACCTAAGTCTTGTTGTAGACAACACGTTTTCCCCGTTGTCCATATGTCCTAAAGAGCTAGGGGCAGATATTGTAATTCATAGTTTAACGAAGTTTATTAATGGCTCTAGTGATACTGTCGGAGGTGTTGTTTGTGGAACACAAGATATGATAGATAACTTAAAGAGTGTAATAGATGGGGCGGCTATGTTATTTGGCGCAACAATGGATAGCCTTCGTGCTTCATCAATATTAAAAAACCTTAGGACCCTTCATATAAGAATCAAACAACATAGTTCAAATGCATTATATTTAGCTGAAAAGTTTGAAAAAGATGGAGTTAAAACAGTCTATCCTGGATTACAATCACACCCGTCACATAAAATATTCAAAAACATGATGAATGCTGAGTATGGGTTTGGAGGGATGATGACCATCGACGCTGGAAGCTTAGAAAAAGCGAATGCTTTAATGGAACTAATGCAAAAAGAAAACTTGGGGTATCTGGCGGTAAGCTTAGGATTTTATAAAACATTATTTAGCGCACCTGGTAGCTCTACATCATCTGAGATTCCAGAAGAAGAACAAAAAGAAATGGGGCTAACAGATGGACTTATTCGGTTTTCAATAGGTCTAGATAATGACATTAAACGCACCTACGATAAAATGAAAGCCTGTATGAAAATAATTGGTGTAATTTCTTAGATTCCTTTAAGTCGAGTCCAAAAAGAGTTTAAAGAACCTCTATTCACATCAGAAGCGTAAAATGGAGCAGCTTCCCAACGCTCTTCTTTTTTTGTAATCGTAAATTTAAATATCGTAGAGTTTGGGTCATTTTCATCCATCAATGGATACCTTAGATCTTTAAATAAATAAGTTTTAGGATCAGAGGTTTCGCTCAAACTATAGTAGCCTCCACTAAACCAGGAAAGCGTTTCTAAATCCTTAGGCATATCTCCAATTAAATCATGATTCTTTGGCAACTTGTGCCACTTACTTACAACCGGATTAGTATCTAGAATGGAATAAAAACCAACAAAATAGGCGTCAGTTGTTTCTGCAATTCCATACCATAGAAAATTATTTAAAATAGTAGGTTGAGTTTGGAAGCGTAGATAATTTATATGCTCTTTCGCTAAAGCCTTTTTGTAAACTAAATTAACATGGTATTTGTTGACCAGTGTCAGAATCATATACAAAGAACTAACCCCCAGCCCTAGCTTTAAAAATAGCCGACGTTTTGATGAATTTCTCCTTAAAAACATGACAATAATTAATGAAACTAAAAAAGGGAGCGTATATAAAGGGTCAGCAACTGAAATATTATTAAAAGCTACTCTATAATTAGAAAAAGGTGCAAATAACTGGGTGCCGTAAGCTGTGAAGGAATCTAAAATTGGATGAGTAAAAATAGAAGCAAAAAACAACCAAACCCATTCCCTTTGAGTTGTCATTCCGTATCGTTTTCCTCGATTGTAAAGCCAAAAAACAAACACTCCGAATGCAATAGCCCCTAAAATTGCAAATAAAAAGGAATGCATGAATCCTCGGTGAAATGCCATCGAATCTATTTCATTGTTGTAAATTACTCTACCAATAAACACATCTAAGTCTGGAACAGTACCACCAATAGCTCCAAAAAGCAATGCACGATTCCCTATCTTTTTTCCAAGAATGGCTTCTCCGCAAGCCGCACCTAATACTATTTGTGTAATTGAATCCATAATGAATTTTCAAAAATACAATTATTGAAGCAATAGAATCTAAAAAATACCATGAATTAACGATTGGTCAATATTAAAAAAAATAGATATTAAACAAAGATTTAATAGCCATGCATAGATAACTTTTCTATTTGCGTTGTTTCCTTAAAAATTGTAATATTACAAGGATTATGAAAGCGGCAACAGTCATACAGCTTAAGAAAGAACTTGAAACTTTAGATGAAGAACATTTAAGACAACTATGTCTACGACTTGCGCGTTTTAAAATTGAAAATAAGGAACTACTAACCTATTTACTATTTGAATCTGAAGATGAAACCTTTTATATCGCTGGAATAAAAGAACACACAAATCAATTATTTGAAGAGATTAATACTAAAAGTTATTTTTACATTAAAAAAAGTGTTCGTAAGATTTTACGTCTCTTAAAAAAGTATGCACGCTATTCAAATAGTAAAGAAACTGAAGTTGAGCTCCTGATCTATTATTGTATCAAGCTTAAAAAGCTTAATCCTTCAATAAATAACAACATTACACTTACTAATATTTTCCTGAAACAAATTGAAAATATAGAAAAGAAAATAATAAAGCTACATGAAGATTTACAATTCGATTTCAGAGAAAAACTTGAGCAACTCAATGAATAAAATTAAAATAATATAAATGAACATATTAGGAATAGATATTGGAGGAACTGGAATAAAAGGAGCTATAGTAGACTCCGAAACAGGTGAGTTGATTAGCGAACGGCTTCGTGTCCCCACTCCACAACCAGCAACCCCAGAAAATGTCTCTAATACGATGAAAGTATTTATGAAAAGTTTTGAATGGAAAGGACCTGTGGGCGTTTCTTTCCCTACTATAATAAAAAATGGTAAGGCAATGCACTTCGGCAATTTAGATCCATCGTGGGAACTTACTCAAATAGATACACTTTTTAAAAGTATAACAAACAATAACTATTATGTTGTAAATGATGCTGACGCTGCAGCCATGGGTGTTATGGAGTTTGGGGTTGGTAAAAATAAAATGGGACTAGTTATTACCATTACTTTAGGAACCGGAATTGGTTCAGGAGTATTTTTTAATGGACAACTGCTTTCTAATTTTGAACTTGGAAGGATGTATGGTCGAAAAGGGGATATTATGGAGTATTTCGCAGCAGACTCTGCAAGAAAAAGAGAAGACTGGAGCTTTAAGTCTTGGGGTAAACGCGTTAATTTCTTCTTAAAGCATATTGAAAACACATTCAATCCTGACCTGTTAATAATAGGTGGAGGAATTAGCAAAAAAATGGATAAATTTGAAGCATTTATTAACATAAATACTCCGATAAAAGCAGCTGAATTAAAAAATAATGCTGGTATAATTGGTGCTGCAATTTTTGCTAAAAAGCAGCTTAGTATTTAGTTTATTCCTATCCAACATTGACTATTAAATAAAAATTGCAACCAAATTAAATCTTAGCCTGATAGGTGAATAAATCGAAGTACCTACCTTTTTTGCTTATTAAATCATCATGATTTCCTCTTTCACAAATACGACCGTTTTCTATAACTAAAATCTGATCAGCTTTACGAATAGTACTTAAACGGTGAGCTATTACTATGGTTGTTCTATTTTTAGTTAATTCTCCAAAACTTTTTTGAATTAAAGCTTCGCTTTCTGTATCTAAACTAGAAGTAGCTTCATCTAAAATGATAATTTTTGGATCAGCTAAAATAGCTCTGGCAATAGCTATACGTTGTCTTTGCCCTCCTGACAACTTCACCCCTCTTTCCCCAATCAATGTGTCTAAACCGTCTTCAAAACGATCCGTAAATTCATTGACATAAGCTGCTTTTACAGATGCTTGTACTTGCATTTCTGTAGCATCGGGTCTTGGGAACATTATATTTTCTCGTACGGTACCTTCAAATAAAAACTCTTCTTGCAAAACTACACCTAAATGCTTTCTAAAACTTTGAAGTTTAACTTTCGACAAATCTTCTCCATCAATAGTAATGGTACCAGACTGAGGGTTTAAAAAAGTTGCAGAAAGACCAGCAATAGTAGATTTTCCTGAGCCTGAGCTACCAACCAACGCAATTACAGATCCAGAGGGAGCCTTAAAATCAATATTATGGAGAACATCTTTGTTTTTTTCGTACGCAAATGACACGTCGTTAAATATAAGCTCACCTTTAAAATCTTCAAGTTCAATATTTCGATTAATATCATCTTCTTCAGCTTTCATTCTCATCAACTCTTCTGTTCGATCTAAACCTGCCAATGCTTCTGTTAGTTGACTACCAATATTACTCATTTGAACTATAGGGGCAACCATAAATGCTAACAGAAAAGTAAATTGTAAAAAATCTCCTGGCGTTATTTCTCCTAGAATCATATAATGACCTCCAATGCCCATAATTCCAGTAGTGGCTAAACCAATTAAAAAGGTTGAAGAACTCGTCATTATTGCTGTAGCTGTTAAGCTCTTTTTTACATTGTTAAAAATAGCATCCACGCCTTTTGCAAAAGTTTCACTTTCCTGTGCCTCCGCATTAAATGCTTTAATAACACGAACACCCGATAAAGTCTCTGTTAATCTTCCTTTTACGTCGGCATTAATTTTTCCTCTAGCCCTAAAAATCGGACGTATATATTTAAACGCTTTGAGAGCAATTACTGCAAAAACAGACAGTGGAATAAAGGTAAAAAGCGTCATCCATACATTCATTTTTAATAGAATAATTAAGGTCAAAATAGCGGTAAAAGAGCCGCCTACCAATTGAACTAATCCAGTTCCAATTAGGTTCCTCACACCTTCAACATCACTCATGATCCTTGACACTAAAGCACCCGACTTAGTATTATCGAAAAAACTAATTGGCAATGACAATACTTTCTTTTGGACTTGAGCTCTCAATTCACTAATTAAATACTGCGCTTGAATACTTAATACTTTCGTAAGTAAAAAAGAAGTTACCGCTTGAACTACTATAGAACCTATAACAATAAAGATCAAAGAATACAACAGTTTGTAATCATTATTTGGCACCACTTCATCTAACAAGACCTTACTTTGTAATGGCAAGACAAACCCAGATAAGCTTCGAATGACTATAAGTAAGAGCCCTATCAACACCAAGTTTCGTCTGGGCCATATAATTGTTTTAAAAGCTTGCTTTAGGGTGACTTTTGGTTTTCTATTATCTTTTATTGTGGATTTTTTTAGATCTTGCATAAGGATTGATATTTATGATACAAATATAAGGCTGAAAATAAAGACCGATGGTCCTAAAAAACTGTTTTGTTAATTCGGTACAATATAGAAAACTGAAAAGTGTGCCAGCAATTTAATTAACAACTTCATTAAGTTGATAGATTATATCTTAAATTGAACTTCTAATAAAAAGTCTAAGAAAAAACCCATAACATTTGTTATGGGTTTTTTGTGCGGAGAGTAAGG
>CESU01014766.1_pt1 | contig 11178 bp, 9 predicted proteins | sample 531141 | NCBI WGS metagenome assembly CESU01 (sample SAMEA2621401, study PRJEB7988) | marine metagenome | isolation source: saline water (ENVO:00002010), including
TTTGTCCATTTGCCAAAGCATGAGTCGCATCCAACAAAGCAAAGCTTAGCCCTTGTCAAAGGGGTGCTTGCTCGACTTGTGCATAAGCCAGTGTTGCGAGTTGCTGGTGCGCTCTTCGTTCGTGATCGTCAGTTTCTATTGGCTCGCAGAGCCTCCCATGAACATCATTCTGGCACATGGGAATTTCCCGGGGGCAAATTGGAATCACACGAAACCAAAGTTGAGGCGGTCATTCGAGAAATCAGAGAAGAATTTGGCTGGGAAGTCGAGGCTGATCCATCGGTTGGCACGTGGTTCCACGAACTTGAAACGGCAGTCATTGCCCTTGATGTTCTTGAGTGCAAATTCATCGGCCAAACGCCTTCGTTTGATTTGCAGGAGCGTTGGACCTCTCACGATCGGGTTGACTGGCACACCTCGAAAAGTTGCCAATCACTGGTGTTCACTGGTTCCGACCACAAGGTGGTTGAGTTCTTGGTTTCTCAAGGTTTGATCGATTAGACCCAGGTGTTTGCTTCTCCGTCCTTCGCCATCGCCCGTTCGTCGTTGATGGTTCTCGGAACGCGATCCCTTCCTTTGTGCCAAGTCGCAGCATGGAGCCAATCCAACAAGTTTGGTGAACTTAATTTGACTGTGATTACGCCGCCCAAGGGCACTTCGCCTGGAAGTGGGAACGCTACTTTGGTAGCGAGAGCGGCTTGCCTTGACAGCGAAAATTGAGTCGATTCGCCTTCATGGTTGCGTCCCATGGCGTCAAGCGCCGTGTCGAGGATGCGCTGTGTGTGGAGCATGGCTAGAAAGTGGTCAATTGGCAGATCTTGTGCAGTCCACACAGCATTGCTGGCTTGTTGAAACGATGGATGATTTGCATCTTCTGGAAGTGGGAAGGCGGGAAACAGAGCGTGAATGGCGTCAGCGACTTTATTTGGGTCATCAGCCCCTTCGAGGTGCGTTTCGATTAGGATTGAAACTCCCTCATTGATCCCGTTCAATTTGATCAGAGGGTTGTCCATGGGTGCGGCTGAGTGAAGGTTGCACATGAACATGCCTTTCTTGGCAAACCGAAGCGAAGAGGTGAATATCTTTGATTGCAAGCCGAGGCTATGGGGGCGGTTGAATCGATGAACATCACGACGGTCCTTCCTGTGTTGAATGAAGTCAAGTACATTGACGACTGCATCAACTCGCTCATCGAGCAAACCTACCCAGCCCACCAGCACACGGTGTTGGTGATGGATGGTGGTTCCACGGACGGGACAGTTGATCGCATCAAGCAAGCCATAGAACGGTCAAAGAAGGCCGGTGGCCCAACCATAGAATTGCATCACAACCAAGGCAAATTTGTAGCCCAAGGGCGGAACTTAGCCCTGACCTTGCTGCCAGACGACACAACACACATCCTCGAATTGATTGGTCACAGCACGGTTGAGCCGCATCATCTGCAACGCCTTTCTGAAGAATGGCTCACAATTGCTCAAACTGAGCCACGGGAACTAGCCGCTTTAGGAAGCCGAGTGTTGCCAAGAAAAGGCCAATTGGAAACGATTGAATCCTGGATTGAGGCAACGCTTGCATCGCCTCTAGGCAGCGGAGGTGGTCAATTCGATGGATTCACCAAAGCCGGGCCTTGTCGAATTCCTGCTTTTGTTCTACACTCTCGACAAGCGCTCACGAGCGTTGATGGATGGGATGAATCGTTTATTTCCAGCCAGGACAGCGACCTTTCGATGCGGCTTTCTGCTGCCGGGTTTGCGCTGTGGCGAACACCGGAAACCACGGTTCATATGACCAAAAGAACGGGTCTCACACGATGGTGGCGAATGGGTCACAGGTACGGGTTTTGGCGAACGAAAACCGTTCTCAAGCACCCACGCCGAATCAGCGTTCGTGAATACTTGCCATGGTTCGGATTCTTGCTCACGCTTGGGTTGTTCTTCTTTGGCCACCCACTGGCCACTGTTCCTTTGGCTGCTTACGGACTTGTCCTTGGTTTCGAAGCCATTCGGATGACCCTTCGATTCAGGCGTATATCCCTCATGATCGGTGTTCCGTTGTGCATGTTCATGTTGCATTCAAGTTTTTCAATCGGTCTCGTTGACGGTCTTTTACGCAAAGGCAGAGCTGCAACAGACCGATGAGTGAGCGAAGCAAGCAACGGCAACATACATGAGTCGAAGTTAGGAGCAAGGGAAGGGAACACGATGGCCAATCAGCGAAGTGCAACATCGAACGGCATCGCCGCTCTTCCCGTTTTGGTCATGGCGCTGATTCACATGACGGTGACTCCTTTGCGCGAAATCTTCCAAGTCGAACCGATGCTGATGTATCTGTGGTACACCGTTGCGGTTGTGATTGCCGTTGTTCTATGGAGAAAAAACTCCGAAGTGAAAGATCATGAATTCCATCGTTCTAAAGTGATGAAGCAAATGAAAAAGGTCTACGAAGCAGAAGAAGCAGGTGTTTGGCAAAGCAACGCCGCCTTGAGTTCCGAACTCTCAGCAGATGCACAACTTCGCCTCAGTGGACAGGTATCCAGCATCGATGGTGAAGCGCCTGAAATGACCCTTGATGAAGACGATAGGGTCGATGTCACCATGTTGATGGATGCAGCGCACATTCAGAAAGCAAACCGACGAGTGAGCGGTACCGAAACATTCGGTGAACAAGGCGTCAACTCAACCATAGGAGCGGTTCGCAAAAAATCACCTATGGATTCACTTTTGGATGCGATTAGCGGCCTGTTTGGCCGCAGTGACGCCGCAGAACAACGGGCCATGCGGAAGCAATCTAGGCTTCACGCTGCAGCCCAAGCGGACCCAGTCACTGCGCAACGTCCAGTCGCCCCAATTCGTGCTACAGGCGCAAGCGGCGATGATTCCACCTTGCAGGTCACATCGATGAGCGATGAAGGTGGCATCGATTCAACCGTTAGTGCAACGGGTGTTTCGCTCGTAGGCTCAACTCAGTCCGAAACCGAAAAAGTATACGCTTGGGACAAACCAGCACAATCCAATCCATCCGACAGCATTGAAGCGATGGCAATGCTTTCTGTACCAGTGACGACAACTACACCCATTGTCCAGCAACCAGTTGTCCAAGGCTTGCGTTGCAAAGGCTGCCAGAGTTCAGTGACAGCTGGTGAGCGGTTTTGCCCCAACTGCGGCCTTGACGTTTGACCTCCCCTTAGAGGTGAAGTTGAAAGAGGTCCTCCGACAGGGCTTGGTATTGGGTGATGGTGATGTCTGACAAGCGTGACTATTACGAGGTGCTTGGAGTCGAGAAATCCGCCAGCGACGGGGATTTGAAAAACGCCTTCCGAAGCCTTGCTCGAAAGTACCACCCCGACCGAAGCACGGAAGAGAATGCTGAGGACAAGTTCAAGGAAATTCAAGAAGCCTATGCAGTTCTTTCAGACGGCGAAAAACGAGCACAATACGATCGATTCGGCCACAACGGCCCCTCCGGTTCTCCATTCGGTGGCTTTGGTGGTGGATTCAATGTCAACTTTGAAGATATTCTTGGTGGCGATTTCTTTTCCAATATTTTCGGCGGAGGCGGCGGAGGTGGCGGAGGTCGGTCAGGTCGGCGCCGAGGCAGTGACATCCGTATCCTCCATACTGTATCGCTCAAGGACATCTATTCCGGAAGTTCCGAGGAAATCGAATTGGATCTCCCTGCCTCTTGCGAAGAGTGCGACGGTACAGGAGCAGAAGGTGGGCGCACTGAATCATGTTCCGACTGCAATGGACAAGGGCGAGTCCGCATGCGTCAACAAGTTGGCCCCTTCGTCCAAGATGTGGTGCGAGAATGCCCAACCTGCCAAGGTGCTGGTCAAACATCGGCTGTTTCTTGCTCGCCTTGCGATGGAACGGGCCAATCCATGAAGTCCTCAACCCTTCGATTCTCCATTCCTGCTGGTGCTGAAGAAGGCACTCGGCTTCGAATGCGGGGGCGAGGTCAGCCTGCACCACAAGGAAAGGGGCAACAAGGCGACCTGTTCATTGAGATCGAAGTTGAATCACATGCTTGGTTTGAGCGCTCAGGTCCAGATTTGATCATGTCCTTACCGCTCGGCTACGCTGATTTAGTGCTTGGAACTACGGTGACGCTTGAACATCTTGATGGAAAAAACCTCACAATCAAAATCCCGGCGGGAACCAATTCTGGTGAAACGCTGGAAATAAGGAAACGTGGTTTACCTGGGCGTCGCTCCGGCGGTCGAGGCGATGTGATTGTACTGGTGAAACTTCACATGCCAAAGAAAATTGACAAGAAATCCAAAAAGGCGTTGCAAGGACTTCAACCTGTTCTCGCCCCAAAAGACCTCATTGAACGCATCAAGCAGGACGCCAACGAACGTAGGGCTTGATCACTCTTCTTCTTTGCCAGTCATTGGAATGGTTTGCGGCATTCGGGCCGCAGTAGGCTCTCCATTGCATCGTCCGTTGAGTTCCACATCCACGTGGTCAGCAGAACCCTTCAATTCCAGCGTCAAGAACGTGAGGTTACCACCTCTCATTGTATCGACAAAGACTTCTTCCCCACGGTAGAGGAATTTTGGTTCCACATTGACAACTTCCCAAGCCTCGCCTTCAGGTGCATCAAATCGCAACGCCGCTAATTCCCATTGGCCCTCAATCACATGAATTCCAACCATCAAAGGAAGCGTTCCTTCCGACTTAGCAAGCCTTTGGTCTAACTTCCAAACCGCCATGCTGATGCCTTCGGTTCGATGCTCTGCATCTGTTGGCCCCCAAGTAGCGCATGCTGTCGCCCAATCGAGTTGAGCGATGGCTTGCAATGATTTATCCAAAGATTTACGAAGCATTAAGGGGGCCTTTTCCCCACTGTCCATCTGCGATTGGTACCATTGAAGTTGCTCAGTTTTTTCTGACATTTCACGAGCTAACTTTCGGTTTGAAGCAAAGGAGATTGCAAAATAGGCGCATGGGGCTAAAAACAACAATCCCATGAACCAACGGGCCACTTCACCCCACATCACTGTGGATTCGTCGGGTGGGAAATAGGGCTCTGTCCCTTCCTTGATCATGGTGTAATCCGACGTAATGACGTACTTGATTGGAGCGATTTGATCGCCCCTCGTATGGTTGGTCGCGTTCTCTACATCCACATGTGATACCCTGACGAAATGCGTACCCCTTGACAGTTCAAGGGCGGATTGAACCTTCCCGTTGACCTGGCTGACAAGCCTGAAATCGATGACTTCCCATGTCTCTTGATCGAGCTCCCACATCTCCAATTGAATCTTGTCTAAATCCTCACTCACGATTTTTACTTGAAGCAAGTGAACAGATCCTTCGAACCCGTCAATTTCGATTTTGTAAACGTCAGCGGTGTCGTGGATCGCAAGGGTAAGTTCGCCGTCAACCGATTCAGATGGTGCCTGCAGTAAGGGCCAAGATGTGTTGTCAAGGGACTTTCCAGAGGGGCGAAACGAAGGGGCTTCAAGATTTGAATTAATGTCGTCAAACGGCATTTTTGCTAACTCGAATGCGAAGCGTTCACCTTCTACTTGCAGTCGATAAGCTGATGCATTTGGGTAGGGGTAGATGGAGGTTGATTCGCCAACGGAGAGTTCAAGCCCAACGGTTGAAAGCCATTGGCCTGAAACCAACTGCTCCACCTGCCCAGATGCGTTTCGGTGTAAGGTATCGATGATCAAGGCCTCCGTTTCTGTGGTTTCAATCACCATTGATTTTTGGTGATGACCGTCGATGACAGGTGTGGAATTGAGGTCGAGCATTCCACCGTCTTGACTGGATGTGTGGAGCGTCTTTTTGAGGCTGTAAGCTGTGTTGGGGGTATCTGAAGAAATTTTCAACATCATCCTTCCTTCCTCCTCGGCGTTCCAATAGAGTGACTCCGGCTGCTGGTTCACTTGGAGGGGGCCGCTTTGGACGAGGTTTTGCGTCAGCAAGGTTTCGAGGTTTGTCTGCATGTAGACTTCTACGAGAAGGTCCGAGGTTGCATGAAGCAGTTGCAATTCAACTGTGGTGCCAGCATCCACCGGCACAGAAATGTATTCCGCTTGCCCTTGATCCAGCACACCGAGTAAGAATTCTCCAGCACTAAACTCGGTCGAAGGAATGGAATCCAAGCCTTTGGACAAGTCGATGCATGGATTGATTTGATCGCACATCCACGATGCTGCTGCTTCCATTGATTCCCCCGGGCTTGGTCGCACCGTCGGCTGTTGTTCATCGATGGTTTCAATCAAAGAATAAGACACAAATTCTTGAACTGGAGATACGATGCTGAGTCGGGCCGTACCATCCGTTGTGGCTTGAAGGTTCAGCGTTGATGTCACGTCGTTCTCAACACCATCCAATTCCAGAGAAACAGTGCACTGGCCGCAATCAACGGCCAGACTTGACCATTCGCCTTGGCGGTGCGTCCAGGTTCGTTCATAGGTTTGGTCTGGAACTGTTAATACCCCAATCACTCTTCCATCGCGAACGGTTTCTTCCGATGCTCGACCTGCTGAATTCTCTGCTGCACTAACGGGCACCATAAGGAACATCCCGGCCATCACGAAGACCATAAAAACAGCCGTAAACCGTGGTTTTGAGCCGTCCATGAAGACCGCTGTTGGACACCCTCTTTCAAGGTAGGCCACGAATTGCTTCCAATCTTTCAAGAAGCATAGGCCGCAGGCCAGCACATGGAGGAGGGCTTAGGCCGGAGCGTTGTTGCTCGTCATCGCTTCGCACGCATGTGGGCATTGGGCGATCGCAAGAACCCCGTTGCTCACACCCCTGCGCTTGTGCTGCTCGATGGTGACGTCGATGTTGATGCAGTTCTCGCACCCTTCCGTTCCACCAGCACAACAGACATTCCTTCGAAGTTGTCCCTGACGAGTCGCTTGCCGCTTTCGCCTCCTAACTTCGAGTCACCTTCCCCTTCGTGGCAAGTTTCAGTCGGTCACGTGTTGCCACCTTCACTCGACGAGGCAGATGCTGGTGAAGCAGCCGAAACGGCCCAACTCCTCCCCGTTTCTTGGCAACGCCTGAACCATGATGAAGCCCTGATGGACCCTTCGCTCCTTCCCGATGTGGTCGTTTTGGTTGATGCCCTCCAATTGGCAGGCCAGCCCGGAAAACTTGTTGAAGCCATCACCGTGCTCAAGCGACGGTTCCCAGGGGCTCTTCTTTGGACGCCCGGGCTTGGTGGACCCGACAACGTCGCCCTTCTCACATGGTTTGGTGTTGATCTTTTCGATCTGTCGAGAAGCCGCCAAGCAAACGCAGCAGGTGTGGTGTTAACAGGACAAGGCCCACGGTATTGCGTGCCTTCAATGGGTGAAACTCCATCCATGGAACAACAGGTCGAACACTGGTCAACGGCCATAGCTGAGGTCCGCGCCGCGTTGGCGACGGATCAGATGCGGGCGCTCGTTGACCGGCAATCCCTCAACAGCGCTCGTTCAGTTGAACACCTTCGGCGCCACGATGCGTTGTGTACAACAGTTCCCGGTTTGCTGACCTCACATGTGGCTCGAACTCATGGATTCCCATGCCACAGCGCCTCCATACAGAGCGATCCACTCATCGCTGACTGGGAGTCCTTCATCAGCACCGCATACCTTGCCCCCACAGGGTTGGACACAATCCTCATCCTTCTGCCGTGTTCAGCTCGAAAACCCTACCGTCTGTCCAAATCCCATGGTCGATTTATTCGAGCCATCGGAACGAGTGCCTGCCACGAAGTCATGGTGACATCCCCGCTTGGCTTGGTGCCAAGAGATCTTGAAGAAGTCTGGCCAGCGGCTCACTATGACCTTCCTGTAACCGGGGAATGGACTGGTGATGAAGAAGGTCGAATCAAGCGAATGTTTGAACGTTTTGTCAATCGACACGCCTACAAGCGCATCATCAACCATTCAGGCATGGAACTCACTCACGAATCTATTCCGATTGTTGACACGCGTCAAGGGGCCAGCGCCGGCAATCATGATGCTCTTGAACGGCTCAGTGAAGCGGTCCGAGACGCTGTCGATGAGTTCAGCGCTCGTGGCCGAAAGAACGAACGAATGCTCCTTGATACATACTCGAGCGTTGCTCGAAAGAACATGAACAACGATGCCTGGGTTCAACCGCTCAAAGTGAGAGGGAAACCACCGCGCTATCGGTTGGAAAAAGATGGGAAGCAGGTCGCACTCTGGTCGATTGATAGAGGCGGTTTTTCGCTTTCTAAATCGGTCGTAAGGGATTTGGCTGCTACGAATGCACTGCCGATTGTTCATTTACGATCTGATGTGGTTTGGAAAGGCGATATTTTTGGAACGATTGTGGAAACCTTCGATGAAGGCATTCGTTGCGGTGCAGACCTCCTCGTGTATCAGAACGGGGAAGTCGTTGGTCTGGCCCGTGCTCACGCTCCCGGCTGGGAGTGGCCGGCGACGCCGGGGCGCTTGGCGAAGTCGCATCAACGCCTCTGATTTTTGTTGCTTCGGCTCCTCAGTCAACCGTTTGACCGTCCCTCCCTGCGAGGATATCATGCGGAGCGATTAAGAAGGGGTGACAAGTCGCCGTTTTCCTTGGAGATGTCCTTATGGCACGTATGTACAAGTCACGGAAAGGAAAGAGCGGTTCCAGCCGACCACATGTGAGCGAAGCACCAGAGTGGTCAAACACTGATGCAAAAGCCGTCACCGAACTCATTCTCGACCTCGGAAGGGCAGGCAGTTCAACCGCAGATATTGGAACTATTCTTCGCGACCAACACGCAGTCCCTGACGTTCGACTCGTCCTCGGAAAGCGCATCGGCGCCGTTCTTTTGGAAAACAACATTGGTGGAACCTACCCTGAAGACATGATGAACCTCATGCGCAAAGCAGTCGGCATCATCAACCACGTCGGCAGCGGCAACCACAAGGATCTTCACAACAAGCGATCCCTCGAAATCACAGAAGCAAAGATTCGCCGATTGGCGAACTACTACAAGGGCGAAGGTCGCTTGCCATCCGATTGGCGATACAAGCGAGAAGAACTCCGACTCATGGTCGAGTGATGCACAACCCGTCCCTCGCGACAGGCTGATGAACATCGACCGACACCACACAAGCGGTGCCGAAGATGAATGACTTGCTAGCATCCGCACCGTTCGCAGACATTCAACCCAGAATTGAATCGATTTGTGATCACATCCGAACCGCTTCAATGGTTCATATTCACGCCCCTGCAGATGCCGTGGGTGTTCTCAGCCTATCGTTCATTGAAGCAGCCTGCCTCGATTTGGGTGTGCCGTATGCTCGTCGTTTCATGCCCCCTCACCGAACCCTACCTCGAGATGAGGTGATTCACCCTCAGCACATCGAGGATGGTTGCCTCTTGTTCCTCGACCCCTTTGAGGACACATGGGCGCTTGACGACCTGAAAGAGAAACCATATCATCACCTCACGCCTGTTGCCGTTTCCGTGCGCCTAGGATCTTCCAAAAGCGAACGGCATGGTGCTTTGGATGTCGTGGCGCAATGCGCGGCCATCGCCTCTGCCCTTGCTCCAAACGGAGCCAGGGTGCGTCGCTTGCGACCTTTTGCCGGAACGGGCTTGTGGTTGAGGGAAGCTCTTGACACCACCTTTGATCCAGTTCATACTTCCATTCGGGATGTGTTGAGCGATGAAGGTTCCATTCGTGTTGTGGCGCTTCCTGACGTTCCATCGCCTTCCAATGAAATGATTCCTAACCTCTCGGCTAGGATGCTGACTCGATTGACAAAGGCTTGGCCTAAAATGGATGTTGAGGCGCGTACCCAAGCGCTTTCTGAATTGGTATTACCATGCCTCAACGATCCTAAACTTTCCACCCCCCGCATTGAGGAGTTAATTTGGCACCGCTTGCTCATAGGGTCACACCCAGTTGATGTGGTGAGTCAAGTGCACCAGACAATGAATGGGTGGCCAGATGGGAGCGATGAGTCGAAAATCCATGCCTCAAAATTAGCAGATTTCTTCATTGTTCACGGGTCTTTGATCGCCTCACCTTCATCGACGGATTGAAACCTCATCGCCCCTAGGGCTGGATATGGCCATAGAACGACTTCTAACGGGGAGCATTCGCAACCAAGTTCAAGAATTGATGTCGACAGAGGACCTTGTCATCGAAGCATTCAGGGATTTAGTGAAGGATGAACTCAAGTCTCACATTCGAACTAAGGTTGAGGAAGACCCAGAACTGAAGGCTGAAATTAAAGAAGCGGTCGCTTACTATTTCCATACCAAGGCGCGAACGATCTACGCAGAGTTGAAAGCAACCAGAGCAGCGACAAGGCTTGGCCTTCGCTTGCTTCCGGACGACCTTCAAGGTGAAGTCGGTGAGGCTGTTGTCTCCTTGTTTGAAAAGGAACTTGGCGCCCTCTTGGAAAAGGCACTTTGACCAATTTCCCTCACGAACCATCGTGTATGTTATGAGCCATGTCCGTTTGGTGTTTCTTAGGTGAGGACTATGTTTTGGCGTCCATTTCTTTTTGCCTCAATTTTTCTTCTCGCCTTGCTCGCACCCATGAACACCCTGTTCATCGGTACGGTTGAAGCTGAAGACACCGTTGTTTGCTGCGATTCAGTCGGCGTTTCTTTGCACCTCATTGGCTCAGACAGCAGCGGAACCCTTTCGCCGTTCATTCAAGATCTCGGCGAAACCACCATGACAAAATCCATCGCCACCGCCGTTTCCTCCGAAGAAACAGTGGGCACATGGTCGCTCCCCGAAGTTTGGCCTGGGCGGGTGCCTGCCTCCACGTGGAGCTTGAGTATGGCGTATGAAGTCAGCAACGCAGCGGGAGCGCAAGTCAACGCTACAGCATCCCTTCAAATTGGCTCTCAGACGTTCTCAGCAGCAACCCCTGCTGACAACTCCTTTTTGGCTCAAGGCACCGGGACCTTGACCTTCGATATTGAGGTCGAAGCAACTTCAATCACATCCTCCAGCAATGTTGTGTTGACAATCACCGCCCAAACCGTAGTGTTTAGCTTGCCTGCTGGCGATGCTAAACTCGAATTCCAATGGGGCAGCGAAGAGAGCGATTCCGTGATGGAAGGCGAGATGCCTCTTGTGTCACTCACGCTCTTAGAACCCGAAATCGACGGCTCCGAAGTTTACTTCTCTATTGTCATCGAGTCCTATTGGGGCACCAAGATTTTGTCCAATTCTGAATCGCTC
>CESU01079325.1_pt1 | contig 11133 bp, 10 predicted proteins | sample 531141 | NCBI WGS metagenome assembly CESU01 (sample SAMEA2621401, study PRJEB7988) | marine metagenome | isolation source: saline water (ENVO:00002010), including
ATAATGCGTGCCGTCATCGGTGAGCTTGGCCGATGTTTTACCGTTGTTGGCATCTGATCCCGCACTGGGTTCAGTGAGGCAATAACACCCCTTGAGTTTGGCACTTGCTAATCCTGGGATCCATTTCTTTTTCTGCTCGTCATTTCCGTAATAAAGAATGGGCAAAGTACCGATCCCGGTGTGAGCGCTAAAGCTTACGCTAAACGAGTGCGCGCCTCCGATGGCTTCCGTGATAAGCATAGTTGATTTAAAATCGAGCCCCATTCCCCCCAATTCCTCAGAGACAGAGCTGCCAATAAGCCCAAGTTCTCCGGCCTCCTCCATTAACTGTGGCACAAGCCCTTCCTCCTGCTTTTCAATGCGCTCAAGATTGGGTATGATGCGTTGCTCTACAAAGTCCAACGTCATTTCCTTCATCATAAGCTGCTCTTCGTTCCATTCCTCAGGGATGAAGATGGCGTCAGCAGTTGTTTCGCGGATGAGGAATTCGCCCCCGCGCAAGGCATTGTATTGATCAGACATTTTGAATCAAATTATACGTTCATCATTTCAAAAACTCCAGCAGCTCCTTGGCCCGTTCCAACACACATTGTGACCATGCCATAGCGAGCATTTTTCATGTGCAATTCGTTCATCATTTGAACAGTTAGTTTCGCACCTGTGCATCCAAGTGGATGTCCCAAGGCTATCGCACCACCGTTTGGATTTACTAGCGCTGGATCGAGGTCAAGCGCTTTTAGTACGGCAACGGATTGGGAGGCAAAAGCTTCGTTCAACTCTACAGCTCCAAGGTCATTCTTTGAGAGACCGGCTTTGCGCAATGCTTCGGGCACGGCATGTATAGGGCCGACTCCCATTATACGCGGTTCCAGGCCGCTCACATGATAACTCGCGAGACGCGCAATAGGCTCTACGTTTAACTCTTTGAGCATTTTTTCTGAGACGACTAGAACAAAGGCGGCTCCGTCGGAAGTTTGAGAGCTATTGCCCGCGGTCACGGTTCCGCCTTGCGCAAATACCGGTCGTAATCGAGCGAGTCCGGCTTCAGATGATTCGCGTCTAACTCCTTCATCGGTGTCCACAATGTGCTTGCGTTCTTGCCTATTTTCCGTCTTATCCAGATAAACCTCAGACACTTCGATAGGAGCAATGCCGGGCGCGAAACGTCCGGAATCAATGGCAGCGGCGGCTCGCAAATGACTATTCAATGCGAATGCATCTTGCTCCTCTCTGCTTACTCCAAAGTCCTTGGCAACGGCTTCCGCAGTTAGTCCCATGCCCCAGTACCAATCGGGATTGGACTTGGCAACTTTTGCATTGGGTACAATTCGCCATCCTCCAAATGGGATAGGAGACATGGATTCGATTCCACCTGCGAGTATACAATCTGCCATACCTGCATGGATTTTAGCAGATGCGATGGCAATGGTTTCTAAGCCACTGGCGCAATACCGATTTACCGTCATGCCTGGAACTTTTTCGGTATCGAGTCCCATGAGGCTCACCATTCGACCGATATTCAGACCTTGTTCTGCTTCCGGAGTGGCGTTTCCAACGATTACATCGTCGATGCGTTCTTTGTCCAATTGAGGGAAATCCCCCAGCAATTTCCGGATTACTTGCTCACCCAAATCATCGGGCCTCACAAATCGAAACACTCCCTTGCCCGATTTCCCAACCGGCGACCGGTAACCTCCTATGATGTATGCATTCATGGGTTTAATTTCTTAGAATTTTGCCTTTTTGAATAAGACTTTGCATGCGCTCCAGCGTCTTGCGTTGCTTGCACAATTCAACAAATGCTTTGCGTTCGAGGTCCAATAGGTAATGCTCGGAGACTTCTGTTCGTTCACTCAAATCACCGCCACACATTACAAAGCCGAGCTTTTCACTGATGAGTTGGTCGTGTTCAGAAATGTAATTGCCGCTCTTCATGCTGTGCGCACCGACGTAAACAATTCCCAATCCCTCTTGACCGGCAACAGTGATGTCTTTTCGTTCGAGCGGCATCGTATATCCCGAAGCGGCTAATTCCATCGCTGCGCGTTTGGCTTTGGCCAGTTGATCCCTGCGGTTCACTACGACTTCGTCAATCCCTTTGCGCAAGTAACCCAGTTCAAATGCCTCGTGTGCAGAAGTGGCCACTTTGGCTTGCCCGATGGTCAAGAAGCGATCGCGCAATCGGTTGATTCGCATATCTCCTTCGTGCATCTCATCGTTCAATCGAACTACAAACTCCTTTGTTCCGCCTCCAGCAGGAATGACTCCAATTCCAAATTCAACCAACCCCATATAGGTTTCGGCATGGGCGATAACTTTATCTGCGTGCAAGCAGAGCTCACACCCCCCACCTAAGGCCATTTGATGCGGAGCCGCCACCACGGGAATCCCGGAGTAACGCATGCGCATCATTGTTCTTTGGAATACCTGTATTGCATAATTGAGATCGTCCCATTCTTGTTCCACGGCGAGCATGAAAATCATGCCCACATTGGCGCCTGCGCTAAATTGTGCTCCTTCATTGGACACAACTACGCCTTTCCATTGGACCTCATTTTCTGCGAGGTCAATCACTTTGTTTAGTCCTTCTAAAACTTCAGAACCAATTGAATTCATTTTTGTATGAAAGGATATATTCAATATCCCATCACCCAAATCATGGATTGTAGTGCCTGAATTGGACCACACTACTGCAGATTCTGGGAGCCAACTGAGAGCAATGCGATTTTCTTGTCCAGGGATTGCCTCGTATCTGTCGTTTTGCGGATTCCAGCACTCCCTTATTCCATCTCTGTTTCTGTAAAAAGTCCCTGCACCCTTGCTGGCAAATCGATCCACCCACTCAGGTAGCTTGAGGTCTTTTGCCTTAATGGCTTGGCAGCCGGCTTCAAATCCAATGGCGTCCCAGCTTTCAAATGCGCCCAATTCCCAGCCGAAGCCGGCACGAAGAGCATCGTCGATTCGATACGGTTCGTTGGCAATCTCTGGCACGCGCTGTGCCACGTAGGCGAAGACGTCAGAGAAAATTTTGCGATAGAAATCGCCGGCCTCATCTGAACCGTTAAAAAGTAGTTTCGTCCGTTCCGATAGATTGTCTATGTTTTTGGCAGCTTCGAGCGTCGCGAATTTCACCTTGACCTTGGATCGGTATTCCAAGGTTTTGAGGTCGAGCACGAGGATTTCACTTTTGCCTTTTTCGCTTTTGACTTTCTTATAAAATCCAGCGCCTGATTTGGAGCCAAGGCGGTCGTTGTCAACAAGGTGTTGGACATAGCTTGGAATTTCGAAAGTTTCCCGCCTTTCGTCGTTTGGACAATTGTCTGCGACACCCCGTGCGACATGCACCAAGGTGTCAAGTCCAACAACATCACACGTCCGGAATGTGGCGCTTTTGGGTCGACCCATGGCTGGTCCGGTGAGTTTGTCAACGGCTTCCACCGATAATCCCATGTCTTGTACGGTGTGGAAAAGTGCTTGGATGGCAAATACTCCTACACGATTGGCTATGAATGCCGGTGTATCCTTGCAGAGCACGGCTTGTTTTCCCAAAATACGCTCACCATAGTGAGTGAAAAAGTCCAGAACCTCTGGTTTAGTTTTGGGCCCCGGGATGATTTCAAGGAGCGGCAAATAACGAGGAGGATTGAAGAAGTGAGTCCCGCAGAAATGTGCTTGAAAATCTTCTGATCGGCCCTCACTTAATTGAGCAATGGGTATCCCTGAAGTATTGCTCGTTATTAGTGTCCCCAGCTTGCGTACGGCTTCAATACGCTCAAACAATTGCTGTTTGATGTCCAATCGTTCTACTATGACTTCAATGATCCAATCGCATTCGCCGAGTCGCTGGAGGTCGTCATCGAAGTTTCCCGTTTCAATGCGTTTCGCAAATCGTTTGGAATACAGTGGGGAAGGGTTGGATTTTAGTGCTGTCTTGAGGTGTCCAGCGGCCACCGAACTTCGATGTCCCTCAGCGGCTGGCAGATCGAGCAAAAGAACTTCCGACCCTGTTTGCGCAAGGTGGCAAGCAATTCGTGAGCCCATGACGCCAGAACCGAGGACGGCCACGCGTTTAATTTTGTGCAATGGGAGAGTGGTCATGAAGGGGTCTGGGGTTTAAGATTTTTGCTTTGGATATTCAGCAGAAGCTCTTCTGGTTGATCTAGGATTTCATTCAATCGTTTCATTTCTTCTAGGAGACGATTCACGGAGTCGATGCCAAGAAGTTCACGCAGCCGTTCATTTACAGTAACGACGAGATCACGGGCTTGTCTTCGAGCACCTACTCCTTCTTTCGTGAGAAATACCCGCATCACTCTGCCATCAATTAAGTCTGGCAGTCGCTCAATAAGCCCCATGGTTTCCATGCTACGGAGTGATCGACTCAGGCTGGTGGGCTCCATTCCCATTTTCGGGCCGAGTTGTGTGGATGGAGTGCCTTCGCGTTCGGTATGGAGCAGGATAAAAACATAGGAAAACGGAATTCCTCTGCGTTCGGCTTCCGAAGCATATAGTCTTGAAAGCTTTGTCCAGCCCCAGCGCAAATGAAAATCGATTGTGTCAACGGGCTTCATGTCAGCAATGTACGATTTAATTGCTATGCATGCATAGTAAAAACAAAGAATTATGCATGCATAGTATTTCCCCGGGACTAAGACGATAGGGATTCAGATAAGATTGCCGTCTGACAATTTCATTACGTGGTCTCCGCGCTCTGCAAGCTTTTCGTTGTGGGTAACAACGATAAAGGTTTGATCTACGCGATCCCGCAATTCAATGAACAGGTCGAACAAAGAATCGGCATTGCCTGAGTCTAGGTTTCCAGTTGGTTCATCCGCCAAAACCACACTGGGGCGATTCATAAGCGCTCGAGCCGCAGCTACTCGCTGCTGCTCTCCTCCACTAAGCGTGCTAGGGGATTGGTTGAGATGGTCTTGCAGTCCAAGGTCAACAAGCAGCTCCGTGGCATATGCCTCAGATTCCTCTTTTTCTTGACCTCCAATCCATGCGGGCATGAGAACATTTTCTAATGCTGTGAATTCAGGAAGAAGCCGGTGGAATTGAAAAATAAAGCCAATGTGCTTATTGCGGAATGCTGCCAACTCTTTCCTGCTCAGGTTATGCACGTATTTTTTGTGGATTTGGAGTGTTCCCGAATCAGGAGTGTTGAGAGTTCCCAAAATTTGAAGGAGTGTAGTTTTTCCCGCTCCTGATGCTCCTACAATGGAGGTGATGGCACCTTTTTGGATATCCAAGTCGATTCCTTTTAATACCTGGAGCGATCCGAAATTTTTGGCAATGCCCCGTGCTTGAATAATCATCTCATTCATGTTTGCAAACTACATCAGAAACCGCCCTTCTGTTGCCTATCTTTGCCACGAAATTTGATAGCAAGGACATGAACATTCACGAGTACCAAGGGAAATCGATTTTGAAAAGTTTCGGAGTGGCCATTCAAAACGGCCGCGTTGCGGAAACACCGGAAGCGGCTCACAGGGCGGCGGTTGAATTGGCAGAAGAAACGGGCACAGGTTGGTTCGTTGTCAAGGCTCAAATTCATGCAGGAGGACGCGGAAAAGGCACGGTCACAGAAACGGGATCTCACGGTGTGGTTTTGGCCAAAGGACTTGATAAGGTAAAAGAAACGGCAGCGGGTATCTTAGGCGGTCATTTGGTGACTGCCCAAACTTCTGCCAAAGGAAAACAAGTGAGCAAGGTTCTGATAGCGGAGGATGTCTATGGTCCAGGCGACAGTGAACCGAGCGAGATTTATATGAGTGTGCTTTTGGACAGAGCGAATGGTCAAAACATCATCATGTACTCTCCTCAGGGAGGCATGGATATTGAAGCTGTTGCGGAGGATACACCCGAATTGATTTTCAAGGAGGCCATTGACCCCGCGCTCGGACTGCAGGGATTCCAGGCTCGTCGAATTGCATTCAATCTGGGACTATCAGGAAAGGCATTCAAAGAGATGTCGAAGTTCGTGAACGCCCTGTACAATGCATATGTTGGCAGCGATGCGACGATGTTTGAAATCAATCCAGTTCTCAAGACTTCAGATGACCGCATCATCGCAGTGGATGCGAAGGTGTCCCTTGACGGTAACGCCCTCTATCGCCACAAGGATTACGCTGAAATGCGTGACGTAAGCGAAGAGGATGCTACAGAAGTGGAAGCGGATGCAGCTGGTCTTAATTATGTGAAGTTGGACGGCAACGTTGGTTGCATGGTTAACGGTGCGGGCCTCGCCATGGCCACCATGGATATCATCAAATTGAGCGGTGGAGAACCTGCTAACTTTTTGGATGTTGGGGGTACAGCAGACGCTGAACGTGTGGAAAAGGCCTTTAGAATCATATTGAAAGATCCGGAAGTGAAGGCCATTCTTGTCAATATATTTGGCGGTATAGTGCGTTGTGATCGTGTGGCGCAAGGCGTGGTGGATGCGTACAAAAACATGGGCAACATCGAAGTGCCAATCATTGTGCGACTCCAAGGGACGAATGCAAAAGAGGCAAAGGCGTTAATCGATGCCTCAGGACTCGAGGTTCGTTCGGTTATCCAATTGCAAGATGCTGCAGATGCGGTAGCAGACGTGTTGGCTTAATTGATCAGTTTCCGGCGTTCAATCTCAAAGTTTCTCAATCATGAGCAGCCCGTCTCGCATGGGCATCAGCGTTGTTCGAATGGATTTTTGTTGAGCTAAAGACTCCGTCATCTTTCTTAGCGCGATTGCCGTAGCGTCTGGAGCAGGATAGTCCGGAAGCACTTTCCCCCACCAGAGGACATTGTCAACTAAAATCCACCCACCCTTTCGGGTTCGCTCCAAGCACAGTTTTACATATTCGGGAGTGCGCATTTTATCGGCGTCAATCCAAACAAGGTCATAAGGTCCCGTCAAGTTGGGCATTGCTTCCAAAGCTTCGCAATTGTAGCGTGTCACCTTTGACTTGATGCCCGCTTTCCTCCAATGTTCGTCTTGAATCTGGTTCAATTCATCATTCGGCTCAACAGTGTCAATGGTTCCGTTATCTGCAAGGCCTGAGGCCAGACAGATGGTTGAATACCCTGTGTATGTGCCTAGCTCAAGAATCGCATTCGGTTGAATCATTCGACTTACGCTCGCAAGAAAATTCCCTTGAATTGAGTCACTGAGCATCTGAGGTGTCAAGACAGATTGCCACGTTTTCATCCGCAAGGATTTTAAAACGTCTGATTCAGGCGAGCTGTTGGCCTCAGCATAAAGCTGAAGCGGATCGTCCATGTCATGTGGTGACTTCAAGGTGTCAAATCAGCTGAAACCCAAACCAAATTCAGAGAGCAAAATGTGCAGGTTTGATGCTTTCAAGCCTGAAGTCCAGGTGAAATACGCGAGGCAAAACCAAGCAGGTGTATTGAAATCCTTCATCGCTTAGTGAAAATAAGGCTTTTCAAGCATTTTACCCAACGAAAGGAAAGAATTTTAGCAAGGTTGGCAACTACCTTCGCGCAACAGATGGCTAAGGGAAAGAAACACAACACGCGCGTTCGTCAGGATGATGATGGCATGGTATTCAGTACCCAACCTGGTTGGGCGCCTTCTGTCAATGAGAATGATTCAACAAATTCTGGAAGCAATGGAAAGCAATTGCTTTATGTCAGTTTGGATCGAAAGCAACGAGCGGGAAAACCAGTAACATTGGTGGAGGGTTATGCAGGAGATGCCATGCATCTGTTGCTCTTAGGGAAGGAACTTAAGACCGTTTGTGGCGTTGGTGGAGCGGTAAAAGAAGGCTGTATTTTGATTCAAGGGGACCAGCGCACGCGAGTGATTGCAGCGCTTGAAGAGAAGGGGCATCAAGTCAAAACTAAAGGAGGATGAGCAACGAAATTTCTGAGAATAGCACGGACGGCGTCCGAAAAGCGAGTACGATTGAATCGGACTTGCCCACTTATTTCGCAAAAACACTCGCAGGGATGGAGCAATTGCTCGTCGCGGAAGTGATAGAGCTGGGAGCAATCGGAGCAAAGGATGTTCGTAGAGGCGTGGAGTTCAAGGCGGATATGGCTACGTTGTTTCGGGTGTGTTTGTCTAGTCGCTTCGCTCTTACCGTGTTGCGCCCAATTCTTTCATTTGATGCACAAAGTCCCGATGAATTGTACAAAGAAGCAAATAAGTGGGATTGGGGGTCAGTGATGACCGCTCATTCTTCTTTTGCTATTGACGTCACTGTTCATTCTGCTATTTTCACACATTCTCAGTTCGCGATGCTGCGATTGAAGGATGCGATTGTAGATTATTTCCGAGAACAAGGTGGGATTCGTCCGGGTGTCAATCGCGAGGATCCCGACATGCGCATCCATATGCACATCTCCAATGCTTCTGTTACCTTGTCATTGGACGCCGCAGGGCGCCCCTTGAGCCGTAGAGGATATCGCCCACAAGGGGCAAAGGCCCCACTCAACGAAGTTCTTGCAGCGGGATTGTTGGCGCATTCCGGCTGGAAGCCGGGCACCCCCTTGTACGACCCAATGTGCGGCTCAGGAACGTTTACCATGGAAGCTGCACTTTGGACGGATGGTCTGCCGATTCAATGGCACCGACGCAAATTTGCCTTTATGGACTGGAGGGGCTATGACGACGAAGAGTGGTGGCATGTGCGAGATGAAATGAAGGCTAAAAGAGAAAAGATACATACCCCTATGTTCACATGGGACAAGGACTTTGGTGCTATTTCTCAAACACGTCAGTCATTGGCGAATATGGAATTGGATGGAATCACTGAATTGGGGCGTGCGAACTTTTTTAAAATGAAGCCGCGCACGGAGACGGGAGTGGTTGTTTTGAACCCTCCTTATGGGGAGCGTTTGGATTTGGAAGACGCTCCAGAATTTTATAAAGCTATTGGAGACGCCTTCAAAACGAATTGGCCAGATTTCTCAGCTTGGATTATTTCCTCCGATGCCGAAGCGCTGAAGAATGTCGGTTTGAAGACCAAAAGAAAAATACAGTGCTTCAATGGTCCGCTGGAGTGTCGCTGGGTCGGTTACGATTTATACAAAGGCACTGCTACGGGGGGAAAGATCGAACCACCTGGTGAAGATTCGGAGCCAAAACAAGCAGAGGAAACTCAGGATTGAGTTCATGAAAAAGCGGCCCCGTTTGGAGGCCGCTTTTCGCGCTGACTATTAAAAAAGAGAGTTGCTCTTATTGAATGAGCAACTGCGACAACATTCGATTGTGCTCCGTTAGAAATTCAATGGCATACGTGCCTGTGGCGAGTGAACTTACATCGATGGTCGGATGCGCCTCTTGAGTGCTCTCGTTCAAAACGTTTCGACCCGCCATGTCATACACGCGAAGATGCCCAGCGGCATCCGTGTTCAGGCGGATTTGATTTTTAGCGGGGTTGGGAAAAACACCCAATTGTACTTGTGAGGTTGATGCGCTGATTCCGTTTACTGCACCTTCGGTCACATCCGCCGCATATCGGGGTTCAATTTTGTACTCCTCAAATGTGTAGTGTATGCATCCAGTAATGGAGTAAACTTGATCCGCTACCCAGCCGTTTTCGGGGTAGTACATATAATCATTGGTTTTGATTTCTCCGCTACCGTCATTGAAAATAGCCTCACCATAATCCGCATCGGCTAGAACGCATGTAGCGTTGATGATCTGAACAAGGCATCCTTCATGCGCCTCGCTGATCGCAAGTTCTCCCGTGGTTAATGCCATAGGAGTTGGCAATTCGTTGCCTGAACTCACCACATTGTAATAGGTCATGTTGACCAATTCGGTCACGTCATAAAATTCAGCTACTTCTGCCTCGATGATGATCTCGTCTCCGATTTCAGGAGATTGAGTGTTGTCATATACATAAACTCCGTTCCAAGGGCCATCACCGTCCTGTAAGAAAAAACCGATGGTACTTGCAGTAGCGGAGGTTACGTTATTGGCGGTGACTATGCCAGTAGTGGTGACTACTTGTTCAATGAATGGGGAACTGAAAAGCTCGCCTTGAATCTCCGCAATTGTATGCGTGATGGCTTGCGCCGAACCTGTGTTCTGAATACCAACGCATCCTAGCAAGGCGATTCCAATTGTGTAAATGTGTTTCATGTGGCGGTTTTTGTGAATGTACCTTTGTCAAATAGACATGAAAAACGATAAATCACAAAACGGTCTTGGCGTGATGTTGATAACAGGCGCTACCTCAGGATTTGGAGCAGCTATAGCAAGAATGGCTGCGGCGCAGGGTTTCAAACTCGTTATCACCGGCAGAAGGGAAGAACGTTTGACAGCCATCGCGCGTGAATTAGGAGAGGCTGTACTGAAGAGCCTCGTATTTGATGTGCGCGATTTGGCCGCGACACAGCAGGCCCTCTCGGGATTACTACCTGCTGAGGTTCCCACTATCCTGGTCAACAATGCAGGACTTGCTGTAGGCAAGGAGCCGATTGATCAGGGGCTTTATGAAGATTGGAACCGCATGATTGACACCAACGTAAAAGGTCTTTTGCATGTAACGCGTGAGTTAACACCTCGGATGGAGGCCGGTACTCGCATCATCAATATCGGAAGCATTGCGGGGCGTCAAGCATACCCCGGTGGTGCCGTGTACAATGCTTCGAAATTTGCAGTCGACGGTTTAACGACTGCTATGCGTATGGATTTATTGCCTCGTGGCATTCAGGTGGCGCAAGTAGCACCCGGTGCAGCGGATACCGAATTTAGTTCTGTTCGATTCAAGGGCGATCAATCAATGGTCGCCAATGTTTACCAGGGTTATAAACCGCTGCAAGCTGAAGATGTGGCTGACGCTGTGCTTTACATCGCTACGCGTCCTTCTCACGTGAGCATTCAAGATTTACTAATTATGCCAGCCGCACAGGCTAGCGCATATCATTTTCACAAAACATGAAGCACCTGCCCACCATCGAATTTATGCCTACTGCTTTGTATCAGCATCCTTGCACAATGCTCACATTCCTTGCCGCTGTCGTGTTTGCGACGGGTTGCGGTTACAAATCAGAGGATGCAGATTTGATTATTCACAACGGAACTATTGTCACTATGGACGCTCAGAATACGGTTGCGCGCGCCATCGCCGTCGCTGGCGGCCGCATTATCGCAGTTGGGGCAGAGCGAGAGAT